>ERZ1740065.2424-NODE-2424-length-11573-cov-10.171471_pt1 | contig 11573 bp, 12 predicted proteins | sample MGYA00581738_ERZ1740065 | MGnify/ENA primary metagenome ERZ1740065 (study PRJEB43018, sample SAMN04849749) | marine metagenome | isolation source: floating plastic debris | place: Pacific Ocean | collected 2008-09-01 | study: EMG produced TPA metagenomics...
CCTGGATGCGGGTCACCGTTGATGGCGAAGAAGTGTATGAAGGCACGCTCACGGCAGGTACTCGCGAGTCTTGGACGGCGCAAAACGAGTTGCTGGTCACAGCGGGTAACTCGGGCGGCGTTTTGTATTCCTTCAACGGCAGTGAAGAAAGCCGACTAGGTGCGCCGGGTACGGTGAGTAATTTGACCTTGACCCCCGAGACCGATCCTGAAACGCTGCCAAACCCATAGGTTTAAGATGCCTCTTACAATGGGGATAACTGGCTACCGTGAAGCGCTTTTATTTAGGCTATGACCTCATCTCCCAACACCGAAACGCTGCCACCAAAATCGGGCGATCGCGAGCCGGATGATCATCTTGATGAGGCACCGGGCGATGTTGAGATGTCAATTTTTGACCATCTCGAAGAGCTGCGAATGCGAATTTTTTATTCGCTGATTGCGGTCATCATCGGCGTCATGGGCTGTTTTGTGTTCGTGGAGCGCATTGTGAAGCTGTTAGAGGTGCCGGCGAAAGGCGCTAAGTTTTTGCAGCTGTCGCCAGGAGAATATTTCTTTGTTTCGCTCAAAGTGGCAGGCTACTGCGGCATCTTGGTGGCGAGTCCCTTCATCCTCTATCAAGTCATTATGTTTGTGCTGCCGGGGCTGACTCGCCGCGAGCGCCGCGTCATTGGGCCGGTGGTGCTGGGCTCCAGCAGTTTATTTTTTGTCGGTCTCTTTTTTGCCTACATCGCGCTGATTCCCGCCGCTCTGAACTTTTTCATCAGCTACGGCGAAAATGTGGTCGAGCAGTTGTGGTCGATCGATCGCTACTTTGAATTTGTGCTGCTGCTGTTATTCAGCACGGGCCTGGCGTTTCAAGTGCCGGTGGTGCAGTTCTTGCTAGCGCTGCTCGGCATCGTTAACTCTGAAACCATGTTAAAAGGGTGGCGCTATGTCTTGTTGGGAGCGGCTATTTTGGGAGCGGTGCTGACGCCGTCAACCGATCCGGTGACTCAGAGTCTGCTAGGTGGGGCGGTACTGTCCCTTTATTTTGGCGGCATCGGCCTTGTGCGACTGTCGGGGCGCTAGTCGCGGTTTGGCATTGCCAAAGACAAAAGTGATCGATACGGTTTTCAAGCACGTCCTCAAACTGGCTTGACGGCAATGCCCTGGTAAAAATAGCCGCCAACTTTGGGTAAGCCTTTCGCATAGTAGGTTTTGAGGCTGGCAATTGGCAGATACGTCTCCACCAGTGGCGCGATCGCCCGATTGAGATGACAACCATCGGCGATGCGCTTTTGCAGGGGCGTCAGACGATGTTGCCAGGGCTGTAGTTGGGGGTCATCGCTCAGTCCGTGTTCAATGAAAGTGAACTTGCCACCGGGTTTGAGAACGCGACGAATTTCCTGCAGGGCTGGGTCTAGGTTAGGGATGCTACAGAGCGTCCAAGTGCTGACGACCCAATCAAAGGTCTCATCTGTGAAGGCAAGCGACTCGCCCCGTAGGGGTTTGCTGGTGATGGGTAAAGGCGAGGCATCGATGCGGGGTTGAGCGATCGCGGCCATGCCGGGATTAGGGTCAATCACCGTGAGGGATGACACCGTTTCGGGATAGTGGGCCAGGTTTAAGCCCGTGCCGAAACCGATCTCCAACACTTGGCCAGTGACCTCCGCCAAGGCCTCTCGCCGATAGGTTGAGAGCGGCTCTCCCGCCATGCTCCATTCCAGTAAACGCGGAAACACCCAGCGACCATACCACCCCATAGCGCTCTCCTTCGTAAGACCTCGCCTTCAGACTATAGCGTTGACCCGCCAGCAGACTGCACGGTTCAAGGGGACAGGCCTGAGGGTCAGAACCTGGTGGCAACGCGATCGTTGCTAGGGGCTGTCATCATTTAGTGGCTGAAGCCTTCTGCTGCCAAGCAATCAGTCCCTAGCGAGTTAATTGGATGCGGGCGCGATAATGTCCATCGCTAAAGCATTCTGGATTTAATTGATGACGCCCCCTAGCTCTCATTCTGACGCTCTGCAACCAGACGACAAATTTAGCCTCTCTAGCTCCCCACTCCCCACTCCCCACCTTTCTTCGTGACTCCTGGAGTTCGCAACCCATGAACGGCAACCGTTTCCGACCTATGAGCTGAAACGTTTCCCTGACTGACTGCCGAAAATCTGATAGTTTTGTAGTTTCCAAACGGCAGGCAGACAAGCGCATGACAGGGTTAAACGGTCGAGATTTTCTCAGCATCACCGACATTACATCTGCAGAACTCGAGTATCTGCTGACGTTGGCCGCCCAGCTCAAGGCCGGTGAGTTGACGGCAGACTGCTCTGGCAAGGTGCTGGGCTTGCTGTTTCGCAAATCTTCTACCCGGACGCGCGTCAGCTTTTCGTCTGCCATGTGGCGGTTAGGAGGGCAGGTGCTGGATCTGAATGTGAGCATGACCCAGGTCAGCCGGGGCGAACCGATTAAAGACACGGCGCGAGTGCTCGACGGCTATTTGGATATTCTGGCCGTGCGCACCTATGACCCGGCAGAACTGCAGGAGTTTGCTGACTATGCCCAGATGCCCATCATCAACGCCCTGACCGATTTAGAACATCCCTGTCAGATTCTGGCGGACTTTTTGACCATGCAGGAGGCATTTGATACGCCTTTGACCGATCTGACGCTCACCTATCTCGGCGATGGCAACAATGTCGCCCATTCATTGATGTTGGGCTGTGCGTTAGCCGGCATTGACGTGCGGGTGGCGACTCCGGCGGGCTACGAACCGGAGACCGCCATTGTCGATCAGGCCAAAGCGCTAGCGGGCGATCGCTGCACCGTCACGCTAACCGACGACCCCAAAGCCGCGGCGGCTGGTGCCCATGTGCTCTATACCGACGTTTGGGCCAGTATGGGCCAAGAAGATCTGGCGGAAAAACGGATTCCCATTTTTGCGCCGTATCAGCTGAACGATGCCCTGCTAGCAGTGGCTGATCCCACTGCGATCGTGCTGCATTGCTTGCCCGCTCATCGCGGCGAAGAAATCACCGAGACGGCGATCGAAGGCCCCCAATCTCGCGTTTGGCAAGAGGCCGAAAATCGCATGCATGCGCAGAAAGCCTTGCTGGTCGCCCTCCTCGGTGCAGACTAGGGTGGCGCTAAGCCAGTTGCGCCAAAATAGCGAATCGATCACTGGGATTTTGTACTGTTAACCTTCGACAGCAAACGGTTCTATCCTCGGGAGGTGATTTCAGCGCTGCGCCCTCAAGCGCTCAGGATTCAACCAACCGCCCGCTGTCGGCTTAAAATTCGATGCCTGGCTGGGCTTTGACGCCCTGCTCCCGAAAAGGATGCTTGATGAGCTTCATTTCGGTGACCAGATCGGCCTGCTCAATCAGGGGCTGGGGGGCACCGCGCCCGGTCAAAATAACGTGGGTATCAGGAGATTTTTCCGCCAGTCCGGTGAGAACCTGATCGACGGTCAGAAAGCCATGCTTTAGAGCGATGTTGACCTCGTCGAGCAAAATCGTGCGGTAGGCCGGGTTGCGCAGATATGTGAGGGCCATTTCCCAAGCGGCGGTGGCTTTCGCGATGTCGCGATCGCGGTCTTGGGTTTCCCAGGTGAAGCCTTCGCCGAGGGCGTGAAAGTCCAGCTGGTCAGCCCATTTGTCAAACACCGCCTTTTCTGCCGGTTCCCACGCTCCCTTAATGAACTGGATGATGGCAACCCGGTAGCCGTGGCCGAGCGATCGCAGCACCATGCCCAGGGCGGCAGTGGTTTTCCCTTTGCCGTTGCCGGTGTGGACGATAATCAACCCTTTTTCGGCGGTACGCTCTGCCAAGCGTTGCTGCTGGACCTCTTTGCGGCGAGCCATCTTGCGTTTGTATTGGTCGGCGCTGAGGCTAGACTCGGTGGACTCCGCTGTGAGGGATGCGGCGACCGCATCGAGTTCGGGCGAAGAATTGGGGGGAATAGAGGTCATAGAAAACCGCGATCGCAAGAGCTTTCTCATGCTACCGTGTCGCTTCCTGACTGCCGCTGATCGCTTCTGGGGCTGAGTTAACCTGAGCATCGCCGCCTGTTGCCAATTCCCCTGGGACTTGGGCCGTAGAGGAAGGAATCTGAGTGCGGAGGTGAGGCCGTACGTTGCAAAATCGGTAACCTGTGTAACCGATTCCATTGTTCGACCTATAATCCATAGCTGCACTACAGGTGTGAATGACATTTTGAGAGGATCTTTAAAGATGAAACTAACATTAAAGACGACATCCACCCTGTTCGGATTATTGGGGCTAGCCCTGGTGGGCTGCACTGGCGGCGGCGAAACTCCTGAGGCCGAAGGGACTTTGGCTACCTACACCTGTCCCGGTGGGGAGACTATTGAGGCGATGTTCATGATGGAGGAAGGCAGTGAGGTGGCGGTTTCCTTGCCAGATCAAGACACCCTGACACTCCCTGGTGTGGAAGCCGCCTCTGGTGCCAAATACAGCGATGGCACCACCACGTTTTGGGAGCAAGGCGGCGAAGCAATGGTCGAGGTCGATGGTGAAATCGTACTGCAAGGCTGCGTGGCCGAATAAACGGCATGCCTGCAGGCGTTCACTGCTTTCCGCATCGCCTGCAGGCGTCAGCTCTCACCGTTTACCGTGGCGAACTTGAGCGTGGATGCGGACTCGGAGCGATCGCGCTTCTTTCGGCATTTCGCAGGAATGGAGACGTGGGTGGCAAGATAGAGTGAACGAGCGATGAAGGAGCTGGACGCCATGCTAGGTGCGATCGCGGGCGATATGATTGGCTCGGTATATGAATTCAACAATCGCCGCACCAAGGATTTCCCTCTATTTATCGACGACACCACGTTTACCGATGACACGATTTTGTCAGTGGCGGTGGCAGACGTGCTGATGACTGGGGGCGACTATGCCAAAACCTTCAAAAAGTATTATTGGCGGTATCCCAATCCGAGCGGTAGTTACGGTGCACGATTTCATCAGTGGGCGTCGTCGCCTAGTTTGACGCCGTATAACAGTTGGGGCAACGGCTCGGCTATGCGAGTCAGTCCAGTCGGCTTTGCGGGCGAAACCTTAGAGGCGGTCTTGCAAGAAGCGGAAAAAACTGCCATTGTGACCCACAATCATCCCGAGGGCATCAAGGGGGCGCAGGCGACTGCCGCAGCAATTTTTCTCGCCCGTCATCAGCATTCCAAAGCGGATATTCGCGCCTACATTAGTGAGATGTTTGGCTATGACCTCAATCGTACGGTTGAGGAGATTCGGCCTCACTACTTTTTCAACGAATCTTGTCAGGCGACCGTGCCCGAAGCGCTCGTCGCCTTCCTCGACGCCCATGATTTTGAAGATGCTATTCGCAATGCGGTGTCATTGGGCGGCGATTCAGACACCCTGACCTGCATTACCGGTGGCATTGCCGAAGCCTTTTATGGTGCGGTGCCTGACGACATTGCCCAGCAGGTTTGGGAACGCTTAGATGCGCCGCTGAAAACAGTGACGGTCAACTTTCGCGATCGCTACTGCTAGCGTCAAATACCTGCCACCCACTAGTCCCCGCTCTGCCTCTATTCCCCGCTCTCTACTCTCCATTTCTCCATGACCACCCAAACCCGCACCCCTGTCCCTGATTTTTTTGATCGCCAAAAAGTTGATCAAGTCTATCGTGTGCCCTATCAAGCGCGGGCTGCTGAGGCCCGTACTTGGGCAGAACAGCAGGGGATTGTGGCCGCCAGCCATGATCGCTTTCGCATTTGTCTGCTGTTGATTGATGTGCAAAATACGTTTTGCCTGCCGGAGTTTGAGCTGTTTGTTGGTGGGCGTTCCGGGCTCGGGGCCGTGGAAGACAATCAGCGCCTGAGCCAGTTCATTTACGAAAATCTGGGCTGCCTCACCGCGATCGCACCCACGCTCGATACTCACACCGCTGCCCAGATCTTTCATCCCTTGTTTTGGGTCGATGCCGACGGCCAACCCCCTGCCCCGATGACGATGATTAGCCATGACGAGGTGGTGACTGGGCACTGGCGCGTTAATCCCGAGATGACCTCCTACATGGCGGCAGCTGACCTGCAGAAATTTGCGCTGCACTACACCCAGCGCCTCACTGCCGATGGCAAATATCCCCTCACCATTTGGCCCTATCATTCGATGCTGGGCGGCATTGGCCATGCGCTGGTGTCGACCATTGAAGAGGCCTGCTTCTTTCACTCGATTGCCCGCAACAGCCCGACTCGCTATGAAATCAAAGGCGGCAATCCCCTGACGGAAAACTACTCGGTACTGAGTCCGGAAGTGCTGGAGGACGACGCGGGGAGTGCGATCGCGGCCAAAAATACGGCCTTCACCGATGAGCTGTTGACCTATGACGCGATCGTGGTGGCGGGACAGGCCAAAAGCCACTGTGTCGCCTGGTCGGTGGATGATCTGCTGTCAGAAATCACCCAGCGCGACCTGGCCCTAGCGCAGAAGATTTATTTGCTTGAAGATTGCACGTCGCCGGTTGTCGTGCCCGATGTGGTGAACTTTACTGATGCAGCTGATGCCGCGTACCAGCGCTTTGCTGAGGCCGGTATGCATCGGGTCACCACGCAAACACCCCTAGTCGACTGGCCGGGAATTCAACTTTAACGCTGGAGGATGAGTCTTGTGGAATAAGTCCTGTGGGACTTTTTGCTAAGACTGCCGGGCCTCGGACAGACGGCGATTTCGTTCGAGGGTGAGCTGCACATCTACCAATTCCGCGAGCTGCCGAGTCAGATCTTCAGCCCGTTTTTTAGCCGTGACTTTGCGGTGTAGGGCGACCCGAGCCAAGTCTTCGCGATTGCGCTGCAGGGCAGTTTCGGCTACTCGCTGCCAGCTATCCATCTCCTGACGGGCCTGATCGTACTGCGTTTTGAGGGTTTGATAGGCAGCCGAAATGTTTGACAACGCCTGATGGAAAAGTCCAATCGCCTCATCTGGGGTGCGATCGCGAGCCGTGCCTTCGATCAAGTTGCGCAAAGCGGACTGGTTGTAGCGATCGATCTGGAGCCCAAACCCGGCGAGCTGCTCACAGTCACTGCGCCCCGTCTTGCACCAGTTAGCAAAGTGTTCGCAGTTATTCGTAAGCAGATCATATTTCTGCTCGCCTAGGCGGCTTTGGGCGCGTTGCACCACGACATGGGGTAAATACGCCATCGAGCGAGGCTTCACAAAAATGCGTCCGCCGCGGGCAAACAAATCACGGGGAGTGCGGGTGATGGTGGGCACCTCTCCCCCCTTGTAATAGTGGATGACTTCATCATCGCCACAGTCGATGCCGTGATGTTCATACACACCTGGCACGCTGGCGACCTGTCGCATGGCATACACTTGGTCACCTAGCGTCATTACCTTGTTCCCCGGTTGATTTCGTTCCTGATCTGCAATCCGCTGACACCCTCATTCTCTGTAGATGTTCAAGAAATTTTTCAGCCCTGTAGATATCCAAACAGCGTTTTTTGCCAGTTGCCGGAAGATGCCAGCGATCGCCTCTAGACCAGAAGGCGTGGGGTGTTTACAAAGGAAAGGGCAAGCCAATTGACTGAAAAGCCCTACCCGCAGATCAAACTGGTCACTTTGCTGAAATCTTATAGAGTCCTTGCCAAGAGAGCGTTTCCCGATGAAGGTCGCTGTATTGCCTGAGAGTGATTATTTCAGTGGGCACTGCTGGAGCTCAGCCCCGTTCTCTAGCTTTCGTCGAAATTGGTGGAGTGAATATCCGTTTTGTCTTCCGGCCCCACAGATTGGGAAATCGCTTTGGCGCGAGTCACCACGCCGTCTCTCAGTTTACGTAACGCTCTGACGGAATCAGTACCTTCTTGCTCGATATTGATTTGAATATTCGGGCCAGATCGGGCTAACCGAATAACGATGCCATCTTCTGCAGGTGCCTGAGTGACGCGCTTACCTTCAAGATAAGTGCCATTCGTTCCGAGGTTAACGATTTCCCAACCATCATCGGTTTGACGCAGTTCTACATGGTGACGCGAAACGACTGCGCTGTACAAAACAACGTGATTTTCGGTAGAGCGCCCAATCCTGATGACAGGGTCTTCTTTAAAGGTCCAGTTTTGAACGGGCTCTTTGTTCAGAGGATGTAGTAGCGATAGGGTAATCACATCACTCGATTCGTAGGGGGTCGCGGAGGTTTAGGAAAGCATGAAAACTAGCTTAAGGGTAAACCACTTAGCCAGATTGGAAAATAAAGGTAACCTTATCACCCTTACCGAGGGCTATTCTATCGCCCGCTCTGAGGCGGTGTCGATTGCCGGGGGGTAAGGGCATCGTGTTGACATAGGTGCCGTTGGAGCTGCCGACATCTTCTAAGTAGTAAATGTCGCCTTCAACGCGGATGTTGGCATGTACCCGCGACACAATTTCAGAATTGGGAAACCCAGCAACATCAATGGTCGGGGGAATGCGATCGTTGGGTTTGCCAATGTGCAAGATGCTGAGCTGAGGTGGCAGCTCGACGGGGGTATTGGTTTGCACATGAAACAGCTGCGCCTGGTTGATTTGCAGCTGGGTTGAACTGCTGCTCGTCGTTACTGGTGTTGGCGTTGGGGTTGGAGATGGGGGTGTTCCACTCGGTGTGGCGGGCGGTGCTGGCGTTTCGTTGAGGGGGGCGGGAATGCCCGCCGGTGAGGGTTCAGCCTCGGGTGGTTCAGCCTCGGGTGGCTCAGCGATCGCGGCTTCGGCAACCAGATCTTCCCCAGCGCCCACATCCTCCGTCACGATCAGCGGGTCTAAGGGCAACAAGTCGGGAATCTCTACCTCAATATCGCCCGGTAGTGTCAGTTCCATATCGGGGACGGTGGACGACGATGAAGCGGATGTCGTATTTCTCAGGTCAAACCCACATTGGCCGCAAAAGCTCGCGTCAGACTGCACCGAGGCACCGCAACTCGGGCAGGTTGCTAACGTCGGCAAAGGCGTATAACAAGCTTCACACTGCACTGCACCATCAGGATTTTGATGATTACAGTTGGGGCAAACGATCATGACAATACCTTTCTCTTGCGACTGTCATCAACAGAGCCTGCTACAGGTGTGCACTGAGCGCTATGGCCGGATTCCAGCACATCCCTAGCAATGCTTATAGATTGTAGAAGAAAACGCATTTTCCGCCGTGTTTTCTCCAAACTATTGCCCTTTATACCACTGGGCAAGGATGTATCAGGGCGAACCCGTAATAGCGCGCCAAAATAATGACGGTGATCGCCCATGACACGATCGTTCCGCTGACTATGGGCTGCAAAGCTTGAACATGAGCCATTGCCATGTAAACCCGAGACACTCCATCAGCCTCCTCGGTAGCACTCGATAGCGAGGACAGCCTTTATACCGCTCATGACCAGTTAGATCTGAGAATCTCGTCAGCTTGGGGACACGGACTGTAGTCAGCAAAAGAGTGGGACGCGCGATCGCACTTCACCAAAGACAGACATTCCTCGAACTGAAGCGGTTAGGGTATCTGTACGCTTTTGCCGCTAACTGATGGGTGCAACAAATTGCCTCTGACTCAAGTCGTTAAAGGGGGTGGTTTAGTTACCAGCAGTGATATCTCCTGCTGAAATTGGCTCCTCTTGCTGATTGCTGAATAATCCAGTGTCTGCCATTAGGCGATCGCGTTGTCGAGGCCGGTTACGGCAGTAGTTCAAGTGAACTGATTTGCGAGGAAAGTAGCCGTTGATACCGTTCTCTTCTGAAATGAAGATCAGGCTTGTTGTAAACGGCGTAAGCCCTTTCCTGAGGGAACTCTAGCTGATTTTCGAAGACTCTCAATCGATAGGATTGAGTAAGTTTAACGAAAGTTCAAGAATTTGATTTTGAGTTTTTTTCTCTTCCACAGCTTGTCCACAGTTTCCTGGAGAGGTTTCCACAGGTTTTCCACAGAATAAAACTGTGTTTGGCGCTTTGGCCGGGAGCCTGTGGATTATGGCCTCCTAAAATTCACAGTGCAGTATTGAAGACCGGATTTCGGGGATCGCTCGGTGACAACCGACGAAAGCCTGATTGCCTCGTTCTTCAGCTCCGCGTGAGGCCGTCTATCGTTTTTTTTTTAGCATTGACAGCTCTGAGGGGATGTAGGCAGAATGATGCGACCGGAAGACGTTGTGCCTGTGCAGGCAGTGGCTGAACTCCCTGGGATATCAGGCTGGGAGAGGTTACTGGCTACATCGAGGTGCTGCTTTTGGCTGTTTGCCTATGCCTATGGTGTCAAAGGAGGAATGGATGGGCGGCCCTATGGTTAGCTTGTTAGTGGAAGTTCCAGAGGAGCTTCATGAATCGCTTCAGTGTTATCTCGATTCTCATCCGGCTTGGAATCAGCAGCGGGCTTTTTGTGCCGCGTTGTCTCTTTTTCTGATGCAGAATGGCGGTGGTGACCGTCGGGTTAATCGTATCTACTTGGATACGCTGTTTGACTTCGCTGCTTAAGTAGCGTCGATTATGCGGGAGGGCTCAGCTCAGCTGGGACTCCCGCTGTTTATTTTTTAGGGTCTGATTTTTTGAGACTGAGTTTTTTGTTGGATGCCTGTGAAACTTGGGTTGAGTGCATGGGCGTTGAGGGTGAATGGGTCAGCCAGTGGGCGCGACCGCAGCTATTTGTAAATAACGGTTGACGCTTTCGCCGTTGCTGAGATGGGTTTGATAGGGTGGGCGAGCGCTAGAAATTTGATGCTGACTTAGACAGATCCCGCATGCCAAGGCCATCTACAGAGCCGGTTAGCCTAGAGCCTGTCATCATTTAGTGGCTGAACCTTTCGCTGCAGAGCGATCAGCCCCTAGCGAGTCAATCGGGTGCGGGCGCGGTAATGACCATCGTCAAAGCGTTCTGGATTCAATTGATGACGCGCCCTAGGCGCTTGATGCTTGTTTGAGGCTCCACCTGTAACTATGACCACTTCTTCTACCCGCCAGACTCATCGCCAGATTCTTTGGGCACAAGTGGGGGGATTAGCCCTCGTGCAAGGGGCGATTACTCTGATGTGGGTGATCTACAACCTCTATTTAGTCGAGCTGCTAGCTCTGGTGGGGTTTTCTCGGGGTTTGGCGACGGCGCTTCTGATCATCGAAAATTTACTCGCCATGGTGATGGAGCCGCTGATGGGTAGCCTCAGCGATCGCCTACAACAGCAGTTGGGAACGCGCTTTCCTCTGGTGAGTCTGGGGGTGATTTTGTCCGCCGGTATCTTCATCGGCCTGCCCGCGTTCGCTTTGGGGGGCTTGGCTCAAGCGGCGCGTTGGTTGTTGCCGCTTATGTTGGTGGCTTGGGCCTTGGCGATGACGGTTTTTCGCAGTCCGGCGATGTCACTGTTGGGCCGCTATGCCTTTGGCACACAGCTGCCCCAAGCTGCTAGTATCTTGACGCTAGTGGGGGGTGTGGCTGGCGCTATGGGGCCATTGGCCAGCAGCCGAATTTTGAGTTGGGGACCCATCGTGACATTTGCCTTGGGGTCTGGGGTTTTGATTTTGGCGACTGTGGTGGTGGGGGGGGGGGGGGGGGAGGGGGGGGGGCGCGGAGGAGACCGAAAAGGGCAGGGCGGGGAGGGAGGCGGAGCGGGCAGAGGG
>ERZ1740065.2425-NODE-2425-length-11570-cov-6.451324_pt1 | contig 11570 bp, 11 predicted proteins | sample MGYA00581738_ERZ1740065 | MGnify/ENA primary metagenome ERZ1740065 (study PRJEB43018, sample SAMN04849749) | marine metagenome | isolation source: floating plastic debris | place: Pacific Ocean | collected 2008-09-01 | study: EMG produced TPA metagenomics...
GATGAGCGGAACTTCCTTGCCCGTGTGAGTGCGTCCGACGCGATCATCATCTCCTTTGCTGAGCACAACGTCAGCTTCACCGCGTCGTTCAAGAACCTGTTTGACTGGTGCAGCCGCCTTGGACGCGATGTCTGGCAGTCCAAGCCGATGGTGCTGCTGGCCACCTCGCCTGGTGGTCGCGGCGGCAAAAGCGTGCTCGAATTCGCTGCCGGTGCCGCGCCGCGCTTTGGTGGAAAGGTGGTGGGAACCCTGGCTGTACCAAGCTTCGGCGAGAGCTTTGATACCGAGGCGGGCAAGCTCGTCGATGCGAGGCTTGACGCACAATTGCGGGAACTGGTCGCCAAGCTTGGCGATTAACACTCCCAAGCCTCCTTTTCATACAGGGTGTGAGTGTTTCGCACTTGGCAGGATCACGAATGCGCGCCTTGGCCCAAACCCTAATCCGGCAATCCTGGATCGCCCCCACGGCGATGGGCCTGATTATGGTGGCATCGCTGTTCGATCCGGCGCATAGCGCGATCGGTCAGCATATGAGCGAGCTCATCCTTGGGTCTCCCTTCTCGCAGATCATCATCCGCATCCTGCCTTTGATCGCAGGCGTCAGCATTATCTTGTTTGGGTTAGGCGTGGCGCTGCGTGGTGGCCGGTGGAGCGCTTTGATCTCCCATCTTGTTCGGGATCGCAATGACTTCAGCGGGTATCGTGCCTATGGGCAGCCCTTGGCACGGGATTTATGGTCTTGCGATCCTCTCCGTCCTGCTTCCGGTGTTCTACTCGCTTGAGTTCGAAGTCTCGCCGATCTTCCGGCAAGTGTCGTTTGCCGTCTCTGTGCTTGGCCTTGTCTATATGTGGTTCTTATTGGTGGGGCTGGATCCGTTGGACTATCGCGGTCTCACACAAAGAAGCCATTCCGCTTTGTCTTTCGGCTGGTTCATCTTCGCCGCGGGTACTTACAACAACCCGCTCGCCAACAAGGCGGCGCTGATGAGGCCAAAGGGAATGTAAGACTTGTGCTTACCGCTGTCCCAAATGAGCGGAACGATCGCGAGACCGGCAAAGAGAAACCCAAACACAATGAGCGACACTTGCACTGCGCTGCCGGGCACAAAGGTAATCGCAAGGAGATAGACCGCCAGACCCAGCCACAGCGCGCTGACGAGGTGCCAAGTCGCTTGAATAGTGCGGAAAGTGTAGAGGCGCTCTCCCCACATTGGAGGCAGGTTGTCGGCCTGCTTGATGGGCCTAAGAATGGCCCGTTCGCCAACCAAAGAGTGAAAAACGCTCATCACGGTTAGCAAAGCGGCGGCGACGATCAGCTTGTTCAGGTCTTGCCAAATCCCGGCTTAGCCGCACTGGTGTTGATCACAGTTTGGGGATTGTCATTCCACCAAGGCGTGTCGGTCCAAGGTCGCACATCAACCTCAAAGCTCCAACAGCTTCGATGTTGGTGCGCGAGATGCCAATAGGTCTCCGCCAGCGCGGCGGGATCAAGTACTCCGTCCTCGCCCTTCGACGCCTTAAAGCCCTCATACCTATCGCCCAGCAGCTTCCCGAGAGTGTCGGGGGCGTCAACCGGGCCATCGACCACGACATGGGCGACATGGATACCCTGCGAGGCAAACTCTGCGTTGAGAGTTTGGCACAGCATCCTCCGACCACCGATCGCCGCGGCGTGGCTGTGTTGCCCAGCGTTGCCCCGCATCGCCGAGGTTGCCGAGGTGACCAGCAGTGTGCCGTGGCCTCGCTCCACCATGGCTGGCAGTGTGGCCTGTGCCAGGCGAAACAAGGCGTAGCTCGTTATCCGCCAGCCGAGTTCAAAAGTCTTGTGCGGGATGTCGAAGAAATTGCGATTGCCGATTTGCGCGCCAAGGTTGAAAAGGCAAACCTCAATGGGGCCGATGTCACGCTCAATCCGTTCGACCAATTCTTCAATCGTGCCGTCCTCAACCGCGTTGATCAGAACGCCGGTGGCCACACCACCAGCGTCTTCGATTTCGGCGACCATCCGCGCCAGCCCCTCTTCGTCTGCACGTCGGGCGAGCACGCTGTGATAGCCGCCCGCGGCAAAGCGCTTTGCGGTGTTGCCTCCGATCCCGGCGCCTGCGCCAAGGACAAGGCAGACCGGTTTGCGGGTGTCGTGTGCCGTCTCGCTCATGGCGCGGTGTCTTGTTGCGCGGCCATCTTGGCTTCGTGCGCGGCGAGCCAGGCCGCCTCTTCGCCCGGTTCGGGTAGCACGTCACCGCCCTCCATCACCCAGCTTGCAGGCGTGTCGGTGGTGAAGACCGCGAACTGGTCGCTCGAAAGCTCGCAATGGGTGGCGAGCGAGGCGCCCATATCTTGCCGGATGCGCGCCTTTTGTGCGTCATCGCGGCCCGAGCGGATTTGGCCATAGAGCACAGCCTGCTTGTCAGCGAGCGGAGGGTTGGGGCCATCTTCAAAGAAGAACACATGGACGAAGGTCGGCGGCGCGCCGGTGACCTCGCAATGGATGCGCGTGACGTCCTCGGCTATCCTGGCCTTGGCAGCTTCAGGGACGCAACCGGCCTTTGCGTTGCAGATGTAGAGCGGCATGGACTTAGCCTCCTTGTGTTTGCGGGTCGCGGATCACGGTGACGACTTCGTTGGGGCTGAGGCCTGCGCTGCGCTCCCAGATCTCGCACAATTCGCGCAGCAGCGGTTCGCGCGCAGACGGGGCGAGCGAGCGGTCCGCATTCATGGAGACGATCACCGAATTGGACGGCTTGGCCTCGGTAAAGCCATTACCTTTGGCGATGCGCACCCAGTTGATCTGCGGCTCAGCGCCGAAGTGGCGGGCGGCAAAGGCCGACGTCTCGCGCCGCAGCTCGGCCTCTTGGCCCGGAGAGACTTGCCCCTCCTGGACCATACACACGCAGTGGATCATCGACTTCCTCCCTCTCTTGCCGGGAAGATAGTCTGATTTTCAGACGTACTCAAGCGCCTGTTCAAAGTCCGCGATCAGATCGCCCGCATCCTCGATCCCGACGCTGATCCGCACCAGCGCATCGGTGATGCCGAGGGCCGCGCGCCGCTCGGGCGGGACGGAGAGGTGCGTCATCGAAGCCGGGTGGCTCGCGAGCGTCTCGGTGCCGCCGAGGCTCACAGCAAGCTTGGCGATCTGGAGGTGATCAAGAAACCGGAAGCACTCGGCCTCGCCCCCATTGAGGAACACGCTGAAGGTTGATCCAGCGCCCATGCAATGGCGATCGTAGATGTTCTGCTGCTCCGGATCGTCGATGAAACCGAGATAGCCGAGTCCTGTCACCTTGGGATGGTCACGCAAAAAGGCGCAGACTTTGGCGGCGTTCTCCCCCGCTCGCTGCATCCGCAGCTCGACGGTCTCCAGGCTGCGCAGGAGCATCCAGGCGGTGTTCGGATCGACGATCCCACCCATCGTGTTGCGCAGCGCGCGCACTGGGTCCATCCAGTGTTTCGCGCCCGCGATCGAGCCTGCGACAAGGTCCGAATGCCCACCGACATATTTGGTCAGCGAATAGGCGACGATGTCCGCCCCATGGTCGAGTGGGCGCTGCCACAAGGGCCCCAGGAAGGTGTTGTCGATCGCGATCGGGCAGGGCTTGTTGAGCACCGCATCGCGCGCCGTTTTGACCGCTTCGATATCGACTAGAGCGTTGGTGGGGTTGGCCGGGCTTTCCAGATAGACCATCGCCACCTTGCCGCCGGTCTCACCCGCCTGGCACTTGGCGCGATCAAGCGTGTCAGCAATGTCCTGAGGCGACGCGCCGGCGGGGAAGTCGATATAGGTTACTCCGAACTTGGACAGCACCTTGGACACAAAACCCTCAGACGCAGCGTAGAGCGGACCGGAATGCACGATCACATCGCCCGCGCTCGCATAGGCCATCATCAGGATGCAGATCGCGGTCATCCCGCTTGCAAAGGTCAGCGCGTCTTCGGCGCCGTCCCAGATTGCCAACCGGTCTTCGAGGATCTCCTGGTTGGGCCCGTTGAAGCGCGAATAGACGAGGCCGTCCGCGCCGCCTTCGCGCTTGCCAGTGATTCCCTCAAAATGCCGCTTCCCCGCCGCTGCGTTCTCGAACGCGAAGGTCGACGTCAGGAACACCGGGGCTTTCAGCGATCCTTCGGACAGCGCCGGGTCAAAGCCATGCCCCATCATCAGCGTCGCTGGGCTCAGCTCGCGCCCGCCAACGCTCGTCTTCTCGGGCTTGGGCTTGCGTCGCGGGGTGGGGGTGTTGGTTGAATCGATTGCGTCGGCCATAACGGCACGCGTCCTTCCTGTAAAAACGCTCCCAGGAAGGCAGGAGCTCGTCCCTAGGTGTCCACAGGCCCCCGCTTCTAACCTCCGCAGAAGCGCCTCTCCCCTGGCCGCCGATGGGCTTGGAATATCGAGTGATTGTTACACTTGCAACCGGTTTGACACAGGCGTGCCCACTGCAGAAGATCTGAAGACGCGCAGCACGGCCATGCGGTGTATTGTGCCGTCTTCAAAACATGGGGAGGGAAGAATGAACGATCCGTTCCAGATGCAACGCGAACTGCGATATGGAGCACCACCGTGCGATGAAATTCTGACCGGCCGATACTTTACGATCGGCTATTCCTACTACTTCCGCCAGGCCAAGTGGACGCTTGAAATCGTCAAACGTGGCGGGAAGGAACTTGTGACCGATGTCTTCAAAGATGTTGATCGCATGGATATTTTCGACCCGATGTGCGTATTCCCTACCGCTTCCGAGCGTCGCTTAAGGCGTTTGTCGGGAATGGGTATGACCGCGGGCACTTGGTGGCAAGCGCGAACTCGGACCATCGCCACATCGAAAACAGCGAGACTTTCCTGCTCTCGAATATGTCACCACAGGAGCCCGATTTTAATCGGAAGATCTGGCGCAAGCTTGAGAAAGCGGTGCGCAAACTCAACGAACGCGACGATGTGCTTGAGACCTATGTGCTCACTTGCCCGGTCTTTGATTTCGACAAGCCGATCACCCTGATCGGCGACAGGGATGATCGCTACGGGATCAATGTTCCGGTTCCCCATGCGTTTGTGAAGTCGGTCCTGACCGAAGGCATGAACGGCAAGCTGAAATTGTGGACCTTTGAGATCCCGAACGAAGAGCAGACCAAGCCTCTCAAGGATTTTCTCGTGGTGACGTACGACGCCGAGCAGCGCGTGGGCGGGCGTTTCTGGGATCGGATCAGCGGGCGCGATATTCACGATGAGAAAGTGAAGAAGGGGAAGATGTGGCTAAGCGATAACCGCCGCCGCCTCACCTCCTGAGAGGTTCAGAAGAGCGCCGCAATTCCCCACACGACGCCAACAATCATCACCGCGCCAAACACATCGAGCAACAGGCCCGCGCTCACCAATCGCTCAATCTTCAGCCGCCCGGTGGCCCAGGCGATCGCGTTGGGTCCGGTCCCCGCCGGCAGAATAAAGCCCCAGCTGGCCGCGAGCGCGGCGGGCATCGCGATCAGCACCGCGTCTTCGCCCAGGCCCAAAGCGGCAGCCAGGCTGGCAACCACCGGGATAATGCCCGAAGCGGTGGCGACGTTGCTCGCAAATTCGGTGACGAGGATGATCATTGCCACCACGGCCAGGGTCATCACGATAAGCGGCACCGCTTCCAAGGGCAGCAAAGCCTCTCCCAGCCACTTAGCGAGCCCCGATGCCTCCATTCCCGCCGCCAAAGCCAGCCCGCCGCCAAACATCAGGATGATGCCCCAGGGCGCACGATTGGCTTCTTCCCATTTAAGGAGCGGACGCCCCGTGCCATCGGGCACTAGGAACAGGGCAAAGGCGGCAAGGATCGCGATGGTGCCGTCGGTCCAGCTTTTTTCGGGCAGGAACGGCGAGATCCACAGGCGGCTCATCCACAGAGCGAACGCAATCGCGACAATTGGCACAAGGCGCTTTTCCGCGATGGACCACGGCGCGGCGTCGTCAATCGCCTCGCGCGCGGCGTTAATATTGAAGGGGTGGTCTTTTACCCGTTGCACCCAGGCGATGATCGCCGCGGCCAGCGGGACACCGAGCAGAACCACGGGCAGGCCGAACAGCATCCATTGGGCAAAGCTGATCTGATAATCGATCATGTCGTCGAGCAGCTGCACCGCAATACCGTTGGTGGGGGAGCCCACAATCGTGCCCAATCCTCCGATGCTGGCGGCAAACGCGATACCCATGGGCAGAGCACCGGCAAGGCCATCCTGCTCGATCGCGATGTCGGGTCCTCCGGCGACAGGGGAGGAGGCGCCTCCGGCGATCACCGCCAGCGCCATCGGCATCATGATCAAGGTGGTCGAGGTGTTGGAGATCAGCATTGAAAGCACCGCCGCCGACATCATGAAAGCGAGCAGCAACCGGGTCTGCCCGCCTCCGGTTCCCATCGCTTTGAGGATCGCTAGGCTCAGGCGGCGATGCAGTCCGGTGCGTTCGATCGCCAGCGCGATGAAGGCGCCGCCCAACAAGAGGAACAGGATCGGGGCGTAATATCGGCTCGCGGTTTCGCTCGCGTTGAGGACGCCGCCCAGGGGCAACCAAATGAAGGGGAGGAGTCCGGTTACGGTCATCGGCACCGCTTCGGTGATCCACCACAGCGCCATCCAAACAACCAGCCCCGCGACCATCCACGCGCCCGAGCTCATGCCTTCGGGCGGCGCGCTGAGCGCGGTGAAGGCAAAGATGAGCGGCCCTGCGACAAGGCCGATCTGGCGTGCGTTCATTGAGCGGGTCCCCGATGTCCTTTTAGCAGACTAGCGTCCTACGCGTCTCTGGCAAACGTCTTCGTGTTCGGCCTTGCGCCGCTTGTGCGCCGTGGCCCCGACAATTGTGGTTCATCTCAGGTTATACTTTCAAGGCATACTACCTTTCACGGAGGGAATTGAAATCTGAGGAGAATTCGATGGTGTGTGCGTTTTCGACCCGTTTCCCGGCCTCCACTTGGGCAAGCTCCGCCGCGCTGGCGATGGGTGCAGCCTGTCTGACCGCTGGACCGGCCCTTGCCGAAAGCGCGGCGATCGCGCCGCAGACGTCGCCGACCTTCAACGACACGATCTTCATCCCGGCGATTGAGCTTGACCAGTTTCGGCCCGCTGAGAAAATCGATCAGCACACAATCGATTTCACCTATCTTGACGAGGCGCTTCAATGGTTCGTGGTGCCGATGGGTCCTTCAATCCGCGAAGGGGCGGCCCGGGTTGAGCCGCGGCTTGGTACGCGTCGGATTTACGGCCACGAATCGCGCTTTCGCCTCGAAGGCAACCGCGTGGCGTTTTCGTATTTCACCGATGAAGTGCGAGCTTCGCTGACCGAATACCGCCAGGATCTAGAGCGCGTCGGCAGCGAGCTTGATCTGACGCGCATCCCGCGCAACGAGCAGCTCGCCTTTTGGCTTAACCTGCACAACGTCGCGGTGATTGAGGCGCTGGCTTACGAATACCCGCTCACCCAGCCCGCCCAGCGCACCTTTGGCAGCAACGAGGCCATGCTTGATGACGCCAAACTGGTGACAGTGGCTGGTGTGGAGCTGAGCCCGCGCGATATTCGTGAGCGGATCGTCTACCCCAATTGGAGCGATCCCAAGGTCATTTACGGCCTCTGGCGCGGCGAAATCGGCGGGCCCACGATCCAACGCGTTGCCTTTTCGGGCGACAATGTGAGCCAGATGCTTGATTTCTCGGCCGAGGAATTCGTCAACTCGCTGCGCGGGGTGGAGAAAACCGGCAAGACCTTGCGCGTCAGCCGCATCTACGAAGAGGCTGCGAGGTTCTACTTTGAGAACGACGAGGCGCTGCGCGCCCACCTCAACGGCTTTGCCCGCGACGAAGTGAAGACGGTGATCGGCAAGACCGAACGCACCATCATCAACGACTACGAACAGGACGTGGCGGACCTTGCGCGTGGAGAGCGGGACCCGCTGCTTCAGAACCTTTTGGTGACGGACGGCTTTGGCCCGCTGGCGCGCACAAATCCGGTGCTCTCGCGGCCCAATCTGGCGATCCAGCGCCTTATGGAAGAGCGCAGCGAGAAGCTGCGCCGCGCTGTGCGCCGCGGTATCCGCACCGGCACGGTCGTGATCGGCGAAGAAGGCCTGGAGGCCAAAGAGGTCGAGTAATCCAAACGCCCTAATCGGCCGGGTGGATTGTGACGCGGATCAGTCCACCTGGCCCGAATTGGGATCGGCGCCCGGCAGCACGATCTCGGTGAAGTAGACGCGGCCCGTGGGCAGCTCTTCTTTCTCAAGCTTGCGGAACTTGCGATCACGCTGGACGAGGATTTCCGCCATTCCGGCCGACACACCGGGCCTTGAACCTTGCACCGCAATCGAATCGCGCCGTCCGCCCGACAGATCGGCAATATCCCATTCGCGGATCGAGGCCTTCGTCTCGACCGTTCGCTCGATCAGCTTGGCGACATCCTCATTGGCAAATTCCGCCATATGCGCGCGCACATCAGCCCCAAAGTCGGGGAAGTAGAAGCGGCTTACATCCTCATAGAGCGTCGAGACATGCAGCGTTTTTCCGCGCTTTTCGTTGGCGCGCAGCGAGTTGATGTATTCCTCGGCCTTGAGCGACAGGAGGCTGCTGACATTGCCGCCCGTAAACGCCGCGCGTTCAAGTGAGGGGCTGCCAATTTCACCCAGCCAGAACCCGTAAATGACCTTGGGATCGCGCCAATTGGCAAAGACGATGTTCTCACGAATGTCGCGTAGGCTCATCGAAACGCCGCGAATGGTGATGAATTTGGCCTCGTTCAGCGGAACGCCATCCACTTCGAGGAAACGCGGCTGACGCATCGGCCAGTTGTTCGCGATCTGCTCAACCATCGCGACATTGTGCAGGTTGAACCAGAAGGCGAGCTGTTCGTTGCGCGGCAGCGTGGTGATGTTGAGCGTATCAGCCACCTGCTCGAGTTCCTCGCGATAGTCGCTGAAGCTTGCGATCGCGGACTGGTCCATCCGGGAGAAGGCGACCATCGAGCCCTCATTGCGGAACCGCGAATTGTGCCCGGCGCGAATTCGGCCCTGTGCGGCGCCTTGCTGGGTAATGTAGGGTCGCTGACGCATTGAGGGGCCCATCCACACGACCATCTGCTTGAGCGCGTAATCCCAAATCTCATAGTCGATACGATGGCGCACCGGCGAAGTGGTTGGCGCAAAGATCGCAAAGCGCGCGGTGTCGGGCGCGGCGCTCTGCAAGGCCAGCGTACCGGCGGTGCTTTGCGGAAGCGCGTAGCCCTGAGCCTTGGTGATGGACACGGGGCCGGGCGCGCTCGCCGGAGCGTTCGCCTCTGTGTTGGCCCCTGTGTTGGTCCCTGTGTTGGCCCCTGTGTTGGTCTTGTCCTGAGCCGCCAAGGGCGCGCCGCAAACGGCAAGAGCGATCAGGCTGGCCAGCCTTGATGAAAGGGTCATGCGCGCTGCGCCGGTTTGCATAAGAGGCTCCGCAAGAAATCCAGTCCGTCCACCCGGTGCGCAGTGTCGCGTGTTCGTGTCGCAAGATCAAGGGTCTGGGCTTGCCTGAACGAACCTCCGAGGTGACGCCCACCTCGCATCCGGAATGAACGCGCAAAAAAGGGCCGCCACTCACTGAGGGAATGGCGGCCCTATTGGTCGTGTGTGTCGGCCGTGCGTTTACTTGACCTCGCCGTCCTCACCTTCATCGCCCGGTAGCGTCAACTCGCTGAAAGTGACGGTGCCGGTGCGGCCTTCCTTGAGAATGCGGCGGAACTTCTCTTCGCGCTGCGCGAGGAGGGCACCCATCGAACGCGGAATACGGAAGCTTTGCGCGCTGCCATTGGCGTTTTCGATGTAGCCAAAGCTGGGTTCGCGCGCCCCGCCAGCGAGATCGGCGATGTCGTATTCCTTGATCGTCGCCTCGGTCTTCGTGGTATCGGCCAGGATTTTCGACACATCTTCCTGCGCGTATTGCGCAATATGCGCACGCACATCGGCTTCAAAATCGGGGAAGAAGTACGCCGCGGCCTCTTCGTAGAAAGTCGAGACTTGCAGCGTGCTGCCTTGCTTTTGAGTGCCGCGCAGCGAGTTCACGAATTCGCGCGCGCTCCTGTTCAGCAAGTCGCCGACATTGTCGCCGGTATAGGCCCGACGCTGGATCGACGGCCCGCCGATTTCTCCACGCCAGAAACCGTACATGACCATGGGATCGTCCCAATTGGCGTAGACCACGTTCTCGCGGATATCGCGCAGGCTCATCGCCACGCCTTCGACGGTGATGAACTTCGCCTCGTCCAGTGGAACGCCGTCAATCTCCAGCGTGCGTGGCTGGCGCACCGGCCAATTGCCCGCGATCTGTTCGACCAGAGCAACATTGTGCAGATTGATCCAGAAGGCGAGCTGTTCGTTGCGGCTTAGCGATTGCAGATCGACTTTGTCCGCAGTCGCCTGGAGATCCTGACGATACTGGGCGAGGTTGCCGATGATCGTGTCATCGAGAAAGCTGAAAGTCACCCGCGACCCTTCGAGACGATAGCGCGACGTGTGGCCGTAGACCCGGCGCGTGCCATAGCCGTCGGGCGGGCGTCCTGCGGTCTGGCGAAGCGAGGGACCCATCGAAATGACGATGTTCTGAACCGCTTCGTTCCACACATCGTAATCGATGCTGGCGGAGCTGGATTTCGCGGTTGGAGCAAAGGTGGCAAAGGGTTCTGCGCCTTGGGCGGCCGCGGGGACCGTGGCGGCCAGAACAGCGGCGGAAATCGCTATGAGACTGGCGATGGGGGCACGCAAGCTTGGCATTTCGGGTTCCTTCCGAATAAATGCGGGCCCTTCTGGTTGAGCGGGGTGCGGGGCCTTTTAATCGCGGTTTGACGAACGCATTTGCGCCGTTCGAAGCGCAAGTGACATATGTACCTATAACACCGTGTTACAACGCGTGGGCTCCGCGATCGGTTTCCGCAAGCTCTTCATCGAAAAGGGCAAAACGCCCATTGTTATCGACGAACGACATGGTGGTGCAGGGAGAGGCGGGCCCGCAATGGCGAGCCCGCCGCCCTTGATCGGAGTGGTGGTGGGCGCTGAAGCGGCCGCGGGTTCTATTTGGGCGCCAGCACCATTAGCATCTGGCGGCCTTCGAGGCGCGGGAACGCTTCGACCTTGGCGACTTCTTCGACATCAGTCTGAACCCGTTTCAACAGGTCCATGCCCAGATGCTGGTGCGCCATTTCGCGGCCACGAAAACGCAAGGTGACTTTCACCTTGTCGCCGTTATCGATGAACTTGTTCACGTTCTTCATCTTCACGTCGTAATCGTGCGTGTCGATGTTGGGACGCATCTTCACTTCCTTGATGTCCTGTGTCTTCTGCGTTTTGCGCGCCGCGTTGGCCTTTTTCTGGGCCTCATAGCGGTACTTGCCGACATCAAGGAACTTGCACACAGGCGGGTCCGCGTTGGGGGACACTTCAACGAGGTTGAGACCCTTGTCCTGGGCCTGCTCAACCGCTTCGCCGGTGAACATCACGCCAAGGTTCTCGCCTTCGTCATCGATAACGCGGACCTTGGGGACTTGAATAAACTGATCGTAGCGAGGGCCGCTTTTAACGGGCGGGGCCATC
>ERZ1740065.2426-NODE-2426-length-11567-cov-12.372394_pt1 | contig 11567 bp, 12 predicted proteins | sample MGYA00581738_ERZ1740065 | MGnify/ENA primary metagenome ERZ1740065 (study PRJEB43018, sample SAMN04849749) | marine metagenome | isolation source: floating plastic debris | place: Pacific Ocean | collected 2008-09-01 | study: EMG produced TPA metagenomics...
ACCAAGAGTGCTTACTCTCAACGTAGTCATGATGGGGAAGGGGGAGGGAGGGGGTACCGAGAGTGCTTACTCTCAACGTAGTCATGATGGGTAGGGGGGAGGGAGGGGGTACAACTCCAGAACGCCTACTTTAGCTCTATTTGGAGTCGAGATGTGTGGTAACTAGTAGGTGTTTCTCTGTTTCAGTCGACACTGCGGCAGACTGCTGTGTGCCAAGTGCTCATCGAAAGACATCCCCATTATCAAATTCTCCCTCAACAAACCGGTCAGGGTTTGTGATACATGCTTCCAAGTGTTGACTCTCGGATCGTCATGACAACCCGAGACAGTTTACCATTGCTATAGGATTATGTTGTGAGTCTGGAAGTCATTATGTAGGAATTTTATCACGGTGCTCAGCATTTAACAGCTTCCATGTGTTCATAATAATAAGTACCGCCAGTCTTGTAGATGTACTTTGCTTCTTAATTTTTTAACAAAAGAAAGGATCATATACACATTACAAGGAAACAATGCCTAACAAAATATATTCGAATCTGTGTGTCACTGACTATACGAGCGCTGGGCTCACTATGTGCACCTAATGATCAAAATAAGGATTCCAGGCTTGTCAAAGAACTTCCTTATGAAGTCTTGCTTTCTGCAATATCTGGGTCCGCTTTCTCCGTTCCACAGCCTTAGATCCCATAGTATTCTTCAGGGCGGGTAGTGATGCATTATCCCTTGAAATGTAGGCTATTTCTGGTCTGGAAACAAGGCAATCTTCATGTTCTACTTTCCGTACGCTGATTGAGTCAGTATGTGAGTAAGTGTAGTTTTAACGTACAGCTTGCGAGTGGTACTCCTCATCTGTAATTTAGGCAGGATGTCTGTCTCGACAGGGACTCCATCATCAGCCACATAAGCTTTGGCCAGCAGGTACGCGTCTGGAGTCCATTTATGGGAGTAGAGCACTTCCCTCAGATCAGACTTCACTTTATCCAGCTAGAAATAAATACGATTATAATGCCATAATCTAGGTATAAAGTTCCTGTCGCGATAGGAAGAACAGTGGCTTACCTCGTTCTGTAATTGTTGGTTATTCTTATGCAGATGTGCGACTATGCGCTCCAATTCTTCTTGATTAGCAGACCGTTTTGCAGATCCCAGTCTATCTTGTACAATCACAGACCTCTTTAAGTTTGGCAGGAAAGTCATGTTCTCCAGGTTGAAGTTTATCTCTGATATGGATGCACTATGTGCGCTTTCAGTTCGCTTAGTATTCCCATTCAACGGTAAGCTAAATGTGCAGATTTACAGTGAGTAGGTTGTTCATTCTATCGCATCCCCTCTGTCTAACTAGAGATGTAAATAAGTTCATTGAACTTACTTTTGAGTGTTACTTGTCGATGGTGAATCATGTGTCTTGTCTGCCAACTGGGTTAGATATTCGTTTTTGTGCTTCAAATCTCTCAGCTGCTGGTGTAGATCTGAGACTTGCTTTTCAAGGAGTCTATTCCTAGTACGAGCACTTGATTGAGCTGGAGAAGTGAATACATCATGACACCAGTTCTCAGTGTAATTTTGTCCAACTGCTCACATAGAAAGACTTACATTTTCCTGAGGTAGTTCTCTCCTTTATGTAAGTATCTATCAGATCTAATTCCTTCCCCTCTGGATCTCCTTCACTCCTTGGTTGCTCGGAATTTTCAGCCCGAGATTCACCGTGACTCATAACCAACTTGAAGTGCAGCTCTGACATAACACAGCATAGTGATAACGATAGCTACTAATTGGGGAGGTTGACGGAGTTCCATAGCCGACATTGTTGTAGCCTACCTTTGTTTTCTGATCTTAGCTTCTCAATTTCTGTGTGGAGATTTCTGAGCACATCCTGATGTTGAGATTTCAAAAACTTGATGCTCCTTTCGAGATATTGTACTGTCAGAGCAGGATTTGTTTGATCACTGTACTCAATGTCATCTGTATCAGCGTCACCCTGCTGGTAGGCCGTAAGTGCGTACTGATCTCTAGTAAATGCTTTTGGATATCTTGACTTGTCCAGTTGGCCAACTCGAGTCCATTGGGGCAACTGATTCTCACTTATTGGTGGATATTGCGTTTGCGATTCCATCTTTCTGAACCTAAAAACTATCCGATTTCACAGTATGAAAACATGACGGAAGGGCATGGTGAGCTGCAATAGTTTTCATTTAAATAATATAACGTTTCTCACCGACTCAGTTGTTGTGTGATTCTTTTATACGGTTCAAGATTTTATTCCTATTCACGGTTACTACAACCAACACTGCTAAATACCAGAACTCTACGCAGTGGGTAGCATAGTATCGGATAACCACCTCGGTTACCATAGCGGTGTCTCGCATTCGCATCAACTTCCTGTCACGTGTACATAAACCCCGCCTCACACGTATTGGAAAACCTTCTGTCACATTAGTATCGATGTTGTGATCGAGATCAAGACATTTCATCGTTCTCCAGAAGAGAAGTCGGACCAACGAGACAATGTAGGTTTACTTCTTATGATTAATGTACTTATGAGTTGTATGAGTAGTGGAGTGACAAGTTACTAAGTAGACACGAGCACTAGTAAGCCTGTTATGAGATCACTAACGAAAAGGGTATATGTATTCATGCTATGGTTATTCCATATATTTATAACTCGGACTTACCCTTTCCTGTTCTCAGAATCATCAGCCACCAACCCTGCTTTCATTACGTTCTTGAATTAAAACATTACTGCGTGTAAAAAAGGAGAATCTTTCTAGAAGCATAATGAACGTAAATTCTAAAGGTCCATCGACCATTTTGTGATAGAACACTGCTGATGATGTTCAACATTTACAAAGTCATCTATGTTTCGAAATTATATCTAATGAATTGTTTTGCATGAAGATTGGAAACCAGTGTAGTGTGAGATCACTGTTCTTCTCTTGTAGATGTGGACTTCTTTGGCTATCGTGTGTATATTGCACATCCTGCCTGCAGTACACAGTCAGGTACCGATACCAAACAAGCCTTTGGGTATCCTCTACAATCAGACATCGCCTACAACTGCAGCCAGTGTCAACATCGACCTCTTCCTAGACTTGGCATGCCCTGATTCGAAGGCAGCATATCCCCTGATGAAGCAAGTCGCTGATCTCTACCGCAATACCCAAGTTCAACTGAGAGTCTTCATGTTTCCCCTGCCGTATCACCGCAATGCATTCTTAGCCGCAACCGTGAGTATGGCTTCGTCTACGTTCTGTCTACCCCTACCACATGCTAAGTTTTCCTGTTTGTTTGAAGGGTACTGAGGCAGCTTATGCTAACCCACTGACAAACGCGACGAAGGAACAATCAGCAATGAAGTGGATAGAGAAGCTATTTGAGAAGCAGATATCTTGGTCTGACGGCTCTACATATCACAAGTCTAACAGTGAAATCAAGAGGTCTGAGTTCGAGCTGATTGCTGTGACTAGAGATTGTGATGTGTAGCTAGTTATGGTAGTGAGTCAGATGTTGAGCGAATGAACGACTCGCATTGCTCCCAGTCTGCTGGTAGCTAACATATCTAGTATATTGCTTCTACCGCAGCATGATCGTGGGCTATGGCACTGAGATCGGCTACGATGAACAGAAGTTCAGTGACTTGATATCTGACTCTACATACAACTGGAACGCCAGGGTGATGTGGAAATATGGCTGCACGAGTGAGTGGATCTTGCTGTCTAGTTACTGGCGACGTTATTCTGCAGCACTTGGTACACTAATGAACTGTGTTGTAGGGGGCGTCGCTGCCACACCATGGTATTTGGTTAACGGCATCTCTGTCGACGCCGCGTCGTGGACAGCAAGCCAGTGGAAGCAGGTTGTGGATGGGTTACTCGGTGGTAGAAGCATTCTCGCAATGTAACTCATCTGACTAACCCGCCCAGCCGCCTGCTGACATCACACACAGCTGTACCGCAACAACTGTGGTGCTACATGTCCTCACATAAAAACTCTTCATGATTAATAATTAATTAATTACATTAAAATTACTCAACCATGACAGCTGCATGGAGTAAAGAATGAGGCAATGGTTCTTATCAGGTAAACCATTCTACTGGCCTCGATCTTTATTAGGTGATAAGCAGGAGCTCTAGTGGCCATTTAGGGCTATTCTACTTACCATTAATTGGCTGATAACGGAGAGTTTTGTTTGTACAAGTTTTGATCTCTCTTCCCAATACTTGAGCCATCCTCAATTCTGACTTCCAGGCACGAAGGTCATTGAAGGTCGCAGAATTGACACTCGATAATGAAAACTGCATTAGCGTAATAGTACTGAACCAATAACACATATAGAGTGCAAGTTATATGAATCATTTATCAGCAGAGAACCCGCTCTCACTTAGGTTGATGGAATGTGAGAAGTTGTGTCCTCCTGCTGCACATATTAGCACTGCGCTCCATTGTCTCTAGAAATAGTTGGCACCATCGAAATGAGCTCCACTGTTGCTGTTATCTGTGTGCATATTTGCTAATGATAGCCATTAAGAGGAAGTGAGGTGAAGGTGACCTCAACATAGACAACTAAATTCTCATCGCTCGCTTATCTCCAACAAACATGATCATCAAGAGAGGATAACTTCAAATCTGGATTGTGCCAACGACGCATTTCGTCCCGCAGCATGCAGGCGGCTCGTCACTTTAGCTGGCAGTTGTTGAAGGTGGAGAGTAGACTAGCCAGGAGTCGATGCCTTTTACACAATGCCAGTTCATCGGCCTGACATGGGTGATGTCCTGACTCTATATAGATGAATAGTTTCATTGATGTCAACAGTCATATTTGATTGAAAAACAGTTACTCCTTCCGTACTGATAAGATCGTGAGCCTTCACTTCCACACCGGAATGCCTGCAGACTGAAGTATACCGAACATTTACACAGTGAATTATTTGATCCTCTACAATAGAATCAATAGCAGCGGTGTATTCATATCAACGATGCATGGATAATCATGCACAATGCTGAGACAAATACTCCGCATGGATTCGCTTACTACTTGAGCAGCATGTCTCGTGTAATTCTACTTACTTGTACTAGTTTACTGTAGGATAGTTGAAGTTTTTTGGTTGGTGAGTTGTGTAGTGGTTGTCTATACAGGCTGCTATCTATGATCAATCACTGCTAGGTGAAGGGGAAGCATGAGCACTCATCGCCTCTCAGTTGCTGTAGCTTTAATTTTGGTTCTGCAAACCAATCTGGTTTGCGGGCAGTTTAGTGCAGCCCCTATAGAGTTCAAAGGTGAGGTAGGAGAGAAGGGAGCAAGAGGAGCTGTTGGTAGTACAGGAGTACAAGGTCAGACAGGCAGCAAGGTGTGTCTGCTTTCTGATGCTTGTAAGCGCTGTCTTACTATACCTTTCATAGTATTTGGATTGTCTATCTAGGGGGTGAGAGGAGATCCAGGGCTGACTGGGAATACTGGTGAGAATGGACTGAGGGGAACTGATGGTAGAGATGCTGGTGGCAGTGGAGCTACTGGTCAGCCTGGTAATACCGGATCTACAGGTGACAAAGGAGCTGTCGGATTAACTGGGAGCACAGGTCAGTCAGCTTTCTAGAGATGGAGCCTGCTCTCTCTTTGGTCACCGGATAAAATAACTCTTGTAACTCTGTGCCTTACAGGTGCAACAGGCCCGACGGGTGCTACAGGGGCATCAGGAGCTCCTGGAGCATCGGGACAGAGAGGAGTGACAGGGAGTAAAGGTGGACGAGGTAGTAGAGGTGATGAAGGCGATATTGGGATATCAGGTAAGCCAGGTCTGACAGGCAGCCAAGGGGCTAATGGACAGAAAGGACAGCAGGGAGATCGAGGCATTATTGGAGTGAAGGGTTTCAAAGGCTACCCACTACAGGTGAATACAGGTAAGTGGTCCTTCATATCCCTGAAGTCTGCTGCTGTCTAACACTAACTGTATGGTGAGTATTCATTCTCTCAGGATCTGATACCTATGATGGCTGCGTGGACTTGGAAGGCTATGTATCCAACAAGTTCTGCTCAGACGGGACGCAATGTGTCGATTTCCTATCGACAGATACAGCAGGCGACACGCACGTGACTGGGGAATGTATTTACAGTAGAGGATTGAGAGACGATTCCGGTAACCTGAGCAGCCACACCATAGACTTATACATACAGAGATGCATTATTTACCACTCTGAGGTTTATGAAATGCTTCTAATGTATGACTGTAGGGATGCAGCAGTTTGTCTCCACTGCTCGTGACTGCACTGTCAATAATGGTGGCTGTGAACAGAGTTGTGTCGATGGGCAGTGCCAGTGTGAGGCGGGTTATACACTGCGGCTCACTGGTCAATGTGTCGGTAAGTCTGCAGCCAATATGGCCAACAGAATCAGAGAATCAGGTTCACCCCATTGATGCCTATATTGTAGACATAGACGAATGCAAAGACGGATCACATAGGTGCTCCACTGAACAGAGCTGTTTGAACACGTATGGTACATATCAATGTGCTGAGAGGTCAAGGTCATATGGTATGGGTTGTGCCGGTTTGCTCTCTATCATAAGCTTTTGAGGTTCAAGCTGATGGTATATTCTGGTTTACAGCCTCGACACAAGCAAGTGGAGAGGGTGTGATTCTAGCTCTGCTGCTCTGGGTGATTGTACTGTTGGTTATTACCATAACTCTGATCCTAATAGCCGGGTGCTGCCGCTCCTCAGCAAGCACGACATCTAGTGTGGGTGGAGGCAGTAGGAGTTACAGCTTGGGAATCATGCAGCTAAATGGAAGATGGGGTTGATATTCCTATACCAGTGACACTCAAACTCTACAAACTACTACTGCAAGCACAGTATCTAGATATGGAGTAGTATGATATATGGCACAGTGCGGCACCAATGTACGTAGGAGAGGGACATTAAACAGGTCTGACCCAGGCACTGACACCACACCCATCACACTGGCAGTAGTCCTATAGTTATTGTATGCTTGTTACGCCTGGTTATTCAAAATAAAAAGAAATGAAATGGATCAATGAACTATTATTGCTGATATCTGAGAACAATGTTTGATTATATGCTCAGCGTGTAATCGTAGTAGCGAGAAACTTGTATGCGCGCACACACAGCTACTGCCGCACACAAGGATTGTGACAGCGCGGGTTTACGAGAGACAAACATGAATCTATGGACTGGTTTGATAACGCAGTTAATGCTACTACACAGCACCCAGGGTTAGTACATATTATATCTCCCTCCATGCATATAGTGATCATCAATACGTATGAGCGTGTAACTGTTTTCCAGTAGCGCTTGCTGACACAGTGGACGGAGAGGAGGCCAGACACGACAGAGTTAAGAGAGGTATGTTGGAGGAGTGTGGGATGAGGTTCTTTGAGATGGATGTAATAATAGTTCGTGGTTGATTAGAGCTTGGAGGACCTGCAACCTCAATTTATGCTACTGGAGCGAAGGGAGAAAAAGGCTTGGATGGAATAAAAGGTGTGCAAGGAGCTCCTGGAGCAACAGGACAAAAGGTAGAGGCATAGGATCTCCGTAGACAGTGCATTAATGTTGTTTCATGGCGTGATGTCACTTATTTTAGGGTTCCAGAGGTGATCGTGGAGACATAGGGCTTAAAGGTGAGCGAGGAGAGACTGGGGAGCCCGGGGAAGATGGTGGATACATCTCTGGAGCTGAAGGAATTGCTGGGATGAATGGCGTCTCAGGTTTGTCTACTGCTACCTGCTAGTGGCAGAGTCACTGCAGGATAAGAATCATGGCTGAAACATGTAGGTCCAAAGGGAGTGAGTGGTCAGACTGGTCAGGCTGGTAGTCAAGGCTTTAGAGGAGCTACTGGGTCAACTGGACTAACTGGAGAGCGAGGCAGTACAGGCTATGCCGGGCCCATTGGCAGTATAGGAGTTAAAGGACCATCGGGTGTGAAAGGACCTCAAGGTCCTACAGGTTCAACAGGAGAGCAGGGAGAGAAGGGAAGACAGGGAGATCAGGGGGATGATGGAGATCGAGGCGTGAAAGGTGACGCTGGCGTTGACCTGAGTGGTAAGTGAAATGCCATCTCCCACCTCCAGACATGTTGCCTTACACTTCCTAACCTGAGCCTATTTCTACGTTCAGAGGTACGCATGGCCAATAGCAACTGCTCTGTAACTATCTGTGTAAACGCAATGTGTAAGGACAGTGTCCTGGGAGCCATTTGCGTATGTGACGAGGGGTACATGCACTATCCAAACAGGACAAAGGAATGCCAAGGTATCGTAACTATAAATCGTGTTCACTGAACACGTGGCTCTCCAACTGCCATCATGTAAGAACTGCAAGATAACGGTACTTGTACTTCAGATGTCGATGAATGTCTGGAGGGTTTCTGCTCACACAACTGTCACAATACAAATGGCAGTTTCACATGTCTATGTGATTCTGGTTATGAGCTTGCCAGTGATGGACGGAGCTGCACTATAGGTATTAATCTACTCCTACTAAGCTGATAGTTGTCCATAAATAATGGCAAAATTTTCTACTTGCTATAGTTCAATCAACTGACTGCGCATCTTGTCTGGATGACCAGAACTGCCTCGAAATTGGGGGAGGGACTCAGTGTCTGCCAGCCGACATAAGCGTGTACAGAGGAGGCGCAGCCCAGTCTCTCCAGCTAGCCGGCAGAGGTAGGAGATCAGTGAACATAAGAGTGTATTCTCTCCACTGATGACATCATCAGTAATACTTGGTGTTTTAGCTCAAAGGGAAGAAGTCACAACATGGTTGGATGATGAGTGGATGATAATAATGCTTGTCTGGACAGCTATACTGACTGTATTCTTAGTGATACTGACAATATGGCTAGTGCATGAGCATAGAAACAGCCGGTCTGTACGAGTAGATAGGAAAGACCTGCGACAGCGAGGTATTCATAAAATAGAATACCTTGCTGAGCCGATGGTCTACATGTCTGCGTATCCGCGATTGCCGCTCAGCAGTGGGTACTACTGATATCTCTCACAGGCCACCCATTTATAAATACTTGTAATGAATGTCACAGCTTCTCGCTGATAGTTAGATGCACAACTTGCTTCAAAGTCTATCGTGTGCAGAATATAGGTCGTTAATATAGGTCACTTAATTGGTGCCATCCTTTTCCTTTTATCAACTTTCGCCTCTTCACTCTGGCTGTACAAGGCAAGAGAGCACAATTACAGGAACATTGCAGCACTCGCTAACACTTGGCTCAATGATATCTGACACGATTACCTGTCAGTCGAGAGACTAGGAGGAGGTAACTCTGAGGCAAGCTTCCTGTACCGCATCGAACCCTTGCCAGTGGCCACGGAGTTGAACGCTACGTCTCGCACCCTCTGTCTGCGAGACACAACCGACTCGGCCTCAGGTTCCGAGTCTGATGCAGATGCTACGTTGCCCCGCTCTGCACCTGACCTCTGTATGAATTATGAACGCAGTCGGTGAATCTATGACTGCAGCTAACTTAGCAGCTATGATTGGATGGAGTTAGAAAATGGGAATTGTCTTCTCCTACAGTGTAAAAGTCATAAACAGGATAAAAATAAATAGGATGACAACAAGATAACGATAGATACTATTGAAATTTGCTGAAACACTATTTGAGTCGATCTAATCCCAGTCTGGCACATTGATAACACAGTTGTGATATTTTCTCCGCTTCAGGAGATGTGACACACTGTAGAACTGGATCTGATAGTGACAGAAAAATTAGTGTTTTCTTCAAAATCATCAAGAAATAAAAATGATAGCAATACAACAATAGCAATCCCATAAATGAGAAGACAACTCCTACATAAGGTATGATAGGTATAATTTCTATAGCGAATTCCAATAGTGATAATTTTTTGGCCCTATTTTCGTGGCCATTAGACGATCACTATCAAATCTAGTTCTACAGTTTTTTTCAAACACTGATGAAGTTTAAGAGATTGAGCTACCTTTCTATCCCATCGACCAGTTCTCCTCCAGTCATCAAACTGTTCAAAAGATCTAAAAGGTATAGAGTTAAAAGCAATGAAATCAGTTGGTCAGTCTGTAGCCATGACATTGGTTGGTCAGTCTGTAGCCGTGAAGTCGGTTGGTCAGTCTGTAGCCGCGAAGTCGGTTGGTCAGTCTGTAGCAGCGAAGTCGGTTGGCCAGTCTGTAGCCACTAAGTCGGTTGCCTTACCTCCTGAGATCTGATATGAACTCCACATTCACGAGGTTGACGGATGGGTGAGGAACAGAACTGCTGCTGTTGGTGCTGGCACACTTAACCCTATGATACTCTTCATGTACCACAGAAATGTCCTAGCGATAAATGGTGGTAATGGATCAGCAGTGCCATCAGTAACACAATTCACAGGTCAGTGATGATTTGTAACCTCGATTAGATTGGTTGACAAATATGTCAGTGAGCTGGCGAGTCCAGACGGTACAGTGCTTTTAGATTGTACCGGGTCTCTGTTCTTCTTCACGGATGCACCTTTCTGAAAGAACATATGCTATACGTGGAGGATTGTTATTACTGTAAACATAAATTTTAGCGAGTCAAACTATAGCGTTTTCCTCAAATTAGCAGTATTTCTAATAGCCTTGGAATTTTTAGTGATCTCTTTCAAGCTTATATATAACATAAAGAGCTATCAAAAATATACTGCTCTACTTAAACAGCGTTTTTCCTTCAAGTCGTTATTATAGCTATTACTGTGAGGCTGCTAAAATTCCTACATCTATAGTACATGTCCTATTTAGGGTCTGCTGTCAGAGATCAATGCGTTCATTTCCACAGAGAATATAAAAGCAGCATTCTTGTAAAGGCTGGGAGATAATGGCTATATTTGGCATGAGAATTTGAGTGACTTGGGTTGAAATGAAAAGAAAAACGGCAGGCATTTCCTAGGAATTTGAAGCAAAGAAAGAGATATGAAAAAGTATTCGGTTGAAAGATTTTAGAAGGAAGTAAAATGCCGATGCTGATGCCGATGCCATACATCAAGCGGTGATTTTTAGTCAACAATTTGTTCAACTCGCAATTCGCAGCGCGTTTCCATTTGGAATTTTATTTGGTAATGAGCAATGAGAGTCAGCATCAAAATAAAATATGAAGAGTCATGTGATCATTGTGATCATGTGATCCAGGTGTCATTTAACCAAAGTCATTTGGCTCAGGGAGTCTGGGTGATTGCAGACCCAGGACCACTGATAGTTATTGCTTAGTGGGGCGTTTAAACCTTTAGCAGTGAGCTATCTAGTTCTAGACAATGCTCTTCAATTTTGATGGGCAAACATTCTGTGATTCTCAGCGTATACCGGTAAGAGCTATAAAAAGTAACCAGACAAGAAGTAGGGAAAGGAGGGGCAATGATGATTCATCATCTCACTTAATGTCCCTAATTTTTTCCAGTTAATTTTTGAGGCTCTAACCAGTATACACTGAGAATCACACATTGATGATACTGAGACACAGAATGTCTACAGAGTGGAGACAGGGTGGAGACAGAGTGGAGACAGAGTGGAGACAGAGTGGAGACAGAGTGGAGACAGAGTGGAGACAGA
>ERZ1740065.2427-NODE-2427-length-11565-cov-10.865595_pt1 | contig 11565 bp, 10 predicted proteins | sample MGYA00581738_ERZ1740065 | MGnify/ENA primary metagenome ERZ1740065 (study PRJEB43018, sample SAMN04849749) | marine metagenome | isolation source: floating plastic debris | place: Pacific Ocean | collected 2008-09-01 | study: EMG produced TPA metagenomics...
CGGTCACAGTCATTGTCACGGTCACAGTCATTGTCACGGTCACAGTCATTGTCACGGTCACAGTCATTGTCACAGTCACAGTCATTGTCACGGTCACAGCCTACAGACTATCTGAGAACAAAGACCGCCAACAACATGGGTTTAAGTTGGGAGGAGAAACTGAACTTCTAACCACATAACTAATCCTCACTCTGATTAATTGTAATCGGTGCAAAAAACAGATCTCACTACTACTGCGCGTTGCCATGGTTACGCACCATACAATCAAGGGAAGCTACATTACCACTAGGTAAGCATACAGATAATCAATTTGATACAGAGGTTTATCAAACCCAATACCAGCCAAAGCAAGCCGTCAATCCCAGAAGATTTTGGTAAGCAAAGAATGTTATATCAATCACAAACTCCTGGTTTATACTCCATCGGGTGACCAGTGAGCTATCAGTGATAAGTTATAACAGCTAGTGCACTGGTCACCCCCCTCCCTCCCCCCCAGAAAGGCACTACACCATTATTGGTAGGAGTAGGAGAGTTGCCATGCAACTATACTGGTTGTATGGCAACAGAGACTACTAGTGTGGCACAGGAGCAATTAAGGTCGGATGCCCTTCCTGACACCACCGTGGCCGGGAATCGAACCTGCGGCACCTTGCACAGGGGCCCACAGTGCCAACCTCCCAGCCACGGCTGCTCCTACATCAATGTCATATCAAAAAATCTGTCCAGGCGATAACACTGTGGGAATACATTACACCTGTACCTGTATTGCTGGTGTTTAGATAGTTTTTCATCAAGCACCTGCAGCAGATGTGGACGTGACGGTGTCACTGCATTGGTGGTGCTGTCTATCGTGTCGTTATCTGAAGCATATTCCCTTCTGCAAACAAGAATTATCATTTAAGCATAATATAATATAGTATAATATAATATGCATAAACTCATTCCCTTAAAATCTCTAATACACTTCAGCATGATCAGACAAGGGTTTTGGAGATTCCAATTTTTACAGTTTTAGAAAGCCATGTGTTACTCTAAAAGTGCACACGACCCGCAACTCAGAATAATTTCAACATATTAGCTATTATGTTGAAATTATCCTGAGATGATTATCTTGACTGCTTCACGGAAATAAGTTAAGACACAAGTTTACTACTACCATCCGTATCAGTCTATGACCTCTCGACAACAACTCTAGCCCTAATTCTGAGAGGTACAAAGTTGGGCATCCTTCTTTCCCCCCCCCCTACCCAGCGACAGATGACCTCAGGCTATCATCTGCCCATACTCACAGACTACTCCTCAGGGTGTCACTCCGTCGGTAGGATTTACGTCTGCGGATGGCAGTACGCACCTCGCCTTTCTCTGGCTTCTCTATCATCTCCACCGAAGGCTTTATCGCAGTTATTGTCTTGATCACAGCAATATGGCTACTGCAATGAACATCGATGCCAATGTTTTCTCTGGAGCACATTTGCTGCCATTTCTTCTATGGTTTCTCTACTTATCAATCTGCTATAATAATGTTTTGTAATGTAGTTAGTAATATTTTTTAGGTGACTATCAATGCACTTCAGTCCAAATCGCAATGAACCATGCATATTATCAGCACGTTGCAGAGAATGAACTAAAATTGCCACTTAGCTTAGCCTTGTTGTCACGCGATAGGTAAAGAATACAAGAACTTCATTGCCATAGGATTACCTGGCATGGCATACGTCGTTGTTATTTTCATTGGAGGGCAGTGCCTCTTTATCTGTCCTGTAGGATTCTGTCGCTGTATCGCTGACAGTAACAGCTGGCAGTTCCACATAGTCGCTCTGTGGGCTGCTGCTGCCCGACTGAGATTGTTGCCGGAAGCAGTTTGTCAGAGAAGTTTTACGGACAACCTGCTGGAATCGTTTCCTCGGATCCTGCTAGAATTAGAGTTTCAGATTACATCATGAGGCAGTGGCAGTTATTGTTGGATGGTGTCATATCATCAAGACTGCTCTTAGTTGCCTATTGGACAGTCAGCAGCCATGTGATCAGTGTGTAGGAAGCGTGGCGGTGGCTGCGGTGACCGAGGTGAAAGTTCATAAGTGCAGTGAGTGACAACTGGCAGGCTGATAGAGGACAGACAGGGGAGGGGAGAAAATAGAAAATGGAGAGCAACTGGAATCAGTGGCAGTCCAAGAAGGAAAGATGTGAAAGTGTTGAGGCAGATGCAAACAGTATAAGATAGGATATGAATATGGTAACACTGAATGCGAACTGCAACCAATGGAAGAAGGGAAAGGGAATGGAAGTATGGAGATGAACAAACGAGCAAAAATTAACAGAAAGCGGAAGGTTGAGGGGAGTGGGAGATACATTGGAGATGGTGATAGTGGTAAGATGAGGAGAGGTAGAGAAGGAGAGAGGAGGAGAGGAGGAAGAGGAGAAAGAAGAGAGATGAGGAGGAGAGGAGGAAGGGGAGGAAGAAGAGAGAGGAGAGGAGAAAGAGGAGGAAGAAGAGAGATGAGGAGGAGGAGGAGGAGAGGTGGAAGAAGAAGAGGAGAGAGGAGGAGAAGACAGATGCAAAAAGAGATAGTCTCCAAGAATGAGAGCGGCAATCACGATACGTGTACTGCAATAGTGCTCAAAGACAGCCGATGATGTAAGGCAGCAATAAATAAGTTGGCATGCTTGTACTATATATAAGATGATGAAACATAAGTTTTTGCAATGAGCGTCATGATGGAAGGTCAAATCTGAAGGTCATTTGGTCTGAATCAGCCAAGTTTTGTAATGGTAAGGAATTTTCAATGGTAGTAAAGCTATTCTATATGCTATATTTACTCTGGCTCACCAGGAGAGCCAAATGCCTCGGGAATGCAAATGGTTGAGTAAAGGTTTGACAAGTCAGCGTGTTAGACTCGGTGGTGAGCCATTGAGGGTGCAGGGTGTGTGTCATCAATTCTGAGGGTAAGTCGACGTACATACGGAACCCCATTCACCGGAAATAGCAGTCATAGATAACGCTAGTATATACCCCATTCAGTCGCTCTCGATCCATCTTTGAACTAAGCAAAGCATTGCCAGACTGAGATCTGTTGAGCTAAAAGCATTTACAACTGCAGGATAGGGGGGACACGAGGAACCGAGCCTAAATGGTGTAACTATTGGTGAGGAGGTTAACAGTCTGATTGACTTCTATCAGTAAACATACCACGGCAAACTGTTTGATTCCTCCACCTCCGAGGATATTGGGTAGAGCCGTCAGCGCCACGCTGGCTCTCCTGCGGCCAAATGTCTGCATATCAAACAAAAACATGCATCATGGCTGTCAGGAATAGTCAGATACTGGCAACATAACTGTCAGGAATAGTTACATAACCGCAACATAACTGTCAGGAATAGTCAGATACTGGCAACATAACTGTCAGGAATAGTTACATAACAGCAACATAAATCAGACAGCGCCCTGAAATCTCAAGCAAGAGTTCAGTGTAAGGTCAAGGTGTATCTGTTACCGGGTCCGACAGTATAACTCTCCCCATGACTGTACGTCTGCTGCTTGTTTTCACCCACATCCTGCTCGGGATTCACAGATAATGCTCCACTAATGTACTCTCTTAGCCTGTGACGGTTCCTTCACTGCTCTACCATCACATAGTAGGAGTTTAGCACAGCTCTACAGCTTTCCTTAGGCTAGAATCCTAGTTCATATACAACCCTCCCCCTTCCCCTCCAAGCATCTGATCAAGGTGATACAGACCTGTGTAACTCCGCCAACGGTCGAGGATCTGCGAGTGATGTTCACATTTATGGAGTTATCCGCTCCATCAGCCATATTCCACTCGCGTTGAGCCTGCAGCAGGCGGAGTCTGGTCGCCTGATGATCACTGGCCTCCTGCGTGTTGATTCTCTTCAGGTGTTCGACGTAGGCAACCATCGCGTCGGCTGACGCTGCCAGACGCTGCTCCTATCGATAGAAACAACTAGATCATGAGATATCATAGTTGAAGAGTTTCCGTGTGCTGGAGTTGTCTTCTCTATTTATGAGAGAAAGTCAAGTAAACTTGTTGCTAGAGATTCAAGGCGCCAGCTGCAGACACAATAACACTCCTTATCAACAAAGTCGCAATTGAGACTTGAAACCTTTTTGACAAACCGTTAAACCGGCTAATGTGAATATATGAAATAAAATTAATAGCGGCTACAACTCGTGAAAAACCTCAAACATTGAGAATGTAACTCACAATTGCAAAACTCAACTTTGGTGATACTTTCTGTCCGTAGGATGAGTTAAAGTTCTTGCGGCTGCTATTTCAGATCAATGCTGGATAGACAAATGTGCCTACAGTTGGTATCAACTACTCACCACCTCCGAGTTCAATGAGAGGAAGAATCTCAATGAAAAGGGATACCACCCAGATAGAATTCAACAGTAGAGTATACACATGTACCTATCATGGCTGAAATGTTCATCGGATGAACGGTTTTACTCTCCATGTTTAGTGGTATGGAATTCACTAAGTCAAAGTTCAAATGTAATCATATTCGTTGACGTTGAAAGCGTTGAATATCAGAGTTATCGAAACGATGCAGCACAGCCAACCACGGCAGTGACAATCTCTCATGCGGCAGATTGGAGACAAACGTAAGGTACAAAGACTTCCGCCATTTCCTTTCATATCAATTGCAATAGTAATAATGATGGCAGCATTTGAAAAAGATGGTCTCTCGACGCCATTTAGCTGTGGTTATTTCCACATAAAACTTGTTTGAATTCGACTACCAGATCGCGGTCAATTCCAGTTCAAGGAAGGATAACTCCAATCCCTTACTTGTTTGGCTGCTCCACAAGCTTCCGCTTTGTTTACAAGTTTCATAGACATCGGGATGATCTTTTGGAGTCGCCTGTCCAAATTCCTGAGATTCTCCCTCAGTTCGCCGCGGACATCTTTATCCAGAGAGTTCTACACATCAAACAGAATGAGGTCATAGAAACTCGGATTGGTAACAAGCATTTGCATTTCCTGCTACAGTAAAACAAGTTGCGCCTGCTGCTAATTTTACACTTTTCTATTGATCAGACAATAAACCATCACACAAAAATAATGTCAGTCCGCTAGTCCGCAGCTGTAAGGTCTATTCTTAGCTTATGAAGGTTAGTGTACGGCGGGGCTGCTCCATTGTTGTGGTCGGCGATTGTATCATATTTTAGCACCCACATACCATTAAACTCTACGGGCAAGTGTGAGCAGGTGTGTGCCTAACGGTTCGTACATAGCTGCAGGTACACAATAACACGTAAATCATTGGTACCCGATCGTGCAAAGAGAAGAGATAAGAGTGTTTAGTCAGCAGGTCTATCTGATCGGCAGCACCTACTACAGCGGATAAAACCATAATGATCGGCAGCAGGCGATTGATAGCCAACAATTACACGCGCTTAGTGTGATAACTTACATCATGAATGGTGTGGCACATAGCTGTACTTATGGAGAGTACTGGCCATCGCCTGTCTAATTCACACGCTTGAGGTATTTCAGTCAAACATTGGGTGGGTGAAGGGGGGTGGGGGGGGGTGGGGGGGAAGGGATAGCAACCGATGTATTGTGTATCGTTTATGACATGTATGCCATGTATGTGTCTCCTGAGCTTGGTGGGAGACTCATGTCTTCCTGTCCACCTCCACTATTACAGTGAGAGCTGGTTTAGTTTTGGTTTCATGATTTTTGCCAGAAGAGACCGGCTGATCTCAAATATATAACAATCAGGGAGGTGGGGTCATGCATAATAAATCATATTTTCTACTACATTATGAGAACGGAGCTTTGATGTTCTGGACATCCAATGTCTTTAGTTTAGGGAGATATAAATAGCATGAGTTCCTACTAAGTCACTGAGTAAACTTTGAGATGCGAAGCTTGAGTAACTTACGAACCTTCAAATACTGATTTTCTTAAAATCAGAAAATTTAACACAAATTCAGAAAGTTTTTGGGTTTTTTCATGCTGCCTAATACAGAGACGTTTCCTGAGACCTCGACTCATATCTTAGCGCAAATAAGTGCGGCTTTCAGTAGGCAAACAGAGTAAATGGTATTGCATGGTAGCACTAGTTCGAAATGACAGCATTGCATAATAAGTTCCTACATACTGATGGCATCTTATAGTATAAGCATTGCATGGTAACATTATCATATATAGTGATATTATCGTATAGTGACATTATTGCATGGTAACGTCATTGTACATAGTGGCAGTATTGTATGGTGACAGTAACATATATAGTGGCAGTATTGTATGGTGACAGTATTGTATTGCATATAGCGACAGTATTGTATAGTGACAGTGTTGCATGATAACAGTATAGTATAGGGACAGTGTTGCGTGGTGACAGTGTTGCATACAGTGACAGTATTGCATGGTAACAGTATTGCATGGTAACAGTGTTGCATACGGTGACAGTATTGCATGGTAGCAGTATTGCATGGTAACAGAGTTGGCGGTGAGGAATGCACTTACCCTGATAACTTCTAATACAGAGTTGATTTCATTTTTGAGAGATTCTTCAGTACTTTCACGCGTGTGATGGCTGACCTCCAACCTTTTCTCCAGAGTCAGCTTGTCTGTGGAAAAGGCTGATGTGAGCAAGACGAATTTTGCCTCCAAATCTTCCCCATTTGCCATTCTACGAGGTGGAGGCCAGTGTCAACGAAATGAAGGGCTCAGAAATTCATAAGACCAAATGTTTACTAACCTTGTAGTATCATCGTCGTCAGAAGAGAATCGACCAAATATTTTACTCCCTCCGAAACTGGGCAAACTTTCTTGATTGGGTAAGTTTGTCATCTGCATGGGATCACCATCTTGGGTTTGAGTAGGTGAGAGAGGTGGCATGCTGGATGAGCGAGTGATAGACGAATAGTCAACTTGGAGCAGGTCTGGTGAGGAGTGAGAGTCGACGCTGATTCTCTCATCATCGACGCTGTCGACCGTTAAATCAGGCGTTGATACGGGTAGAAAGTGCTGTGGTACTCCAAGCAGCTGATTGGCCGATTGCATGCCAATGGGCGGTTCTTCACGAAATATAATGTTGTCAGGCAAGCTGAGCGTCTGTTGGAGTTTGAATGTTTGTGAATTGCACATGGACAGTAATCTGACGTTCTCTTCTAAATTCTCCTCCAAATCCCCGTCATAGCTGATATTTGCGCTTTCGTCGGCAGCGCTGGAAGATAAGCAGCGCCTTCTACCGGCTAACGTAATCCGATCGTTTACGGCAGCGTCGTTATCATCACTGAGCTGCTTATCACAGCCGTATGTGGGAGTTATCTCCTCGTGGACTTCCTCCAATCTGGGCAGCGACTGTACCAGACCTGGCAGCTTATTTAACTCTCCGTGACTGGACTGCGACAGCCTCTGAAAGTCAATAGTTGATCATACAATGTCTCTACAGACCACAGCAGCGCCCAAACAATCAGTGCCTAGCTGTCTTCATTTCTTGCATTAGAATTTCCTCACATTCTCGTGAAATCTCAGTAAAAACTCTCATCTTATCATTTCATTACGCCATTTTCAAGGTCACATTCAAAACTCGGAAACTCAAACTTGCAATCAACTCTTCTTTCTAAGTCACCAGAATTGAACACGGGCAGCCATTTAACCTTGCATCAAGTACATACTCTCTTGTCATGAGAGGTATAAGAAGTACTCAGGACTAGAATAGGCATACATTACCAGACTACGGCTGGAGACTAGACTAGACTGACATCCAACAGCCCAGGGGCATAGCTACTTCACTAGACTGAAACATCTTGGCCGTGCCAGAGTACAGTATCGCAGTCAGGAAATCAGTTATAGCAGCGCTAAACCAAACACAGCCTTCTACTCACCAGATAGAGGAAACAGTATTTAAATACCAAACGTAACACCGAAAGGCCACCAATTGAATTAAACTGTTCCTCATACAAACTGTGTAACCGCCAAATATCCTGACGTAATCCCAACCTAGCGGAGTGGGCCGACTTGCTCTGACCCACGGCATCCGCAGCCTGCTCGAGGTAGTATCGGACCTTCAGAAATCAACCGGCTTACACGGGTTGAAAGGACTTATAATTCGCGAATGACCGTCAATGGTCGATGGACAACAACAGCGCACACATGCAACTTCCCTGTGTTTATCGTTACATCAGGCAAGCTGACACACATGACACTCCACTGAACTTTACTGGAACAGATTAGTGCGTCTGCAAGTGTTCAGTGAAAACAAAAATGAAAGCATGAATCTTATCAGGAGAAACATCAGAACCTACCGTCATGATTGTATCGTTACTCTGTATCAACTAGCAGTGTCTTGCAGCTCAGTGTCTTACAACCTGAGCCTCTCTCTCTATCCCCATCTATATGGCATTTACTGCCTGTGTATTCGCTGTATTAAGCGGCACGAGAGAGCACTAGCTACCACTTGCTCCGAGCATTACTGGTCTATTAAAACACTGCCGGCATGCGAGTACAGCTAATGTGCAGGATGTGCTCTCGTTGAAGGCGATCCTGTTATAACTATTAGTGTGTATCATCAATACGGCATGACATCAAGTGGTACATTGGTGGGCGGGGTGAGAGAGGGCGAGAGGAAAGAATGAGATGGGCAGATAGCCGGCAGCAGCTGGGAAATAGGATAAAAGGTAGAAAGGCAGATGGAGATTACCAATAATTATAAGCTGCCTAGAGCCTAGATAGCAGACCAAGCAGGAATACAGGAGATGAGACAAAGCGAGAAAATCTATATGGTAACGATACCGATAAGCCGGCTGTCTTAAATAAAACTGAGAAAAGTGGTGAAGAATGCAGCACAGATATGATTTACCTGTTCAAATGGTGGCAGAAGGAGAACGCTTAGAGAGTGAGACCGCAGCTACTGATGGCTGGGAGAGGAGTAGCAGAAAACTCAGTGCAAACTAGATGAGAGAGCTGGCAATAAAACCAGCAAGTGCTACATCTGATAGCTTCAATAAACATCTCACTGAACAGCATGCATTGCTACTGTGCCAGCGCTGAGAGAGGGCGATTGTGTATAGAGTTGACCTAATGCTCCACGTCTGCTCTTCAGCTATATAACTGCCACACGCTGCTGCCTCTCCCGCAGTTTTAAATCAAATCAAGCAAACGAGATGTAAGTCAAAAGCAGATCAGTCGAATTTTGTGCGTTGGTGTATGGTGAGCCATTCAATAAGGGAAGATGGCCGACTCCTGCAACGGATCAGTCCACTCTTGTACGCATTGAGCAAGAAAGAGCCCCATGTCGATAATCTCTTATTGAATTGAAAAGTTGAATACATCAAGGTCAATGAAAGGTGAGAGACATAAATCAGTCAAGTTGAGAGATCAATGACCAGATGGTAATAAATAGCGGCGTCAGATAAATACCGTATACAACAGCGAGTTTACAGATATGAGTACCATGTACATGGGCAAAGTATAACTGGGACTAGACAAGATGGCAGCTACTTGTTGATATTAGTCATCGTCGTCATCGGGAACCGGCGGCTCTGACTGACCTTCGGTTAGCTGCAGTATGTGCTCCACAGGTTCGGGACGGCCGTCCTCACCAATGCGGCTGGGCTGTATCACCCCCAACTTCTGCAGCCGATCCATGGCATTAAGCAGCTGCATCGCCTCGTACTCTTTCTGCTCGTCAGACATGCCCTCTGTCGGATTGGGTCGCACAGCCTCAAACCGTCCTGCAATAAGCAACGTCACACCACATGACCACGCAGTACACCAGTGACTGCCTTCGAGAGAAGACAACTCCCTACCAGTGACAGGATTGACGCTCGGCTCCAGTTCTTTGTATTCCTCGGTCTCTGAGTCGGAGTCATCCGAGTATTCGACACCCGGTCTGCTGACTCCGCCTGCCATCAGCCCCTGCTGGGCCATCAGCCCGGCGGCGTTACCAAAACCACTGGAAATGCCAACAAAACTACTTGAAGTGGGAGTTAAAACTATACAGAGCCACAAACATCATAGGATTGCCTGAAACAGCTGGCAGAGATAACTGTACCCTGTTCTACCCATTTGGCGCCCCCTCCCTCCCCCTTCTCTCTCCTTCCCTCCCCTCCCTATAGTGTATATGTACATCACTTATCATAGAGCTTTTGAGTAAAGTTTTAACAAGTGGTGTCAAGGCCAAACTGCGTCTGAATCCCCATAGCCTTCCACAAGTTTGAGGTAGACAGGATTCATGGGAATAGTGACATCACTGTTAGGGTCATACACATGTATGTACCTGTACGTATCATGCTGATATAACGCGTTTAGCCGATTTAACTCCACAGGCATTTATTAATTCTTCTTGCTGAGAAAACCTGATTCCAGCCTCTTTTGGTTTTGCTTTGTTGGTCCCCTTGTTGTTGGCATGCCCACTTATGGTCATAGGGTTGTACATAGTCGGTACATAGCCGGTACATATGTAATTAATTGATTCATAGAAAGCCATGTTTGAGGGGTTTGTCTGTAATAAATGGCCCTGGGGAGTTAGTTAGGCGACGGGCCAACATCATCCAGATAGGAATATCTTCCTATTCACTTGTTATGACTATTTCTATTTCCAAGGCACAAACATACTGTATGAAAGACTAGGAGGAACCGAGAGATAATTAGTACACTGCGAGTGAGCATTCTGAGGCCATTGCGATGATCTAAGATTAGAACGTAATGGTATTTCCTTGACCTACAGAGGGAGAAAGAGGAAGTGATGTTATCACTTAGCGCAGGTTATATTGGAATGCGTTGCGCTTTAATCTTCATACGTATATTACTACCCAAACTCTCGTACTGCTGGGAGAAAGGGATGAGAGAGGAAGGGAGGCTGTTGTGATGTAAGCCGGGGTGTATATCTACCTGTACTTTATTAGGCGTGATATGTTCTCTTTGCACAATACGAACAGGAAGTCAGCAACTATCTGCTTCACCTAGAAATGAGACAAGAATTAAAACAATATACAACGTATTCACAGGCGTCTAGCTACGCTCCATCTTACATTATCACACACCTTCGAAAGAATGTGATAAACATTTACAGCTCCAAATATCTCAGACATCACCTCTCCAACATGGTACAGCAAAACATCCATCAAAACATTGTGTTTTATTTCCAGTCAAAAAAATTGTTCCGAGAGGAAACTGCACTGCAGCGTAAGTTATTGGTGTATACCCGTCTTAGGAACATTGCCCATAGATCTTTGACTCCACCCACTCCGCCTAAACAGCCACTGGCTCCGCCCACATTGAGTTTGGACGAAATAATCTTATACAATGCTGGTACAGGTACTATTATAGCCAACATTAACCTAACTCCACCCAAACTATAGTTAACTCCGCCCATACCATTGCTAACTCCGCCCATACTACCACCCAAACTATAGTTAACTCCACCCATACCATTGCTAACTCCACCCATACTACGGCTAACTCCGCCCATACTACAACAAACTCCGCCCACACAAAAGCAACATCAAACCAAACAATAGCAAAAACATACCATACAACAGAAAACACATACAATACTACAAAGCAAACAAAAAAAAACACCAAACAA
>ERZ1740065.2428-NODE-2428-length-11561-cov-12.272293_pt1 | contig 11561 bp, 7 predicted proteins | sample MGYA00581738_ERZ1740065 | MGnify/ENA primary metagenome ERZ1740065 (study PRJEB43018, sample SAMN04849749) | marine metagenome | isolation source: floating plastic debris | place: Pacific Ocean | collected 2008-09-01 | study: EMG produced TPA metagenomics...
GGCAGGCATGTGGAGCTGTGTAGATCTCTGTTCTCAACTTAACATTAAGACAACAGAGCGGCTGTCGGCTAGTGAACCCGTGTTTACCTTCACTAATACGCATTGAACAGATATTGAATGGCTGACAATGGAAGTTATTGGTAATAGCAATTTATGCTTCCATTATTTTCATGAATGCTGCTGGCGTTTGAAGGCAGCAGGTTGTGATGTCATTTTGCTGACAACAGTATAATCTGAGAATATTTCTATGCATCATCCAAGCAGCGCACCGAGTGAACCAAGAAATAGGGTGAGCTGTTACAGTCACACAGTCCACATTCTGTACGATCAAATCTACTTATCATGCCAAACTTCTCACATCAATTCAGTCCCACAATTCGAAATGCCAAGGTCTCATCATCACCGGTTGCTGATGGATTCTTTGAAATTACAATCCATAGTCAATTACTCCAATCACTGCGTGCCGTCTGCATGCCATTGATGAACTTGCTATTCAGTCCAGACCATAACCATAGTGCAAACATGTGCAGGTAAAATTTTCCCAGAGGAGTTAACAAGTAGGGGAAAATATGTAGAGCAGAACTGTGCTATAATTATGAGCCAGATAAGACGCAACATCTGCAGAATTGATTCTTTAATTTTACACAAGTGCCTCTGACTCGCCAGCGACAGGAAGTAAATCCCTGCACTTCTATACAATCCAAATGTGTAAATATCGTTTCATCTAATAACTTGAGCTCCCCTATTTACTTCATTATGTCTTGATGCATTGGTTGCCAGTCTAAAAAATATAGTTAGTGAGGTCTGCTGTAATGTGCGACATCATGAACCAGAGCTAGGAACTAAAGTTGTCCAACTTCACTTGAGGAGGCTCAGAGTCTGAGCACTTAGTGGTCATTCAGACTCTTAGTTATGATAACTTCAAAAGACTTGACACATCACCTTTGACCCCAAGACTTCACTCTACATTTCACTTTCATCAACTCAACTCAACTTCAGTCCAGAGCGGTGTACTGCTCTGCTTCAAACTACCATATACCTAGTGCTTCATTGGTGTCTTCCTCATCTTATAAACATATCGTAAGTAACACTGCTCAAAGCTTACGTATTCGCATGGTTTTTAGCAGCGGCAACCAACCATTGCTTACATATATACTGCTCCATCTTGCGTGCAACTATAACGTCCAATAATTTATATTGTGACTTCAGTATCAATGACTTGACCCTTCACTTCGGAGGAAAGACTTCACTTGACTTCAGACTTCAACTGCTGGCATCCGAATGTCATCCCCTATGAAGTGAGACTCCAAAGGCAATGATTTCACACTACACTTGATTTTGAAAATGATGATTTTCCCAGCTCTGTCATGAGCTGTCTCTGCCAGATCAACACATTCACCATCATGGCTGATATTGCAGTCCTTCCATGCTTCCTGACGTGTTCAATCTTTAAGTATTTCTGTGAGTTACAACTTGAGGAGAGTTTTTTCCCTAAAATACTCTGATTATTTATAATACTGATCACAGAAAGAAATAAACTTTGAATGATTAGAGCTCGGCTGTTGATCGGGAGTGTGGAGGCAGAGAGCCACGATTACAATTCCTACGCGCACTAGTGTAGAGTACAATAGGTACGGTAGATACAGCCAAGTGATTGCTTTTCTTTCATCAGCAAGTTAAACCCCCTGATGATGGCAGCTGCACCAAACTTGCGAGGCCAAAGTTGGTTAATTTCTGCGTATTCGTGAGTATGATTTACACAAATATAAATACTTTTTCTACCACTGGGATCTGTGTGACTCTACCTCCATAACATAACAACAGCCTCTCAGGCATATCAGCATGATGATTCAGCAGTCACGCTGCAGGTCTGCGTTAAGACTTCCTGTTGGTGAGTACGATTTACCACCACTCCAACCAAAATGGCTGCATCACCACCCATCAGTATGCTAATGGTGTTAGGGACAGCTGGCAATGAATCTCAATTACTCTCACAGATCACCACAGAGCGCGATAACGCCAAACCACTGAGAGAAAAACACTTACAAATACGTGCAAAACTGCGTAATCACTACGTCACGCAAAACCCCTCAGGTATTAACAAAGATTTCCTCCGTCGTACACACACCCGACAGCAGTTCCATGGAATGCTAGGATTACATCACGGTATAGCAGCGGTTGTCTATAGACTCTATCCCTCAGGGTTCATCAAATGTTTCAACTAAGGATGTGCTGAATTGCGTGTTCTATCATTTTGTTTATGCCACAGGCATTGCTCAACCCCACGCAGACCTCTCAACTGTTTCCTGAGCGGAATTTATTTCATAACTGAGTGTTGAGAGTTGTCTTCTCCACAGGATTATTATGTAACACTGCAGTTACACCCGCTCCTCTCAGTACCTCATTGCTCAGTTATATAGTGAACTAACTCAGGAGAAATGCAATGAACGCGTTAAGTAAGAGGTGATGAAAGACAATTATTTACATTATATTGGAGTAGTTGAATGCGTAGTATTTCCGTCACGTATGAAGTCTATACATAAGTGTGGTTGCTGATGAAACACGCTGAAGGCATGTTAAAACATAAGCATTCCTGGATACTGGCTGTGCGACTCTATGAAGTCCCTCTCAACTGCTCACAATGACCTTGAAATCTCAAGAGCGTTGGTCACGTATAGGATATAATTGAACAGACAACAAGTCAAGGCTATTTAGTGGCGAATTGCCGTTTGTCACGTACCCAGACTAATCAGTAGCGCGGCGGTGCAGTAATGCATTGCGTGTGAACGAATGGAGTGACATAGAACAGAGGGTCACACACATACACCTGCCAGAATGGATTGCACGCACTCCCTTCATCTAGATAAGACAGACTGCGGAACAATAGCCAAATTTTACAGCATCTAAGATGCGATAATCACTGGGAGTCGAGTAATGCGCCTCATGAAATCAATCAGCCGTGCTTGGTTTAATCTGTGTGGCAAACATTGAAAAAAACTGTTAGCTAGGCCAACACATGAATAGATTGTGAAACAAAGGCCGGAACTGTCTCTATTCAGGACAATGACCAACCTGAAGCATTTGGTAACCTAAAAGAAACAGATATCAATGATATCAATGAGTTGAATGGTGACATCGAATGTTTGCACAGGTAGATTACTAGACAGGCAGTCAAATAGAGATTATAGGCAGCTATATACTGTCCAGACAGAATTATCTATGCCTTGTGTGCAAAACGCCAATAGGTTCCTTTCAAAATCTTAATGACAGTTTTCTAGGTTTGAGTGCGAATTCTTTCACAGTTCCATGAGTGCAGTTCTAAGCTAAGCCTCTGTGAATTTTTGAGATTCACTTTTACAATCATTCAGGTCGTTAAAGCTAAAAATAGTATGCAGGCATTAATTGCAATTAGTGGGCTGAGGGCACAGGTGGTAGAGTTACGGTCACTGGAAGCATTAATCATCCATAGCTCTGGCCATGTGTGGCCAACAGTTGAAATCAGAGTAACCAAGTCATTTCACAACCGGCTATACACGAGTTCAGGATGTTTATTTTTCAGCTAAGATCACCAACCGCAGGTCCTTTGTCGTGTAAGCTCGTTGAGGTGCATGTAAGTGATACCTGATACAGTTAATCATGAATCATCTCATGAGTCAGCGGGCTGAGATTTACTGCTGCGCTGCTCACAAGCTGCTGCCGCTGCCCGTATCTCGGTTACTTCACGATCATAAACTGTTTATTGCAAGGTCAGTTAGTCACTCAGCAGCCTGCTAGCTATGGCAGCGCTGTAACATCCAGCTGACTGCCACTGAATATCTTGGCTCTCTAGTCATAATTTGTTTTCATACTCTCTGCTCTATTTCGAGGTGGTGAGTTTTGGAGGAAAACATTGGTTCACCGCATCATAACACATTGTGCAATGGGGAGAGTCAATAATTCATCCTGAACTTAATAAGTGCAACTGCTGTAACCTGCTGTGACTAGGGACAAACACGCCAGCCTGCCAAGTTTTCAGTGAGCTCATTAGAACGTAATGAGGGACTTCAGTTGAATATCGATTCTACTGAATCAAAGTTGATGAGATCTCAATAAACCCGAATAACCATCTGATTACGGTGAGTAATTGTGATTGAGAAAGGAGCTGATCAAATGCTATCGGTGGCTTATTTTTTGCTTATGATGGATAATAGTTTGAATTGCACAGATTCTATGAATAGCTGATCACGAAGTCAAAGATTGCAATCAGTTTTCTATAGGGAACAACAGTTACTGCAGCTCCATTGACGCAGTCATTTTGAACAGCGAAATTATCGTCTTGCTATGCATGCGTGAATACAATGGTGCTTTGTCTAGATCAGATGATAAGAAAGGACTCTTGCGTCTGTGGCGAAGATTCTAGAACTGCTTTCGAAATCTGTTCTATTCTCAGCTGATAAGTTGGCTGCATATGCTAGATGCTGCAATGCTGACCAAGTTAGACAAATATTTGAGGTGAAGCTGGTAATGAATGGGGTTTGGGTTATGGCCGGTAGTCTAGCTATCACAATTAATGCGGCTAGACTGTACTCAGCTTGCCAGGAAGTATAGAGTGTCTACCTGATTCATGCTCGACATGTCGGTTATCAATTGTCCATCCAGACATTTCAGTGGATAGGGAGCAGTATATAGGTGCAACAGTTTCTTGTAAATTCGGTGATCAGCTGTTTGACGCTACGTCAGTAGGCAGGTGACCAGCTGGTTTACTCAGCTACCTGCTATCACCTGCTCTGTGTTGGACACTCCTCGACTGTGTTGACACAAGGAGCCGAAGGTGAGAGGCCGTTCATATAACAATGGGGATATTTGCTCCTAATTAGCTTCTTGATGCGTTCAAGAGTTGGAGGATGATGCAATAACCTCTGTCCCATCATAGCAGGCATTACTTCCATTCATTAGAACCAGTAGCAGCTTATTGGTCAAAACTGGTACAGCAGCTTTACGATTGGCTGAATGTTAATAAAGGGTTCCGGTAACACAGGTATATAAGACATGGAGGAATAGACAAGTATCAGAATAAATCTGGAATTAGCCAGTTCACATAGCCGGAGTTCCTACCAGTGAAACTTATCCAGTAGAATGGCTGCCATAAATTATAGCCTTGCATTTCTGGTCCTCTGTGGATTACTGTCAGATACATACAGCTTGGTAAGTACAGCAGCAGACTATCTGATTCTATACTGCCAGAGTGAATCGTTTCACAAAATTGTACCATCATTGCAGCCATTGAAGCGACTGACAAGGAGCACGAGCCACATAAAGAAGATAAGAGAGGGCGATCCTATAGAACTGCACTGTACAGCCTCTGGAAGCACTCCACCAATCATCCACTGGCGATTCAACTCCAAGTATGTGCAGCAGGTATGTTTACAGTCATTCACTCACAGTGCGCAAATCAGATTAGCAATGAATTATGAGGCTATGGGGTGATCCAGCATCAGGTGAGCAACGTCTGGATTGCTGCCAAGACTGTTTGCAAACAGCCTTTGATCAAGATCACTGATAAAATACTAGAAAACAATTCTGGGCCAATGCCAAGTAAATGCTAGAGATGAGTGACTCCAGTTTGATGAACATATGCCATTCACGTTGACAGAGCCGGGATGACGAGTCCATGAGTTGCATGGAGGCACCAGAATTCCATGGAGGCCCTGAATATACGACCTGGACAACCGGACGACTAGTCGTACACAACGCTCGAAGAGAGAATTCTGGGAAATATACATGCGTCGCCGAGACTGCGCAAGAGAAACAGACAGAAAGCTTCTCTATCGAAGTTGTGGAAAATGAAGATTTGAAAGGTATGTACTCTTGCCAAGAATGTCGATAACACCAGATCTAATCTGCACCAGTATGAGATGTAATCAATGCGATACAATTCCTTGCAGTTGCGGAGCCAAAAGAGGATCAACTTCGCATTGACCAAATATCTACCCAGATTTATCAGAACGAGAATGAACCGTTGTATGCAGTGTGTCGTGCGACACAAGGCAGTAACAGACCCGCTCCGACTGTATCCTGGTACCTTGGTTCAACTGAGCTCACCAAACACAATTCACGATACGGTATCAAGGTGAGTTAAACACACCCAGCAATCGAATGACGCATTATGTGATCACATCAATATCAAGTGTATTGTCATCGTTTTCAGTTGCACGAGAACGGTGATTTGGAAGTGTCGAGAGCAACGTCAGACTTCCATTGGATGAGTAACAGCCTGGAGTGTCGTGCCACAGGAGAGGACAGTCAAGTGGTGTCTGAATCCGTCTGGGTGTACATGATGATCAACGATGATTAAATCTTCTCAAACTCCTACTCTAGTGGAGCTGAAATCTCTGTGTAAAGACACTCATCTCTCACTCTCTCTACTGCTGTCGACACACGTCAGCACGTCATGGCCAAAAAGCAAAAGCAATCAAAGCTCGCGCACGTTCCGTCATTAATCGCCACTTCAACATACCAGTGACTATGTAGATCATTAGCTATAGTATCAGAATCAAGGCTATCGTCTCAGAATCAAGACTATTGTCTCAGGATTATCCTATTTATTGAGTCACCAATCGTCTCTCATTTCAGATAATTATATCTAATATCTTGTTGTCTCTTTCCTTATATCGATCCTCAATTCTGAACCAATGACAGTGGGTCCTAAACGTTTTCAACAGATTTTATCATACTATATTATTTATTGCAATATATATTTGCTCAACATTGCAATACAATTCCACAGAGAGTTACACTGTTTCTGTTGACTGTAGGATACTGTATACGATCATCAGGCTGACGCAGCCTCTATCAGCTGCTCAGCCTCGGCCAGGCTGTCCGCGTCCCCGTGTGTCTTCTCAAAGTCTACAAACTTCTTTGCAAACGACTGCAGCTTCTTGGTGTTTAGCTTTTGAAGAATGACACGGCGTAAAACAGATCTGTGAAAGACAGACACCGATGACTCAGTAAATAATATATCTCCACCGTTGGACTGCTGCCAGCAGAGCGCCGTTTTTGCTGTTACACAATAAGAGGCAAGGCTGATATAGAGTGAGAAAATTGGCTGGTAGTTGAGATTGAAACACCCGATAGTTACAGACGGTGAACTAATCGTCTACAACATCAGCAGACAGTGGGATTAGTTACTGTTAGCACCTCAGTGAAGCGACCATCACTTATTGAGTAATCAAAGCACAGGAAATGAGCAAATCCACGATTAATATTCTACAGACCTGGCGAGATCAATATGGCCGCATTTAGCTAGCTGATCGATGTAGACAGACCAGACGTCAATCCTCTTAGGAAAGTTTGAGAGTATATTCTCGAACAGAGATGTAAATCTGTTCACGTCCCCAAACTTGAGTTCGAGCTGAGCAAATTTGATGATGACTTCAATATCTGTAAAGAAATAGAATGATGAGCGAGTCTATATAGCGTGACCCAGCGCTGACTGAATAGAAATGGCAATCATCTGTTGCCTACAACGGAATAGTGTGTCTCTATGCAATAGGCAGTAAGCGGACAGGAAGTGTTCAAAGCATTCAGGCTGAAAATGTGAGTAATATAAATAGCTGTTTGGGATACATAACCTCGAGAGAATGTTAATTTATGACGATTTAGAACTGAATTTGAAAGTCATAAGGTGACTACGTTGTCATGGAGCGCTGATTGATGGATACAAATCGGTAGCCATTATGCATATCTCCTAATATGTACATAGTTCTGGTATGCTGTCTCTGCGACAGATGGGCTGCAGCTGGTGACGGGTGAGGGGGAGCGATAAGACGGTCTCGCTTACGACTGCTGGTAGGTAGGGCTTTGAGACTGCGCTGTAGCAGAGAACGCGCGGACTCTATGTGGCCATGGTTGGCGTGGTATTGACCGTACTCCGCCCAGACAGAAGGTACCAGAGACCATTTCCGCAGCATAGTGGAGTAACAGCTCTCTACTTCCTGCAGGTAGAAAGACAGCACTGAATGAATGTCACTGATTCGTCCCCGAGGATTGAATCATGTTTCATCAACTTTTATAAAGATCGTTCTTTGAGTAGCTATAAAGCGTTGCCCGGCATTGGCGCACACATAAATATGGGCGGTTGGAGACGTGATGCAGTGAACCGCAAACTCTGACAAACGGTGACAGTCACTGTAGAGCATGCAGCCACTTCGTCTGGGACATGTTCCAGCATTCAGGGGGCACCTGATAGCACTCAGCTGGTCCCACTGATCAATTCACTGACTTAATTCCCCATTCAGAGTTGGAAAATAAAATCCGGTTTTCCTCCTGTAAGACTTCCTCTAATTGGCCAACAGCTGAGCAGCGCAAGAAACCCATTACTGTCACATGAACAGTCATAAGGGATTATCCAATTCTCAGAACTCAAGGTGGGTGGTTCGCATGTGCGCCGCCGCGTGTACCTGATGACGGTCCAGACTGCTGTAGATCTTTATCAGCTCCTGGTAGAGTTTACGCTCATCCATCTGCTGCAGCGATCGCCTCTTCACATGATCGAACGTGTCCTCGGACCCGTACACTAGCTCCAGTAGCAGATACGCTGACCACACCAGCATTTTCTCACTCTCCAGCCTGCAGTCAGTCAATTAGAGAGAGACTAGTCGCCGATATCAGAGTCATTGGTACCTGCGTCAGGAGGCTGACCTGTAGGAGATGGTCTCCAGTGCCTGTTCAGCACGTCGGCGCGCCGACTCTACACCCTTGTGCTGTACGGAGGAGGAGATGAGGAGGGACCAGAGCTGCCCGCTGTCTGGCTGCTCCTTGAGCTGGGCCAGCAGCTCTTGCTCTGTCCTGCCATCGCCCTACACGAGCAGACAGGTGAATGAGGGAATGTATCACGCAGCGAATGGCGGTGGCGGGACGAGGAGAGACAGACCTGTTTGGAGCGAGATGACCGACCAAGCCTCTTACTGTGACTCAGACCCATCTGTAAGAGAAGAGAGAGAGAGAGACATGTGGGAGAGATTTGGAGGAGAGTTGATGGCTGGTCTGGTGATGCAGTGTGACAGTTACTTGTGCGGCAGCGTGTGGCCCCGCCTGCTCTAGTCCCGCCTGCTGTAGGTCAGCCAGTTTCTGTTCAATCGGTGCTGACGCCGTGTCCACAGCAGAATTCAACGACTCTAAATCAGCTGTGAAGTCTAAACCGGCAGTGTTTCCTTCCTTCTTCTTAAACTGGGGATACAGTAGCAGAGCCATAGTAAATGGAGGGGAAAGAGAGAGAGGAGACAGGGTCAGATACAGTGGCACAGTCATAGTAAATGGTGGGGATTGAGAGGGGGACAGGGTCGGATACAGTAGCATGGCCTTAGTAAATGGAGGGGAGAGAGAGGAGACAGGGTAGGATACAGTGGCACAGTCATAGTAAATGGAGGGGAGAGAGAGGAGACAGGGTCGGGTTGAACACTCACCACAATGTTCGTTCTCGTGTCAGAGTCGATGGATTGCTTCACGATCACCGGCTCCACTGATTTATGGCTCACGGAATCGTCTGCTGTGTGTCGACTCTCAAATTGTCTGCTGGAGTTGACAGACTCTTCTACAGCTATATCAGCAGCGACAGGTTTGGATTGACTTCAATATTATAAATCAGTAAATACTGCATTATAGGAGGTCAGTGACCTCACCTTCATTGCATGACGTCTGCCTGCCGTTACTCTCCAGTTTTTTCTCCAGTTTTCTGACAATGAGATTGGGAGGAACGGGTGAACACATTCCTACCCTAACACGCTGCCAGACTGCATCTTGGAACTGACATACAGTAACCAGTGCCAGCCCTGGCTCAAGGTCACTGTGCCGCAATAGCAGCTGCTTAATCAACTATCGCACTCAATCCAACAATGTCATTGAGAAACCGAAAATCTATCATCGACACAACAGCTGTGAGGAGACTAGCGTACTTATTACCTCAACACCACAGCCTACCAGCGCTCGCGCCACCAATAGTACGGAGGGCGGATATGACATCATAATATTAACTGTCACCAGCTGTTCCACCTAGCGCTAGTTCTTAGCTTCAGATAGTTACGGACATGAAAACAGCAACACTTCTTCAATATTTTACCACAAAACCGTAATTGTATCAGTTTTTTTTTGTAAAAAGCTGACAAGACAAAACCATTTCTCGAGTGGCGTGAAGAGAGGTTAATTCATCATTCCGTTGTTTAATAAGTGGCTCATCCTTCACCGGCCGGCTTACATTGAGCAGACAGTCGCTTCATAGCATGTGCCGGATAGAGGAAACCGCATAGCGACATACTACATCTGAGGTCATATGCATCGATCATTGGCTCGTGATAGATGCCTGTTCCCGATAGCCGTTGTCTACTGTTGTCACTAGACCCATGAGTGGTTGGCTAACAAGTCACATACCTGAGAGACATGATGATCTGACCGTGACGTGACTTCCTCACCAGCCAGCATTTGACAATGAGTCCAGCAATGAAGCGGGCAGCATCAAACTGCTCTCCCTCCACCGCCATCTCACTGAGGGGTACCTTGCACCGAGTGCCAAGCACAGTACTCACTATCAGCCCAGAAGATTCATCGAAGCTCACTACAGTGCCGTCGTAGGCGCAGGGGCCACCATCACTCTCACCACTGCTTCCTGAAACATGGCAGGAGGAGACAAATCAGTATTAGAGGTGATGGCAAACGTTCCAATGCATCACGCGACATGCGACTTACCTTGCAGTGCCTTCAGTCGCACAGTTCCATCAGCAGTAACCGCATACGCCTCTGCCCGCAAGCAGTAACCGATAGGGCACTTGTCAACCACCTGCTCCGGATTAGAGATGTTCATCGCCAGGTCATGCAAGGCAATCACTCCTCTTTGACCAGTAGATGCTACCACATGAATGGACTTCTTTTTCAGTTTTTTCAAATCGTGCTAAAAATATCGAGTTATGAGGATGTGAGCCAGGCTGTTGGAGGAAGCCGACCAGTCGTAGTAAATATTACCACACGCCCACGCAGCTTCAGGTGGGTGAGTAAACATGGAGGTTATTCTGGGCCACTGCCATGATAAGCACAGGATGGGTGGGCGGACAATCACATAATCATAATGAATGGCAGCATGAGATGGCAGCGGACAGCTGGCACAGTGCCCACAGGTGCGGGAGGGCTGCTGTACCTGTACGTATCACCCACTACACTATCTGCTATACAGAGACTACGTAAGTCAAATACCTGTGTGACAAAACAGATATATTGCTGGCCGACATCTACATCCTTAACCGCGCCTGTGGCGGGTAAATCGGTCATCTGGCTTGGCTTCAGGCTGCACTCAAGCAGCACCTTGTCATCGCACTGCTTGATGGACCTGGACCTGCAACACATCGGCATAAATACAGCATCGGCATAAATCAGTATAAAATCAGAATATATGAGATCGTCTGGAAGGCTGGAGTGGACGGGGGTGGGGGGTGGAGATGGGAGAGGTGGAGATGGAAGAGGTGGAGATGGGTGAGGTGGAGATGGGAGAGGTGGAGATGGGAGGGGTGGGCTGGAGGGGTGATGGTGTATGGGGT
>ERZ1740065.2429-NODE-2429-length-11558-cov-11.394680_pt1 | contig 11558 bp, 13 predicted proteins | sample MGYA00581738_ERZ1740065 | MGnify/ENA primary metagenome ERZ1740065 (study PRJEB43018, sample SAMN04849749) | marine metagenome | isolation source: floating plastic debris | place: Pacific Ocean | collected 2008-09-01 | study: EMG produced TPA metagenomics...
TCCAAAACTATAATTCTAACCAACTGCTGTGGGGTATCTTGTTATTCTTTTTTTTCTTTTTATTTTTTTCTCTCTCCCCCCCCCCCCCACCCACTATGAGACGCGTGTTTTAGGTGGGGGAAGGCAACTCCAAAATAAAAAATTTTCCCTCACTCATAATACCCGGTGTCTAAACCCGGGTAAAGTAGATGCAGTGTCTAAGCCCAAGGTTGAGAATATAAATATAGCATGCTGAAACTACTGCTGCTTTGCTCTATCTACAAGTAATCTATCTTGCTCATGAAAGAATTGTTATGAAATTGGGTAGAAGTGTGTGTAGTTTGAGTCATCGACAATAAAGCTGAAATTTGTAAGAGGTCACTGCCTCACGTAAACCTTAATAAAAATCACAGCAAAAACCGTTCTTATTGCCAGCAAATATTGGAGAAATCATGTCATACACGTAAGTAGCCCATAGAATAGGCTGAACTGGGCGAGGATAGAATGGATCTAGAATACCATCAAACGTCTGTGTCATATCACGTATGTACAAACCACAATTTTTTACAGGCTGAAGTCATGACAGGGAACCACACACGCAGTTTTGTCGGAATTGTTCAAAGTAGAGTAGCGGTAGTTACTGAATCAGTTTGCTTCCATCAGTTTGAATCATGTTTGCTCTCAACAAGTATACTACATCAGGGAAGTATGATTAGAACTGAACTAGCGTCATAGACAGGAGAGATGATTACCAATAGGCATAGTATGTTCTTCAGCAATCCACTGACGGCAGCCAATATAATAGATATCTCTCTATTACATATCAATGCAGCATACCTTTCTCATCCGCGGTATCAGTTTGCTGTCACCGATATATGGGGAGGTTTTCATAGCTATCGCTTTCTTTGACGATTTCTTAGCCACCATTCCTGATTCTCCTGAATTAAACGAGCTTTTCCTCTTCATTTTGCATTATTTGATACTGAAAAGGAATGACGACATAACAACAACACGAGCTCTGGCTGAAGAACACACGAGGACAGTTCCAACGGAAGCCATGTAATAGGCGATTTTATGTACACGCATAATTCGTAAATTGTCGATGTTTCCCATATCAACGATGTTCGTTACTAGTTCTTTTTACCCAATAAGATTCCTCGATCGAAAGCATCGATCAGCATCATAACAATAATTGTACTGAGTACGCCCACTCTTCTGTTATCATTGATAATATTCTTTTGAATTTATTTCAGTCGAAACTGAGCCGACAACTGCTAGTATATTCTTTATGATAAATGAGATTTAAATTTCACGCAAAGCGAAACTACTCGTTGGTAGATAACCTTTCATCATCACATTACTTATCATGTGATCATACCCTCAAATCTGATTGGCGTATAATCTGTTTGCCAAAAACGTCATCGACATTGAAACTTTTGGTGGCCTGCCAACCGAGCCATAGCGAAACCCGATTTGATCTGAAATTTTATCCGTCGAATTTTCAGGCATCTTTGTAGAGAAGGTACTGATCTCACTGATTGATCCTTGCTAGTGTCCTTTACCAGTGAATCCTTTGGTTTTAGAACGTTTCTAACATTGTGCTTAAGACTTGTACGTTGGTACCGGCTACTCGGCTCGTCGAACTATTTTCGGCATCGTTAGGTCTTAGCCATTGTAGTCCTAATATGTTTACGTACATATTCAGGTTAGCTAAACAGCCAAGCATACATTAATGGTTCCGAAACTTTTTAATTCATGTTAAGGTAGGGGGAACTATCACCATTCTCTTAAAACTGATGATAATTTAGCTGTCTGGAAATTAAAACTTGGCTGTCTTTATGGCTCCGTATCGCACGAATTCTGGATTCTGATGAAGTTTTCTCACTTACAGACTTCACTTGATTATCTACTTGATCCTTACATGACCGATACTCGCGGACTGCTATGCAAGCACCGGTATGTGGACTAATACTTTTCATCTTGCTCATTGGCAGTATGCAGATAGTTGTTATCACTCGATGTTCTTTGACAGGATCCCTCGAATCCTGGTGGATTCAAGCCTATAGCGCCCCCGCCTGGGCAAATGAATCCAGTCGGTGTGGTTGCTAGGCCTGGCCTCCCACAACCAAGTTTGAGTTCTTACCCAGCTGGTAGGCCCCTTTACCCTGATACTCCAGGTACTATTCATCCAGGCTCGGTTCCTATCTCCATGACAACAAGCCTTGCTGTCTCTAATGGAGGACACCTCCCCCTACAGTCTCAAGTAAGTTAACCATTTCATTGATTCATACCCCATAGCCAATACATTTTTTGTATTTTGATGTTTGAATTTCAACTTTTTCTATACCTAGGGTCATGGGCCATTGGGCGTGAGACCCATCACTGCTGGACAGCCACTGAACTTGATAGCGACAACAGCGGGCCCTGTTTCTCTCAATTCTCAGCAGCCTATTCTCACATCATCCACTACCAATGTGATTCCCCCAGCTGCTGTTGTACCTCCCACCCTTGCGTCCCATGCTGCGACGGCTAACGTGGTTCCTACTGTCGTACCTCAAGCCGGACTCTCCACCTTCCCGACTGCTCACACCGGACCGATACCAAACTTCATGTACGTTACTCTCACCCTATATCTCAGCCGTATACTTTAAATTTACTTTGAATTTGAATCTACAAGACTGTTCATTGTAACCTTTCTTAGGCCAGCACCTAATCCTTCTCACGGGACCACTCAAGCCCCGGCTGGTGCGCAGACATTGTCTACCCACCATAGACCAATCCAAGCAGTGCAACCGCAGGTATGTTATCGTACTGTACTGCTCAGCTCTTTAGCGGAACTGTATAACCCCCTCTGATTGGTGCAATTCGATGGTATGAACAGCAGGTACCGGTCGTTCAGTCGATGCCCTCTGGTGCCATGGCCAGTGTCCACACGGGCCAGGCTCAGCAGTTCCAGAGACTGAAAGTCGAGGACGCTCTCTCCTATCTGGACCAGGTCAAACTGCAGTTTGGCAATCACCCACAAGTCTATAACGACTTCCTCGACATCATGAAGGAGTTCAAATCTCAAAGGTAAAGTCGTCTGCCCTCATACTGAAACTGTAATCACTTGATTTTGCACCAAACGCGGCGTCACCTTTCTTCCTCAGCATCGACACGCCTGGCGTGATCAGCCGAGTCTCCAATCTCTTCCGCGGTCATCCGGAGCTAATTGTTGGCTTCAATACTTTCCTGCCTCCCGGATACAAGATTGAAGTTCAGGCCAACGATACTATCAGCGTACAGCAGCCCGGACAGCCGTCCATGTCCCTCTCTCAGCTGGCTGGCTCCTCCGCCAGAGAACATGTGAGCAATTCATTCTCTCAGCTGAAAATCAAATATGGTGACAATAGCTGCCTTCCGGTCTGGGCTCGGTGATACACCAGGAAGCTCTCTATTGTTTTTGGCTGAAGCAGGTGGTAACTGTTCCTTCGGTAGACGATAATATAACTAATATTTTTTGCTCAGCGGCAGTAATGTGATGATTGTAACAGTATCGTTGGATGGAAAAAATTATCTACCGTGGGATCATTCTACATCTCACGTGATAATAGTATGTGTACTTCTATGCTATTTGAAAGTTGAAAATGGGATGTCTTCGTTTTATGGAAATACTTTTTGCCCTAGAGGGGTATCATACCTGGGTCTTACTGGTGATACGATGTACTCACACCATCTGAGTTATGACGTAATGCTTACACAGAGTACGCAGCCTGTGAACCTATCCGTGGCCCCTGGCCAGCCTCACATAGACCAGCAAGCAAGGAGCGGACTGGACAACGTCGCTGCAGCTGCCTCTGGCTCTATCTCCAACACGCCTGGACAGCCTGTCGAGTTCAACCACGCCATCAACTATGTCAACAAAATCAAGAACAGGTTCCAGGGTCAGCCTGACATATACAAGAACTTTCTGGAGATCCTGCACAAGTATCAGAAAGAGCAGAAGCAGATAAAGGAGGTGAGGTTTCGACGGGACAACGTCTATGATTGCTGGGAGTTGTTGCTGTTGTCTTGACTTGCCGGCTCTATCTCAGGGCACTGTGCCAGCTGGCAGCAAACCGCTGACAGAGACAGAGGTGTACTCGCAGGTCGCCAAACTCTTCCAGCACCAGGAGGATCTGCTCAAAGAGTTTGGGCAGTTCCTGCCCGATGCCAATGGCAGTGGCGGTCTCTTTGGAAAGGTTTGTTGCCTCTCCTATTCTAAGCAAAGTAAACTTACTCTATGGGGATAGGGAGGAATAGGAGGCAGGGAGACATCAGGTGCGTGGAGGGGATATATATTGTGAAAGTTTTCAAGTTCTGATTGTAGCCTTGGTTCCATAGTCAGCCTCTATCTAAGTTTAGGTCTAAGTCTAGGCCACCAGAAATGAGAGAGGTATGCACTCAACTATTGTTAGGTATGGCATAGATGATGGGGGAGGGGGGGGGCTACTGCTGTGGTATATACAGGGGATGGTTGAGCTTACAGGAATGTAAATGGATTAGCCGATGATCGCAATTGGGTTTTCAGCAGGGACTGTTTGGTGAAAGCCGAGACCATGCGCCTCTACCATCCAAGAAATCATACACTGTACCAAGCAAGAGCTCTTCCTCCTCCAAGCTCTCTGGCTCCAGCAGCATGCGGAAACTCAGCTCCGGCATGCCACCTGCCAAGAAGTCTAAGATGTCCGCCATGGGTAGAGTGTACAGTAAGGACGTGTCGCTGGCTGAGGCAGGGAAGTACGGCTCTCTTACTGAGTACGCCTTCTTCGACAAGGTGACTGCATGGCATGCAAGAATAATGATTCCATTTTATTTCCGTCACTATGAGCTTATGACGATTTAATATCCACCAGGCCAAGCGGGCGTTCCGGTCGCAGGAAGTCTATTTGAACTTCCTGCGCTGCCTGCAGCTCTACATACAGGACGTCATATCGCAGACGGAGCTTGTACAGCTAGTCCAGCCTTTCCTCAGTAAATATCCCGAGCTCTTCAGGAGTTTCAAGGAGCAGCTCGGTTATAAAGATGGTGGCAGCCTGGTGGAGTCAGTGTCCGCAGGTGCTCTGAGTTCTCAGAGCAAATCGCATAATGAGCGGATGTCTCGCGACGACCTCGCCATGGAGATAGGTCAGTGGTTGCGTCTCTTCCATCTCTGCCACCTAGCGGTATCAGAGCAGGCTTAAACTTATCATATTGTAGATTACTCTTCCTGCAAACGTTATGGCCACAGTTACCGGGGCGTTCCCAAGTCGTACCATCCCCCTCGCTGTTCTGGACGCACGAACCTCTGCCGCGAAGTTCTCAATGACACTTGGGTGTCATTCCCGTCGTTTTCAGAGGAGTCCACGTTTGTCACCAGCCGCAAGACATCTTACGAGGAGAGTATATACCGTTGTGAGGACGAGAGATTCGAGGTGAGACAACCGAAGCCCCGCCTCCAGTCCTAGTGGTAAATGAAGGTATGCAACAGTCACTTACTGCTTCCTATTTGACAGCTTGACATGGTCATTGAACTCAACTTGGCCACCATCAAAGTGCTGGAAGCTGTGCACAGAAAGATCCAACGTATGAACGCTGATGAAGCTGCGAAATACAAGCTCGACAACAGTCTCGGAGGTGCGAGAACTGCTCATATCCCCTTACACACAATTGGTCAACTTTCTTCATCAAATCTAATGCTGCCGTGGCTGCTGTGACTCTAGGTTCGTCTGAGGTTGTCCATCGTAAAGCCATCCAGAGGATTTACGGAGATAAGGCGGCTGACATCATTGACGGCCTCAAGAAGAACCCCGTAGTCGCTGTTCCGCTAGTGCTGAGACGTCTCAAGTGGAAAGACGAGGAATGGAAGGACGCACAGCGACAGTTCAACAAGGCAAGCTAGTGATATGAGTGGCAGTGCAGCTGATAGGTAGTGCAGCAATCTCTGTATGACAGTCTCGTTTGCTGTTACAGATCTGGAGGGAGCAGAATGAGAAGTATTATCTGAAATCTCTTGACTACCAAGGCATCAACTTCAAACAGAATGACATCAAAGCCCTGAGGTCCAAGAACCTTCTGAATGAAATCGAGGTCATCTATGACAACGAACAGTCTGTGAGAAAGGACAATCTTGTATGTCATCACCTGCTCTCACTACTGACCCTCCCTCTCTTCCCTTCCCGTTCTCTTTCTTTCCCTTCTTATCTTCCCCTTTTATCTCTCTCACTCTCCCTCTCCCCATCTCCCTCTCCCCCTCTCTCTCTCCCCCTTTTCTCTCTCCCCTTTTCTCTCTCCCCTTTTCTCTCTCCCCTCTTCTCTCCCCCCCTTTTTCTCTCTCCCCTTTCACTCTTCCCCTTTCTCTCTCTCCCTCTCCTCTCTCCCCCTTCTCTCTCTCCCCCTTTCTCCCCCTCTCTCTCTCTCTCATTCTCATACTTTGCGTATCATAGATGCAGACCATGGTGAACCATTCCTCGCGTCACCATCATTGTGACAAAGTGTTTGTTGTGCTCCAGGCTGCTGCGGCAGACAGCGCTGCACCGTTGGCTGTCCCGTCACAGGATGCCGACAAGCCTCCTCACCTCTCCTATATGTACAAGGACCGGTTGGTGGTGGACGACGCACTCGCACTCATCATACACCATGCCAGGCGGCAGGCAAGCACACAGAAGAAGGACAAGCAGATGATCAAGCAGCTGATGAAGCAGAATGTGCAGCGCCTCTTCCACAGGCCGTCATTCCCACTGTCAGATGACGAGGATGGTGAGTGTTAGCGGCACACGTTGTAAGCAGAGGATGCCGTTGCACCGCAAGCTTCAATCTGACCTATTGAACTGTGAAAACAGGACGCTTCAAATGCTACTTTTCACTCTTGCTTATGAGGAGTTGTCTTCTCAATAGAGGCTATCTGCTCTGTGTGTGAAGCAGTCTATCTAGTATGTACATGCATGTCAAATGTGACCTGCAGATGATGACTCCGATGAAGAGGAGAGAGAGGGATCTAAGTCAAGGTCTCCAACTGGTGACAAACCCACACGATCATCCAGTAGGCCTAAGGCTACGGCCTCAAGCAGTCCACAGCAGATATCTGAAAAACCCGCGGCTGCCACTCTGGAGTCCGCCACCGCCCCAGCCGATGTGAAGGATGTAAGACAATATAGAAACCAAAACCACTCATGAGTAGACCAGTGTTTGATTGGTCTGATGTTTGTATTCAAACAGGCTGACGGCGACCAGTACTCTCTGTTCTACACTAACAGCAACTGGTATTTATTCATACGTCTGCATCAGATTCTGTGTCAGAGGCTGCAGCAGATCAAGGCTGTCTGTGATTGTATCCTCACGGAGCACGAGCAGTGCAAGCGTGACAAGACTGAGACCGTGGCCGTCGCGCTTCGTCTGAAAATGCCTTGTGAGTCCTTCTTCACCTCTAGCACAATTCTCTAGGTCTATGCTGCATGCCAAGTAGTGACAGAGCTGGTCTCTCCATGACCCTGTGGTCTGTGGTCAGCGTTTGCCATGACGTTGTTAATATACGAACTACTGAAGTGTAGCTGTCATGCTCTTGGTTACGACAGATGTTCTGGATGCCACTCACAAATGAAATGAATGGGATCTCTGGAAAGTATAAATAACGAGAGGGCAACTCCGCATATGAAGTATTTTCTGTAGTGGTCCATTGCTGTCTAGTGAATTGTTTTCCATAGGTCAGAATGAAAGGTCTGTGTTTAGGGAATGAGCATTTGCTCATTAGTCAAAGAGAACATGCCTATAATTTGAGCCTAATAAATTCAGGAAGACCTGTGGGGTAGTGGATCTATGGGAAAATTTCGATCTTTATTTCCACTAGTAGCTGAGCGTACTAAACTTACTAGCCTCGGGGCAGGGGGGGGGGCGCCCCCAGTCTGGGGCTGTATGATGGGTGTACACCAGCTGGCTAACAAACTGGTTCTCACTGCTCAGCTGACTTGGAGGCCGGCCAGTACTATGGCACATTCCTCGAGCTCATCAAGTCTCTGCTGGACGGTAACATAGAGGGCAGTAGCTACGAGGACCAGCTGAGGGAGATGTTTGGGATACATGCCTACGTCGCGTTCACCCTGGACAAAGTCATACAAAACATCGTCAAACAGGTAGCCTAGTGGTAATGGACGCGTGCATAGACCCCGATATCCTATTCATGTAGGTAACATATTGAATGTGTTTGTATTATAGCTGCAGTTTATAGTCGCTGACGAGTTGTGCCGCGAAGTGACGTCTGTGTGGGTGAAAGAGCAAGCCAATCAGGCCACGGGCGGCAACGTGTCGACGCGCAAGGAGCGGGCTGGCGCTGAGACAGCCTACAAAAAACGCATGGAGACGCTGCTCAGTGATGAAAACTGTTTTGAAATCACGATGGTGTGTCACGTTGCCTCTTTATTATGAGTGTATTTTACTGTGGAATCACATGTAGGCATTGTTTGTCTGCCGATATCTAGCGAATGTAACTCCTCTTCATATTCAGCAGGCTGTGATGTTTAGTGCGAACTTTCTGTGTTCTCTTATCAGGGAAACACAAGTAGCATGCTGTCTATCACCCTCCTGGATACGGACAATAGCGACGGCTCCGTCGCCACGGGAATAGAACAGGGAGAGAAACTCAGTGACTACATTGACCAGCTGGTGTTGCCAAGCTCCAGTGACCCTGAGGTCAGCGACGAGGTCAAAGAGCATCTCAAGGTCAAGCCCATCTTTCTGACCAGGTCAGCAAAATTAAGGCTCTAAGGCTAAGAATTTGAGAGATTTAGAGTTATTTATTTAAAGGTAATGCTTGAATTTATTAAATTAAAAATTTTAGAATTAAAATTGTAAATTAGCTCTCAAAAATTAATTAATCATTTTAAAGTGTGGATACTAACCAGAATAAAGCTGTTCAAAAGTAAAAGTTGAACGTGTCTCTTTTGCTGGCTGTTAGTGTTATGTGGTCCTCAGTGCCTGACATTGAACATCCTAAATGGGACTGAGCATAGTGGCGTTTGATTGGTAGAAATTTGACGAGCTGGAAGAAGTGGAATCAGTCGAGGCTGGAACTGTCGGGTAGACAGAAACTGAATGCGCAGAAGGACGCCGCCGTCAGTAGTGACGCCGCCGAGACAAGTGATGACAAGCCCAGCTCTAACGCCGGCGATGAAGCTGATTCCTCAACAGACTCAAAGGTCAAGGTTACAGGTGAAAAAATGGAGACCGACGACACTAAGATCGAGGTTAGCCAGTATTTTGATGATGCAAATCTGGTTCGTGATCAGTTCCATGTGCTGAGAGAGATCTTCTGTCCTTCTAGGTGGAGGACTCTGATGGCAAAAATGAGAAGTCTAGCTCTGATGATCAGGAGTTGTCTTTCCCTGATGATCTCATGCTGATGGACGACCAAGAGTGCCGGTTCAATATCAACTCTTACAAGAAGGTCTACGTCGTCGACGGCGAATTCTATCTCTACAAAAGATATGCACTCGCCAAAGCTCAGAAGGTAGTGATTTTTTGTCTAAGCGCTCATCATGTTTTCTGTGTTGATGAGCCGACTGACAAACAGTTGCTATTCATTCTAGACTCATAAGTGTGTAAGCAACGTCATGTACAAGAGGTGGTCCACGTTCTGTAAGAAATGGAGAGATGAGAACGCGACGCAGGCTGAGATATCGCGCATACGCAGCTGGATGAACGGCGACCATCTAGAGGATTGTCGGCCATGTCAGACGGTTTGCCGGCTGGACAATGACGTCACAAAACCGCCTTATCGGCCATTTAGCAAATATGTTGTAAGTGGAGTGGAGACAACTCCAGGTGTCCAGGTAGCCATCCAATCAAGTTTGTCTATCGATGGTTAAATTTTCAGGTCAAGTATGAGAGGGTGACAGCAGCGATGGCAGCGGCCATTGATGACGGATCGCTGACAGCGCTCAACGCCAACGCTGAAGAGGTGATGGACATCGCGTGATGGAATTGAGTCCTTTTGTTTTTGATCGTCCTGTAAAACGTTGTATAGCCTGCAATCCCTGTATAGGAGGTGTTCTCAATACTTATATATATATAGTCCCTATGAATGGGTATGTATGATATGACTGAACAAAGCGCTCTGGGTTAAATTTATTGTACTGCACATCTTTATATACATGCAATGTAGCTATGACATTGTTGTAGCGCGAAATTCACATGCAATAAAAGTATGGAGATTGACTTGTTACTAGTGTTCAAGGTCGTCGGGCCTTTGGCTCATCGCTGAGGTCGATCTCAGGTTGTTGAGTAAATGAACTCTTTGATCGTCTGTCAACATTTCACTCTGGTCATCTAAAGTAGAGAGGATAGCTCCTAATTTACACATTTCATACCAGTGTGTTATGAGTGTAGTAGAGATGATAGGAAGGAATACTGGCCGCCATGGTGCTTCCAAGAGTTATATCACCATTCAGTTTGCAATAAATACTATTTTCCAACGGTGAATTGGTCAGATCAAATGGCATGTGATGTAGCCCCAACTATAGAGCCAAGTTACGTTGTAACTAAATGAATTTTAACCTTCTAAGAGAGGGCAACTCCCACTGTTGAACAGGGGTCGAATACAGCTGGAAACTCCAATGATATCTATGATATGATATGATATGATATGTCTATGATATCGTCTATATAACTCGTCTATAACATTGCATATTGGTGTGTCATGTGTCAATGTTTAGTTGTGGTATCCAGAGACAGCATGGTAAGCACACTTCCCTTGCCACACCCTGAGTATACTGCCCTGCTACTTGATAATACTGCAAACGTGGTAATTATAACGAAGTTCTATTTATAGCTTTCAATAACTATGTATCTATCTATAACGAGTTGCTCAGCAATGTTGTCAAAATGTTGTTTTAGTTACATGAAGCTTAGTAAGCCTATATGTCACTCATCCCAATCAGTTATTGTTACAGCTGGTATCATCTTCTCTCACTTAAAACTGTTATACTTCAGGCCGCAATCAATACCATGCTTACAGTAGTACATAGTATAATATAGACAAAGTGTAGTAGCCAAGTTGACAGTGCATCTCCGCTTACCCGCACCACCCTGGGCAATAAGAGTGGAGGTACAAACCTGGTTGATTGCTGTCAGGCCTGTCACTGCGGCTGTGTATGCCCTCAGTTCTCGCCTGGTCTAATAACTCCCTGAGAACCGAATCATCCAGTCGTGGCTGATTCAATGTTGATCCGCCTTCAACCATGTTCTGTGACAGCCTGAGGACAGACGAACAGACATACACTGACCTCAGATATTATTCTTATTGGTTCTCTCCACTGCTAGATCGAAGAGAAGAGCATGTGGAAATGTTCAGGCTGCATATTTAGATGTGCATTTCCTAAATGTCTGATTGCATCATCTCTTCAAGGGTAAGCAAGCTACAACAGCTAAAGAAAGCTAGAAGAGCTAAAGAAAGCTAGAACAGCTACAAGTGCTAGTAGCTGGATGAAATGAGTACCCTATTGCAATTCCACTAATACAGACATCGGCCAGATTGGTGATAGGTTGACACTTTGAGACTGAAAGTGATAGGTTGACACTTTGAGACTGAA
>ERZ1740065.2430-NODE-2430-length-11555-cov-11.775130_pt1 | contig 11555 bp, 7 predicted proteins | sample MGYA00581738_ERZ1740065 | MGnify/ENA primary metagenome ERZ1740065 (study PRJEB43018, sample SAMN04849749) | marine metagenome | isolation source: floating plastic debris | place: Pacific Ocean | collected 2008-09-01 | study: EMG produced TPA metagenomics...
GGGAGGGAGGGAGGGAGAGGGAGGGGGGAGGGAGGGAGAGAGAGAGGGGTGGGGGGGGAGGGGAGGGGAGGGAGGGAGGGAGGGAGAGTAAATGTGCTGTTACCGAATTATCAATATTGTACACTATAATAAACTGCGATTATTTCTGTTACTGTTGTTTTTAATTTAATTACCATTAGTGTCTTTTTTAGACTCACGAGACGATACGGTTTCTGGAGTACTGCGTGAGGAACTTGAGAAATCATGACCAGTCGATCCACAATTACCTGATATCTCTCTATGCCGAGTTTGACCAGAAGAAGTTGTTGGATTATTTGAAAGCTCAGGGCAGGGTATGGCACTACGACTATAGTGTGGTCATCTATACCATGTCATAGCATCGATGTGTGTGCTGGTACTGGCTGCTTTGTTTGCAGGATGCTGAGAGTGTCAACTATGACCTGAAGTACGCACTGCGACTATGCTCAGAGAAAGGACTGCACAAGGCGTGTATCCACATCTATTCGACCATGGGCCTATATAGTGAAGCTGTCAATCTAGCCCTCACGGTGAGTCCATCTGGATTATTTATACTAGTCTGACACGCAGTATTGTATTCGGGATGGTAATGTCTACCCATGATGTCACAGGAAGTGCATGTCGGTATAGTCAGTCTTACCAAATTGTAATGCGATTTTGTGAAACAGAAAATTTATGAGACTTAGGTAGATAGAGAGTGATCTGTGTGATTTTCAGCCATTTTAGCTTGAGCTACGTGTGATTGTGATACTGATCTGAAGTTTTACTGTATATTATATCTCGGTTTTCTCGCACACTCTGCCTTCTTAGATCATGTGATCAGTGACCTATTTTGTGGATGGTATGAGTTCGGATGAGTCTATAGAATGTCTCATTTTCTCAACTATTTGTCTCAGGTAGACATCGGCCTCGCTCAGGAGAACGCCGACATGCCTGATGACCTGGATGAGAAAAGGAAACTCTGGCTCAACGTCGGTAAATATCAACATTTGTTAGCATTGCTACTGCTGTAGGACATCAACTTGCTGACTAAGTCGTCACCGTAAACCGCTGCCTCTCTATCTCTGGCAGCACGCCACGTCGTGGAGCAGCAGAAGGACATTGATAAGGCCATGGCTGTGCTGCAGAAATGTGATCTACTGAACATCGAAGACATCCTGCCCTTCTTCCCAGACTTTGTTACTATCGACAAGTTCAAGGTTCGTAGCGCCGCCTGGCGGCCGGATTCACGATTCTCTCAGGCCTTATTCCAGTCCACACAGTGCTGTAAAGTCGCTGCGCTGTGGTGGAGTTTAGGTTTCATTTTCTTGCATAGCTGTCTTCCCACAGAAAGTTATCACTTTCCAGAAATCTGTAACATGTTTAAAATAATATTTCATTAGTTTCTGGTTTGCATTGGGAGTAACATTGGATCCACCACGAGCTGGGTTTGTGGCGGACCGGCCTGATTTACTTAGACAGCAGCTGCTCTTGTCTAGATCTGAACTCTCACTGAGACTGTCGTCAACTCCATATACTCCATATAATCATTGACTCTTTCCATGCAGAGGCTCTCCGTAGCCAGTCATCTCATTCCTCTGTCATAAATCTCCGATCTGTGAATGATCATAACCTCGTATCTAATGGGCACCATCGCTGGGCAGTCGACTGTCAGCACCCATGTCAGCACTGCTGCCATTGTCGTCATAGGAAGCCATTACTCAGTCTCTGGCAGCTTACAACGAACACATCAACAACCTGAAGCAGGAGATGACCGAAGCCACAGAAAGCGCCGAGCAGATTCGTACCCAGATACAGGAATTCCGCAAAGCGTACGTAGCATTGAATCACGGTCGCCGTGGTTACCGCCGACAAAAATCTCCCCATTCAACAATTATTATATGCAAATTTATTCACACCAATGCCGGCTCAGCAAGTCAGCTACAGCATTGACAAATTCACCAAACTCAAATCAATTTGTCTCACACGCATGGCTACCAGCTATGCTTTCATCTCCAAGGCATAATTGCTATGAACCGTCAATAATTTGGCATGTTCGTCGATTCAAAATATTTTTATGCCTTTGATCTGTTATTTATTGGTTTTGTGAGTGATATCACCCGACGCTGATTGATAATGTGATCATAGCTCTAATCACTGGCCCAGCATGGCGACCGCTTAATATTCAATCTCTGCTCAATTTGTCACACATTTTGATAGCGAAATGAGCGTATTGCTGGTCCTCGTATCTACAGTCTATCTGTGTGTCCGCAGATCTGGTTGCGTACGTACCACCGACGTCTGCTCTGTCTGCGATAATCTGCTCATCACAAGATCATTCTATCTGTTCCCGTGTCAGCACAAGTTCCACTCTGACTGCCTGATCGGCGAGGTGAGTTATCCACTGCCGACAGCACTCGTCTGTCATCATGTCGATGCGATCAACGGGCGGTTCCCATATCTCTCCAGTTTTCTACGATCTATGTGAATTTATCCAGGTACTGCCTACGCTGATGCCGAATATGAAAAGTAAAGTTGAGGACCTCCAGAGGCGGGTGGCTGCTAAAGACGACGCCTACAGCGTTGTGTCGTCGTCCTCCCAAAATCTGGCTCTCGTATCTCCCAAAGTGAGGCCAACGATGTCAAATCCCGTCACATGTCTTTTCACTCCACCCAATAAGGGCACAGCTAGTTTCTGTTTGATTTTAACACTCTGTCATCTAATCATCAAAAAGTTCAGCTTTGAAAGTGTTATTGCCTCCTAATCAGACAGGGGGGATTCTAGTCGAGGAGACAACAGGGGGGATTCTAGTCGAGGAGACAACAGGGGGGATTCTAGTCGAGGAGATAACAGGGGGATTCTAGTCAAGGAGACGGCGGGTGGCTGATTTAGCATACAAATAGGCAATTAGTATTCAGATGATCCATGTTGACTATTAGGTATCTCTAGCAGGTCTGGATTATGACATGTTTTAAACCCAAGCAGACGCTGTATCCGATACTCATGACAGTGTCCGGCTGTTTGAGCCGGTCAGCTATGGCTGTGTATAGAGTCGATCACATCCAACTATGATTATCTATCTCACGTATTCGGAGTTGCACTCTCTCTCTCTCACGCCTACGCGCAGGAGACAGCGCTGTTTGACCTCCAAGTATAGCTGCTGGGTGGGAAGGGGAGGCTGGGAGGGGGCATGTACAGGCTTTGTAAATGTCGTTTACAACGTGATTACCAGCACTGATTGGATTGACATTTCATCTATTGATTAATAGTGTATCTGCAAAATATTTTATAGAGGGAGCTCGATGACCTGGTAGCCTCAGAGTGCATCTACTGCGGCGATATCATGATCAGGTTCGCTACACAACCCGTCGTCTAACTTCATTTGTAGCGTTAGATTTGTTGTTGTATCTTTACACGTGAAAGGAGATGGATGCCTACTAATTTCATTGATGTGTATTCTATCACTATGGCAACAATATGTCTTAGAATTGCAAACATTGTGATCTCCTCCCATATCTCCCCCTTTCCTCCCCTCTCCTCCCCTCTCCTCTCTCCCCCACTTCATCTCACTCTCTCTCTCATGTTTTCAAATTTTCAGATTGAACTATTTTCAGATTTTGAAGTACGCATTTAATTTAATTGACCTCCACGTGTATTTTTAGAATGATCGATGAGCCGTTCATCTCTCCAGATGAACAAGAAGACTCTTTCAGGAGTTGGCTCTAGCCTACGTGTCATGACCTTTGACCCACAGACAGCATTCGTGCACACAGCTCAACCGATCATTCTTTGTTCATATTTTTAATCAACTACTCCATATAATTGCTCCATATATCATATCGTATGATTATGCATAATAAAGATATTTCACTGGAATTTTTTGAGCTGCAGGCGTGTTCTTGAGCAAGTCATCGCTGTAATGATTGATTTTGAAGGATATATCAAGCGTACATCATACTAATATGCAATACTTTCGCGTTGCTATTTTTCATTTGGTTTCATGGATGGAATACTCAGTATTCCAATTACTGTGAAGTGAATGACTCGGAATGACTAATCACCCGGACTTCCTGTTGCTGAGTAAGCAAACTAACTCTCAGCAGTTAGCTGATACAGATCAGCCTGTCGGCCAGTTGGTCGGTCACTGGCCCGCTGGCCTGCTGGTCTGTTTGATTTACAACAAATATCAGGTGTGATGTAGGCTTGCTGTCGCCAGAACATGGATGGTCACATTTCAATTCTTGTATTTCAGTTTTGGTTTCAGAAAAAGAAAATATACATCCATAAGACATAGTATGAGTAAGTATTAACAATAGTGATGATCTCTCTGTCTATGCACGTGGTCTGAGACGCTATTACAGTACCCGCAGTGAGGTTAGTAATAATTTTAGGAGTTGAACAGATTGTCTCTGGCAAAGCCAAATTCAGCTTCTCTCTAGAGAGTAATGTTTTGGCTCAATGCCAAATAATACTATATACAGTGGTTGTTGCCTGCTATTGTAGAATTCCAGGAAATCTGTTTGCAATATTAATTAGTAGTCATAGCAATAATATAAAACAATATAAATAGATAAATGCAGCAGTAACCCTGAAGAGCCGAGTGGTCTGTGTAGGCATGAGTATCAGTCATGAGGGCCGCTTCTCGTCAGAGATCATTATGTCATAGAGAGGAAGGGGCACTGCCCTCTTATCATCTCGTGATGTCACAGGATCCCTGACACCCATTTCCGCTCTCCACATGCGGTCATGACAGTCGAGGTATGAGAGATAGGCATCTAATTGCCGGCACGCGTGACACACGTCCCTCCAGCATCCGTTATCGGCAGGAACACGAGCTGATGATCATGTCGCTGTAAGTCTTGATCACAACGTTACTGTATCGGTCGTAGAACATGAGTGTCAGTGGTGAGAGCTTGTCTGGCACGCAGCATGGCTTTGGCACGGCTCCTTTCTGCCTTATAGAGGACAGTAGGCTCTGCAGCGTAGCGTGATTTGTTGGTCTTCGGCCCTGGAGGTCAGAAAACAAAAGCTGTATTAACTTCCTTTTCAATTGCTTGAGATTTTGGGGCCATTGATTCGTTGCACATGTCATTTATGGCATTGGTTGACATTGTATACTTAAGATACAAAATATTCACAGCACAAGTAAACAATTCATACATTCACCACCTTTGATTGACAAACTGAAACTTGAACTGTGTGTGTTTCCAATCCACAAAATGTATCGTGTGACATAAACTCATTAAATAGATGGATAAACTACAATAGGAAAACAGTGTGATATCCCATTTTCTTAGGCTACATTCACAATTCCTGTCATACATCATGTTGGATGAAAGTGAAAACCTGCTCAGCTTTGGCAAAAATTCAAAATTCTGAACAGCTGTGACGAGGGTTAAACTCACCATAGACTCCGGGAAGTTGCACTGTCCACTGCAGTAGTAGGCGTCAAACTTCTTTGGTTCAATGACCCTCGTTCCCCAGCCCATGTCCTCAAAGTTTAACCTGAGAGACTCCCGATGACAGCTGTCTGTCTCTGGTCTTGCTGAGCTCTTCCAGTCAGACGGCAATTTCTGTCCACGATTTTTTTTCTTCTTTATTCTCCTGTGTTTTTTGGCTTTTGGCCATGGCAGCCTGGGAAGTGGAATGAGCTGGACTTTGGTCGTAGGTGAGTTGGTAGCGTCTGCTGAAGGCGAGGGGCTGGCTGATGGTGCGGGTGGAGGTGGAGTTAAATCGCTGATGATGTCACCGGAATCAATTTGGCTTCTGCCGAAGCTGTCCTCCTCGATGACATTGGTCAGTTCGTTCATCGAATCGTCTCTGTCTACTAACAGGTGGTGGAGATTCATCGGTATCCTGTTAATTTTACGATCAAGTTCAACCAGTTTATCTCGAGTCTGATCTGTGATTGAGATCGTGTTATCAGAAACACTTCGTTTCGGCCTGTTGTTGTGACCAGCAGCTCGCTCACTGGATAATCCGGCTTTGGGGTCAACCATAGACATCATTTCTACTGCTAATCCCTTCTCGTTTAATCCGGTCCAGCCTTCAATTTGGTCCGAGTCAAGGCTGTCTGTGTTGTTTGAGTACGTTATGATAAATGGCAGCTCATGGTGTCGAAGGAACTCCTCCATGCTGACGGTTCCATCGCTTCCTGCCAAGCTGAAACTCACTCCAAGTTTATGGTTGGTGTGTACGGTGTTCGTACACCTCTTCACCGCCGACGTTATGTCCAGGATTTGCCATCCCTGGCTGGCGGAGTAGCTGTGCTCCAGAGGCACTGGTGACTGGTAATACGGAGAGATCTCCGAGATCTTTATCTGCAGTGTTTGTGGTGACGCTGTTGACCTTCTGTAGAAGTAGAGCTGAGCCTTGATTAGCTGCTCTTGTTTATTGAGAGCGTCGAGATTAAAGAGCAGCATGCTGTTGCCAGTAACCGATTCTGAAACATCAAAGATTACATTAAGACAATGTTACCTACAATCAAAAACGCTCGGAACAAACGGCTTGTGATCACCTGCAGCTACCTGCCACTACCTGTGCATATAAGATAATGTTAATAGGTGGTCCTTTGCTCAATCCGGGGCACCTGTGCACTGTTAGACAGCGGAGTGCAGGGATGAATTGGCTATTCCACACCCTGACGATCCGCTGTTTAATCTACCTGTCTATTCATAGCAAATTAATTTAGCCCGCAATCCTCTTGCGGTCGCCACGGATGACATGCGGCAATTTTTTAGGCAAATATTATTTCATGCTGCAGGTTAAGCAGTTGTATTCTAGGATGACTGACGGCTGTTTTCACCTCAAAACTATCAACAACTTCAGTTGTCAGAGAGGCTCAGGCTTTGTTGGCTCAGAGCGAGGAAGAACTGTTGTTAAAACCTAATTTACTGGGACCTCATCATCTGGTAAACAAAGTGAAATCTCAGCGAACCAGTCATGTGAAACTTCATGAGCAGCTGTGCTGCATTGTGGAGAATTTGTCCTAACATCCATCAACTACCAGATCCCACAGAGTGCTGGACCAGACGTACCTTTGTTTGGTTGAATGTAGCGAGCCGTGTTTATGCTGTTTCCATTGTATTTCCCCTTCTTAAACTGACGGTATAGCTTCTTCACCGGTTTTGGTATGCCGTGGTGCGACGCCTCGATCAGGCTGGGTGCCAGCAAGGCGCTCAGCAGGAGCAAAGCTTGGTAGACTTTGATGCACCCCATGGATTGATCTGAGAGCTTAAGCGCTATGATAAACGTGAAAACAAATCCGCGCGTGTCGATGGTCCCTGGACGAGTATAGTCCTCTGACTATTGCATCAGAGCCCTCATCAATGAGATGTACCTGTAAATCAGATGCACAGTTTGAAGGAGTGCTGTCCCTCCACACTGGCTGTTACAGACCAGCTGCTACACTGCTTCATTTCCTTCTGAATATTTTAGCATTAATGCGGAGTTGAAGAGACAGGTTCTTAGCAAAGGTGTGTAGCATCTTTTACCACATCAAAGGTGCTGGTTGAAGAAGTGCTAATACTGCACCTTTTGTCTCTCTTAACAGACCGATTGTATCTATAATGCTAACAATACGCAGCATCAGGCTTTCAACAAAACTACACCTTGTTGGTGTGGTCAGCGGATAGTCTCTCAAATGGCCGCTTGTATCAGGTGAATCGGAAACTGTTCCTCTAATTTGCATTGTTATTTAAACGGTATCAGCCGCATAGCCGAGGCTATCCAAGTACTGGAAAACTAGGGACTCTTACTAACCTTTCAAGATGTCATCAGTGATAGATATAGCTCCCTGAAGTGATGAGAGTTGGAAATATGGTAATGACAGAGCAGCCAGCCAAGAGAGATGTAAGAATGTACACTCGGTCCTTCTGCTGAGGCGTAGGAAATAAATCCCTTCCTCACATGTGAAAGCAATCTTGCACTAGCAAAGCTCCGCCCCTTTTATGCTTCAACCAATCATATTGCACCGTCTTGGTTGCAGGTGCTTGCTGAATGCTTATTTCATGTCTCTTGCAGAAAATATGATTGTTATTCTGTTTTCATCTTCAAATGTTTTTGATAATAGGTGCATGATTCGACCTCTGATATCACTGGAGGTCGCAGGTGTTGGTAAGGTACGCAAGTCTGTGGGGACATTGAGGGGGATTACCGGGATTTGAAGTTGTTAAGCCACTGTATCGATTCTGCTGAGGGACCATAAAAGCATTAGACGAGATAACTGTGATCGCGCTATTTGTGTCGGCCGGTATATTTTTATTCCTGCGGACAAGGTTACACCTAAACTCCCACCATACCTACATCAGGTTCACTACCCTACCTGTCATTGATGAGAGACATGACATTTTGTGTTTATGGTTTCAATCAAATGGAACAAAAACAACAAGTAGATTTTTATCCTTATGCTTCACTGCTTCATTGTTTGGTGCAATTTGCTGGCGCATTGAGCGTTTGGTAGTCAAGAGAGATGGTGGCATAGAAAAGAGCCTTGGAATGCTGGTCAGTCAGTTCCTAAGAACAACAAACACCATTCACTGAGATCAATCAGAGACTTGGCAGAAACAGTCAGAGGAAGTCTTGTAGAAAATCCCGGATTTCTCACACATTCCACTCTCTACAGCATACGTAAATCACTGGGGAAGGAAGAGAGAGAGAGAGAGAGAGAGAGAGAGAGAGAGAGAGAGAGAGAGGAGTGAGAGAGGAGTGAGAGAGGAGTGAGAGAGTACAGAGAGAGGTGGTGACAGACAATATTACAATTCTGGACATTCTATTTAAATGATAGATAAATATAAAAATAGCTCATGAGGCAGAGTATCACTAAACAACAGTTCATGATAGGTGAAACCTGTCAAGAATTCAAACGGAAAACGCGGGAAGATCTGTAATGAGAGATTGTATGCTTGAGAATTTTTGAGCAAATGCATGAGAACCGAATAGACCGTCAGGTAGGCATTGTCGAGCCGGTACCAGTCAGGTCGGGATGTTCGTATAGGAACTAGGTCTATGAGTTACATCACATGGTGAATGTTGGTTCCGCAGAGGCGTTCTTTCTTGCTGCTATCTTTGTCAGCCGATTGTGCTCCTTGTCGTGCTTCTCCAGGTTGTGTTGATCTGTTTTCAATATCTCCCTGTGCTTCTGCAGCTTCTCATAGCTCTCCTCCCTCTCTGAGTGCAGCTAGAAAACGGACCCAATTATAAATGAGCGCTACCAAAACTTGATCACAACTTGTCCAACAAAGGTGTAAAGAAAGAATGATTGGATCACTCCGTCAGCTGATACAGGGATCAGGATTTCAGCAAGAGTTAACAGCAGGACGTGACCTCATGACCAAGATGAATGAATCGAGGTGCTAACGACCCTGTGCTTCATCACAGGCGTGTGGGGTAAACGCTTTCACTTTGAGCTGACTTAACAAGCTAACAAAACAGAGCGGGACCCAGTCGTAGTTAATTCTCATTAAAGATGTCAGAATCCGTTTTAATTTGTGTTTAACCACCATTGAGTAAAACACAAACACTTCACGCAACAAATCAAACAACAAAATAGTCTCGTGGAGCAAACAGAATTGCTGTCAAACATGCCAATGAGCAAACTCGACGGTGCTCAAAGCCCACGACTCAATTGCACTCACTAACCAACGGCTCGACTGAACGGTACAAAAATAGGAATGGGCCGCCCATTCATTCAGTGGTTTATTGGGCAGATCTTGGTCTCACGTTAGACCAAAGTGGCATGTATCAAAGATTGTGCAATTATATATAATTGAAGGACATTTCTTTATGATTTTATACTGGTGAATGAAGTGGAGAGTAGAGTCATTGTTTTGGTTGCTATGGCCTGAGGAAATGGAGAATATAAGACTGTATCGTCTGCATCAATTACACAAAAATAAACCCAAAACCATGAGATACCAGATCACAAAGTGCATGTTTAGACAAAAGTTTAAATTTAGACACGCGAGCGGTGAGGTGGGGGTGCGCCGTCGAGTGGTTTGGTTGGACAAGCTGTTCCTTGAGGCATTTGAGCCAGCGACCTAATCTACCCAAATAGTACCTCTCCAGTGTTGTTTTAACTCAACCCACCCCAAGCAGTTTTAGAGCTTCTGGAGGCACCGAGAAGTTATGTTTATTTAGAGTGACGGCACGGGAATTTCGCTGTATGAGATGAATGAACTAACTTTGTCTAGCAAGGCCTGCTCTCTCAGCATCTTCTGTTCCAATTCTCTCTCTTCCTTCACCATCTCTGTAAGTTTGCGTTTCATTTCCTGTGAGTTACGATTCTTCGTCTGCTGTAACTTCTGCTGCATACGTTTGACATTCTGCTCCTGCTTCTGACGAGAGTACTCAGCCTCCTTCACCTTGCTGTAGAGCCTGTTCTCCTCCTCTTCTCCCTTAACTACCATTTTCTGCAAACATATAGCAATGGAGGGCAGTTAATTCAATTCTTCGAGACTAGAAGTGGGGCCATCATGTACCGAAGGACACGCGTCTGGACGCTGAGAGCGGCTAGTCAGCTTTCAGCTCGTAATTTCAGGGCAGGATGACGAACAACAGTATGTACCAACACGTAGAGACGGACAAAATATCCATAATACACGCGGGTGCAACAGTCTTAACTCATTCAATAGGGAGGAAGTGTGATTTGTAAACATTTTAATGAGAGAGACATACAACACTGAAAGTCTCTCAATGGCCCAACCAAGCGTTATAACAGACTGGAGACCAGTATATCTTATCAAAATACACCCAGCTATCACACATCAGTGCGGGCTTCCCGCTCGCCAGCCGATTGACTTCAGATCATAGGCTATGCGCTATAATAGAGACGCAACGTCAGAATGTACCGAAATGGAGCGCAATCAAATAACTATTTTTCAAGAAGATTGTCTCACGCGTCCCACTTCCTATATCCCAACAATTTCTTTCCAATTCATCAATGATTCATCAACAGCACTAGCAGTAGGATGGTGTAGGGATACGTGATTCGGCTGCTGCCAATCGTCGACAGGAACTTCATACTCATTCACACACCCGTATACGTGTCACACGACACCGTTAATTGATATTAAAAAACTTCACTTGTTATTATCAAAGCTGTCATGGCTAATTGGAAGCAATTTGGAGCTGACATGAGGCATCTAGAGGCCAGCCGCTACGTTGGTCGATCGGCAGCCGTTGCTGATTCTCGTATTGTTTACCAGGTGTAAAGACGCTCGCGCAGCCCGGCCCCGGCTTTTGTTAATTTTAAAACGAGCTTGATCAGATAAGACATTCACTTTTCATCACTTCATTCATCTGACAAATCAAAAGGAAAGTTGAAGCGGCCCTAATTTGATGATACGGCTCTCCAAGGGTTTATTAGACAGCAGGGAGGAGAGTGAGTATTGTTTACACCTGAAGCCCTAGTCATCTTCATACGCGCCGTCTGCTACGAACCCCATTCATAAGATCAAACCAGACGCGTGTGACCATTGTACACACACTGGGGGGGGGGGGGAGGGGGGGAGGGCGAGGGGAGAGGAGGAGAGAAGGGAGGAGGGGGGGGGGGACGAGG
>ERZ1740065.2431-NODE-2431-length-11554-cov-11.023741_pt1 | contig 11554 bp, 12 predicted proteins | sample MGYA00581738_ERZ1740065 | MGnify/ENA primary metagenome ERZ1740065 (study PRJEB43018, sample SAMN04849749) | marine metagenome | isolation source: floating plastic debris | place: Pacific Ocean | collected 2008-09-01 | study: EMG produced TPA metagenomics...
CCCCCCCCCCCCCCCCCCCCCCCCCTCCTCCCCCCCCCCCCCCCCCCCCCCCCCACAGACAGATATAGGGTGAGAGAGCATGGGATGCTCACTTGGATTTGGATCAATTTTTTTCTGAGCACCTCATACTAGGCCAAAAATATGTTCAGCAAGTACAACTTTTCTCGCGATCTGTGAATGAATTAAGGAAGAGAAGTAAAGCTGGCAATGGAAGCTTTTAGCAGTGGACAGTACAGTAAGGTACAGCCTGACAGATGTGGTCAGACAGCAGTATCACAGATAGAAGAGTTCCATGCATCACTCATGCAAAAGAAACAGTAGTATAAAACAGGAGAGGGAGACAACTCTAATTCACATTTGCTAACATTTTCTGCTAACATTTTCTATGGTGTGGTTCCTTTGGATTATAATAATATGTAATGGGTAATTGATGACTCGAGCGGCAGAGCAGCAGACAGGCACCTACTTCCAGTTCTTGCTGTAGATCATTGAGATTCATCTGCCTCTCATGGGGAGACGACTGGTTAAGAGATGATGAGTTGCTGCTGTAGACGGGCTTCGACTGCAGGGGCAGTTGAGTGGGGTGGGGAGACATCTGGTGGTGGGAATGTCGTGAGCTCGTGCTTGAACCATTATAGTTGCTGTTTGCGCTGCTGGCCCTCTGCTGCCGGTCGTGCCTGTGAGCGTTAGAGTGGTCCCTCATCTACAAATAGAATGAAGATACAACTGAGCACAGGATGAGCAGTGACGGTAGGACACACCAGTGGAGTTACTGAATCAGACCACCTGTTACTTGTATATAAAAACAAAGCTAGAGAAACCCTCTAACTGAACTCAACTGACTGCATTGAGTTACTAAGAATAGAGTTCAATGAGTATCAAACTACACTATTAACTAATTAGCTGCTGAAAGAGAGTGAGGGAGGGAGGGAGGGAGAGAGGGAGGGAGAGAGAAGAGAGGAGACACATGCTACATCACTTACCAGGGAACCTGGCTGAGAGTCAGGCGGTGTGTCGGAACGCTCCAGCTTGTGGGACATCCTGTTGGAACTCGGCGCCGGCTGTTGTAGCAGCATTCTGGGGTTGGCGTAGGAGGAGCCAGAGTTGGTTGAGTGAGTGCGATGTAGCGTGCCGCCGTTAGAGCGGCTGAGAGCCATATGAGCGAGGCGCGTCCTCTCCAGAACAGCGCGCTGGCACGCTGCGACAAATGAAATTACACATGACAAATCCTGTGGCAGTTTTGACAGTGGGAACGAGATCCAGGGTACAGAGAGCCCTAGAGAATAAACTAGATTATGAAGGTAATTATGAAGCCTTGCAGCCGTCACAGGATATCACGAGGACACTCTGAGAAATGATGGTACTGAAGTATCATAGTGGTCACAAGAGGTCAAGGTAAATAAATCATAGTGCACTAGACATGTAACCAAGGTAACCAAGGTATAATCAATGAAAATATAGGAGCCGACTACAGAAGAACAGGAAACTTGCTTTCATCTAATTTTTGAGTTTTCGAGAATTTTTGACTGATTGCATAATTGAAGTCACAAATATTTCTCTGTTTGATAAGTGGTCCACTTGTGACAGATGAAAATGCAAAAATTATGCGGGCAAAAATTTCTGGTTTTATCGTTTGTTTCAAACATAAATACAGATCCATACTCACCATCTTGAAAGACAATCTCAACGTTGAGGCCATACGTGGCGCAAGTCTCGTAGTATCGGCAGCGGCTGCCAAGCTCAGCTTCGAGCTGTTTGGCTCGCGACTCGTCCACCAGCCTCGGCCGCATGTCACTGCAACCCAAGTGTATTCAATACAAAGCGAGTGCAGACGGAGAGAGTGACAGCGGCAGTTGAGTAGGTGAGGAGAACTCACCCGTCGATGGCGTCCTGAGTGCCGACGAGTATGACTGGAACTTGAGTCATGTCTCGGTAATGGCACATCTTGCTGTAGTAGGTGTGAACCGCGCTGAAGCTCATCTCGTTCTCCACACTGAACACTAGGATGACTACATCTAGCCAGTTAGTAAACTGAAATCATACACAGATTAGTTATTTATGATTGAGAGAGCTTTCACTTTGCAGTGGGTAGAATCCAATAGACCATTACCTGCACCTCTGGTGTTCCGCCTTCATCTCGTATCAGGAGAAGATAACTCCGACCGTCAATCTGTACTTCTTTCTTAAATCTGCCACCTGCTCGTGGAGAGAGCGTGCAGCAGGTGTGAATCAGATGTGTGAGATAATCATGACAGCCGGTGTAATATACCAATGGTTTATGTCAGCCTTATCAGGCTAAATAAACTAGAAGCACAGTAAAATGAACGCGGGGCGAATGCAGTAATTAATGGCTGGCTAGATATGTTTGGAATCAATATTCTCAACTGCCTGTAATGAAAGGCAGTCTCTATTACAGTAGGTACTCTATCATCTAGCCATACGCGCGCGCACACACACGATGACTGGGTAACGGGTACGCAGTTAGTAAATCGTGATCTAGTGATGTCATCGACAGCTTGGGTATTAGGCTGAGGGCCATACCTTCAGGCGATTCCTCCTGCATGTACGAGCCTGTGAGGTATCTATGTACCAGCGCTGACTTCCCACTGTTGACAAAGCCGACTATGCCCTGCACATAGAAGAGAAACGGAGTCGTAGCACCTTCTGCTGGGACGTAGTATCATGGGAACAGTCGAAGCAGTAGGGAGGGGGGGGGTTGGGTATCACCAGCTAATGTACGTATATACTACTACTTACTGTAGCCTGCAATCATCGGCTGGTAAATACTGGTTGATTGATTGAGTAACTTACTAAATTCAATTACGCTCTAGAGCACTCGAGGAAGCCATGATAATCAGCTCAGCCTCTCTAGGCTCCGATATGAACGTGTAAATAAACGGAGACACGCAGCTCTCATAGACGAGAGCGGGTGTACGTTACATTGCCATATACTTATTGCTCATACTGTCCATACCGGAGCCAAGAAAATGATTCATCCTTACCAGCCATGCCTATCTCACCCAGCCAAACACGATAGTGTACAACTACCATATACATTACATTACCGTGGTATCGAGTACAGATTGCAACAATGTACATTCTGTAAATGTCTAGGTGATGTACCCCAGGTGTGTACGTATAGTACTTACCAGCTTTAAATCCGGTACCTCCCTTGAAGCTGTCCATTCTTGACTATTGACAAAAGAATCTAAAAAAATTACAGAGTTCAGTACATTTAGGAGAGGCAGAAAGACAGGTGTCCATCAGCCAATCATACAGCAGGATTGTCAGGAGACAATACCTATCTGCCGACAGTAGCGCCTGCGATTTACAGTGAGAAGACGAGCACTCGACTCGATGAGAACGAGAGGAGTGGTAGGATTGCTCAGAGGCTGGTACTGACACAGCCGTTCCCTCAACCTCCACGGCATGTCTGATGACTAGACAGAAAGACACAGCCACGGCAGTTGTGCCGGCTCACTGAGTGTGACACGCCTGCTGCATATAACTATATATAACACAGTACCTTGTCTCTATGTCCAATCTTTCCATGTCCGTACACATGTCACGGGCAGGATTATGACAAGATTAGACCGAGATGATCTGCAATTGTACTGGCTGTCTGTCGGCTAGACATCTGATTATGTGAGCCAATCACCACAGCGAGGCCTATTCCAGGGTCTGCCTCAGCCCAAGCTCTCTATTCCTATGGTTGGCTGCATGCCACATGACTGTGTGAGGCATGAATTTTGTGACATTTTTTTGGTGTCAATGGACCTGATGCACATTACATTGGGACCTTTCCTGATACTACTAACTACAAAAGAGAAATAATCAAAAATAGGAACACTTTGAAAAGTTTTTTGTTCCTCATGCCAATTTTTAATTCCAAATCTCACAGACTAATCTCGAAATGCACTGGGTGTCTACCCTCCTTTTAAGCTCCTTTTATGCTATTTTATCCGAACAAGGAACTAGCCCACTCAGAGAACAGGATACCTATTTCACTCTACTGTCAGTGTTAAATTCAATGCCGCCGATTGCATTGATGGCAAATTTCTTGTGAATATTTATATCAATCAAGCAATCACGAATGCTCAGAATTGCACGAGGTCAGCCGGAAAGAGGGTCTACCCGGGGTGATCCTACTGCAGTCTACTCAAAACCAGACACAGTTTCAGCAGACGGCCTCCTTTGATCAATCAATTTGTGAGCCGGATTCATGAAGAATGCTGCTGCAGGCAACGAGAGGCGAGCGATAAAATACTCGACAAGCACTCTCCCTGAGAGAGCGATTACCTATATACATCAGCTTCTTCTTGCCCATCAGAGCACAACATAATCACTGGCCACTGTAGAGAGAGAGAGAGAGAGAGAGAGAGAGAGAGAGAGACTGCAAACACTGATACGATATCATAAGATTTTCATGTGGGCCTTGCGGTATCTGCCCGGGATAGAACTGTAGAGCAGAAGGCTAGAGTTGGCAGGGTCTACTACTGATTGACCAATAATAGCCCATCTTCCTACACTGAGGTGGCCCGTGAATCATCAGACTATGAAAGTGCAGTGTTTTAATTAGGCAGAGAGGAGAGAATGAAGTCTGAATCAGCTGACCTGACAAAGGCTGTATGTACAACTGATCAACATAGGCATACCTGATAGCGTTCCATCCCTTCCTGCAGAGCGCAGATAGGAACAAACAAGGGACAACAGTTTGGAGGCAGAGCCAACTGGAAGTTGAGTAATGAACAGATCTTGGCAAGAAACAGAACGAATCACTCTGCTCTACCAGCCAATAAATTCACTCACGAGCAATTGATGATAAGTGACCCAGAGGCTAAGTTCGACGTAACAAGTTCCATTTCACTCATACTACTAAAGTGACAGTTCATTGGCATACGTAGATACCAGCATGTGGAGAGATGATGATGGCAATCATTTTTATGTGTGCTAGTGTTTGTTTATGCTGATGTAGCCAGTGATGGTAGTAAAACACCACAAGGCTGGCCAAAAAACCCCCAATGCTTGATGATCCATTCTGATGGCGTCAAATCGTACCTCGCCTTACCCTCGAAATCATTCATACAATCATATTTACATGCATTATGTAATTTGACGTTTATGTTTAGATCCGATAACACTGAGCAGATATGCAATAAACTTAATTTCAAGACGAGCTGTTTTGGCTCATTGGGGGAGAAGTGGGTGCAGCATAAATTTAGTGCAAGGGTGTCATGAATCAAGCCACTGGTGAACAGAGAACGAAGCGATAGCCTGAGACTCAGATATGTTCCATGCATGGTCTGTCGTCTAACTAATAGATATGAGGAATGAAATACGATGATTTGGTATCGGCCTTTAGGAGGTAGCGTTCGTTTGTATATAAGATGTACTCACCTTCTATGTTAACGACATGGTCACGAATCTGATTCTGGAGAGTAAGATCAGTGATGCCTTCAATTAGGTCGTATATGGCATATATGCTCGGGTGAACACTTTCAAACCTAAGAATCTCTTGTCGAATCTCGTTGGAAGTGTGAGAATTATTGGGTAGGAATCCTTGAGAGTAACTCGAGTAACTCATCACAAACAGTTGAGCAATAGTAACAGCTCAAAGCCCATGAAGGCAATCTCACATTAGCACCTGATATCTTCGAGTTGGTGAGCGTTGGTAAACAGATAGCGATGGTACGACATAAATCTGATCCGTTGTTGGCCGATTTTACAATGAATTTCAAGGAAGAAGTTGATGTAGTCTGATACCGCGTTGGAAAGCGCTGTAAAAATTTACGTGAAGAAAGCAGCAGAAATAAATTGTGAACATTTCCGAAAATGAATTTTAAGTTATCATAAAAGTTCCTTGTCATAAATAAAATGTGTTACCTTCATTTTATAAGTAAATGTTGTGGGATAACTTAACGGAGTAGTAATATGTGGAATACCCAAAATCAAAACGTAGTTCAACGGATGTATGAGAGAGCAACTCCTCAGATAGGGATGCGGCTCGTCGAAAGGTTACCTACCTACCTACCTACCGTGTACGAACTTCAACAGAATCAACTTCATAGAATCAAAAGGTGATTATAATTTTACTCGAAACATGATTTTTATCGCACCAGCTTAATTCAAACAAAGAAATTCTTTGAAGCATCTCTCTCTCTCTCCCTTCGCACCCTCCACCTACCCTCTCTCCCTTCTCTCCTTTTCTCATTCTCAGTTCTAGTCAACGACAATAGATCATCTATATGATCTTTAGATCATCTTTACCTACCTAATGTGCGTCAGGTTTTATCTCCTTTTCTGACCTATGCACAGTAACAATCGGCCTATCTAGGATATGAGATACTCGACTGCTATGCGAGATATGGCATGTGAACCAGCACATGCCATATCTCTTCAGTGTGTATAAAACTAATACACACCTTAAATCTTCCACTGTTTCTTCTACACAGCAAAAATGAAGGTTGCTGCGTTGGCGCTGGCCCTTGTCGGTTTTACCGCGGCCCAGATGTCGCTGCCCATCCCAGATGGCGCTCTGCTGGGTGAATATTTTACTCTTAGTGTTCTCATTATCTATTTATCTATTCATCTCAGTGTCATTCATCTAACTATTATCTAACTATTATCTCTGCATCTAAGACTGTTGAGATCTGTTGGTAGCATTGAGGAACGCTGGCCTGCCCACCCTTTCCGCTGATGTTCAAAAAGCAGACAAAGCGCTGGAGGAGGCTATAGAAGCCTTCCGACCTGTCAACGTAACATGCATGAAACAGTATGACCAAGCTGTGACAGCCTGTACAACCTGCGTAGAACAGAAGTGCACAGCCAGGTACCTAACTAGAATTGAGCAAGAGCTCATAACAAAGCTTGTTTGACAGCCTCTTCCTGTCCTAATTTCAGAGCAAAATCTGTGTGTAAGCCAGAGCAGTGGCAAGTTATCCTTGGAAAAACCATCGGATTCTTTAAGGATGGCGTACCCAACTTCTTCTCCAAGACGATACCTGATGTTTTTGTCAACAAAATTGGTGGTGGAGTAGTCGATGTCACAAAGGATGTTGGAGACTTTTTCAAGGACAAAGTTGGCGGAGGGGTCATAGATTTTGGAAAGCTCATTGGCAATGGTACAGTACAGTCACAAGATAGCTTTTTGTAACTGATATCAATTCATATAGCTCAGGTTCCTTTCACTCTACTCTACTGATTTAGGGGTGGTCGATTTTGGAAAGAACATTGGAACTGGTGTAGTAGACTTTGGCAATGGCGTCGTGGACATTGGTAAAAATATTGGCAAAGGAGTCGTCGATGTTGGAAAGACTATCGCTGGGGGTGTTATTGGTGTTGGAAAAACAATCGGCGATGGAGTCGGCAAGGCCATCGATGGAATCAAGGACCTGGGTAGCAAGATTGGAGGAGCTTTCTCTAGCATATTCGGAAGTGAGTCAGCAATTATCAGTGTTCCCATTATACAAATGGAAATGCTCTTCAGTGTCGTACATATTATAATAATCGACGACTCAACTTACGATGTTTACCCACAGAGAGAGAGGCCTTGCTGGCTCGATACAGGAGGGAAGAGCCTGGATGCAGCCAGTTTGAAAAGGACCCATCTGCTGCCTGCCAATTCTATCTACAGCCTGCCTACTGTCCGAACTGTGGTTTCAGCCCAGAAAAAAGTGGGTAGAAGTTTATCATAAGAGTTGTCTTCTCATAATATGTGTGCTACTGTGATACGGCTTTGTTTTTGAAGGCTGTTCTGGATATAAGGCTGCTGTTGACAAGATAAATTCTGCTAACGCTGCCAGAAGCTGGATGACTAAGATCACCGACCAGAATTACAACATCGTCGAGATGAAGTTCAACCCTGCAGCTATTGACAGCACAGGTGCCTTCCGTGGCATCACAGCTAGGGTCCAGATCTTCGGCAAGGAAGTCTCATTCACAGTGAACCAAGCCATCAACCCATACATCCCAAACATTGCTGGACCAATCGTGGCCCAGCAGGCGCTTAATCTTTTCAAGAGTTCTTAAAAGTCTCTTCTAGTTTGCTAATGTGCCAATGCCAAAAAATAGTCAGGGATTTGATGTTCAAATGCTGATTGATAATAAAAGTGACTTAAATTATTCACTGAAATGAACTTCTGTGATACAAAGAACTACTATGATTGCAGACTACTGAAGTGCAACATTCCGATCTGTTGGCAAGTACGTCATTGTAGTGCCTTTGGTCAGCTACCTTTCTATCAAAGCACCACCGTTGTTCAGTCTACTCTGCTTTATCTTTGTGGCCATCAAATGGGTGGAAAGAAGAACTAAATGTAGATTCAGAGTGGCTAGAAGTAGAACTAGGACTGATATAACTTAGTTTATGTGATGAATACTGTGTGGCTGGAGACATGAACTATCTCTCTCGCTAATACAACATCAGTAACAAGACACGCAAGTGTTGAGAGGTTGCGGGTTGGTGCCACAGGTGCCCTCGTGCCATAGGTGTGCTCCGACCTGCCTAGAAAGCAAGAGCAACCTGGAGCCGCATATGGCGGCCTTGCCCTTAAGGCACTACAATTTCTCAGTGTGCAAGCACATGAGACAGGCCTTGCAATTTTAACTAACTTTAACCTTAACAGAGAAAGAAATAAATAGAACTGGTCTATCCCCGCCTTTCTACCGATTTCTTACTGCACGTCTGGTATGTGGTTGTCGTAGCAACTACCCTTCATATGGCCATGTGGTAAGTCATCACATTGAATGAGAAGGAGGAGAGGAAGCCAACTTGAGAATGGAGAATAACATATCAATGACAACCAGATGCGGAGCAGCAGAAAATGATAGTTCTTTATCACGTGTGAGCAGACAGCTGGTACATTGAGCAAACACATTCACGTCATAACCCATATGTCCGTCTGCCACCATACAGACGGTTATTGCCACTCGTTCATGTCAATGTGCGGTGGCAGCATGCTGACGCTAACCATCTTCAGCCTCTTCGTGGCGTCATCTGGTAACTATATTTTACTAACAACAAATTATGTGGACGAAAATAATTTATTTATTCTCGATTTAGCCTTGTAGTACCACGTGTCTACAGCGGGTGCTTGTAATGGTGATTGTATCTTACAGCCCTGCTGCTAGACAGGGAGGTGTGCTATGGAGATCTCGGATGCTTCAACACACAAACTGTGAGGACCCTCTCCCGTCCAATCGTCCTCTTACCTGAAGAGCCAAGCAAAATTGGAACTCAGTTCTTCCTGTACACCAGGTGAATTAGCGATGATGTAACCATTGGCTCATAGAATCCAGGTGACAGAAACTGATCTCGCCTGCAAAAATATTTGATTTGTACACTCTGCATGTGAGACCAGGAGTGTGTCTCTCTAAAACATGGACAGTTTTGACTGGATCATGGTCAGGGGCGGATCCAGACATCAGTGGTGTTAGTCTGAATCTGCCCCTGATGGTAGTGCCATCAGTTAAGATGTTTGATATTTCCTAGGGAGAATCCGACCAAGAGTGAGGAGCAGGAACTATCTCGCAAGGATGCTACCTCTATTGACAGCTCCAGCTTCAACAGCACCAGACCGACCAAAATCATCATCCACGGCTTCACCCACAACGCTCACTACCAGTGGGTTCAAGATATGGTGGAGGAGCTGCTGAAACACGTAAGTAGATATCAGATTGCTGCTGCCTTGTCACTAATATATAAACACCACCTGCTACCACCTGCTACCAATTGACGACTGCAGGATGACTACAATGTGATAGCAGTGGACTGGAGGAAAGGAGCAGGCTTCCCATACACCCAGGCTACAGCAAACATCCGTGTCGTCGCCGCTGAGCTCGCCAAACTTCTGGAATACATGTTTCAAATAGACACGGACTTCAAGGCTGGATCTGTGCACATGATTGGTCACTCACTGGGCGCTCATGCGGCAAGTGAAGTTGGCACGAAGATCAAGGGCATCAAGAGAATCTCAGGTTAGCTGGCATCGGTTTCTATAAACATGCGGGTGGGGAGGGGGGTATGATTCTTACTCACCTAAGTCTATGTTGAGCACTATGAATATACTGTTTTATTGTGGCCAAAGCTATAACGATTTTGAGGAACGGAGAAAGATAGCAGTCAAAGTAAACGAATTGGATGAACAAAACAAGAGGGCACGAATCCAAATTACAATAGTGAGTCCTTGCTGTTGCTGCTGAAGAAATTTTTATAAATGTCATAAATATAACCTCATTAGATAAAGTATGTTTACAGCATCATGAAAATTTGTAGAGATTGAATACTTAAGCTATAGTAGACATGTTGTCTCCCTCTCTCTCAGGTCTGGATCCGGCGGAACCGTACTTCGAGGGCTCCGTAGAGGCAGTGCGCCTGGAGCAGAGAGATGCTGATTTCGTGGACATCATCCACACAGACGGCAGTGCCTTTCTCGGATCTCTAGGTAACAGCGGCAGCTGCATCCCGTCTCTGAACCTCAGGCTACATCCTACTGTCATATTTGTAGGTATGGGATATAGGTCATCGATAGGTCACGTGGACTTTTATCCAAATGGAGGAGCGGAGCAGCCAGGATGTGATGAGTCTGCTGTCTCTCGTTTGTTAAACTCTGCAACAGCTGGACTGACTGACGGAGTTGGCGGTAACAGCGAGAGGCGTCTATTTACGCAACACCTTAAATAGAGAGGTTGTTTTACTATGGCTCTGTATTTTGATTCTGCAGCTCTGAAGGAAAAGTTCTCATGCAGCCATGACATGTCCATCTACTACTACATCGAGTCTATCAACGGCAAATGTCCGTTCACGGCGTATCCGTGCAAGTCGTATGACGATTTCAAAATGGGCAAATGCCTGTCATGCAACGGAGATTCATGCTCTGCTATGGGTTTCTACGCTGACCAGTTCAAGGCCAGGGGAGACCTCTATCTCCTCACCAGCGCTAAAGGCAAAGCGCCATTTTGCAGTAAGTCATTGTCTTCTGTTAGTTGGTATAAAACTTGATGAAGAAAACTGATACAACATTGTCTGTCTGTTAGGCTACCACTACAGATTGACCGTGACCTCCGGGACAATGGATGACAAGAGCTACGGCAAGGTCAGCGTTGACTTGGTCAGCAGCACCGGCAAGAGTTTCGGACCAATCGCAATGACTGAGTGAGAACGATATCTATATTTTTACGTCTGGTTACTGAGGAAATACACTTCACCTTTCACCTTTCTCTGTAGTGATGACGTCTATGTGGAGTCAAAAACTCAACTGGACAGACTATTCATCAGTTCTGATGATTTGGGTGACATAATGGATGTAGGAACCAAATACGTCAAGGGATCATGCTTCACGTGTTTCGTCTACACTGACTTCATCAGGCTGTACAAGATAGAGGTCGTCAGTGGCGAGAACCAAAAACAGTAAGCATTCACCATTGATACTGACATTGATGTTGAGATGGACATTGATGTTGAGACTGACATTGACTTTGATGTTGAGACTGACATTGACATTGATGTTGAGACTGACATTGACATTGATGTTGAGACTGACATTGACATTGATGT
>ERZ1740065.2432-NODE-2432-length-11553-cov-12.069316_pt1 | contig 11553 bp, 10 predicted proteins | sample MGYA00581738_ERZ1740065 | MGnify/ENA primary metagenome ERZ1740065 (study PRJEB43018, sample SAMN04849749) | marine metagenome | isolation source: floating plastic debris | place: Pacific Ocean | collected 2008-09-01 | study: EMG produced TPA metagenomics...
ACTTTCCCTCTTGCTTCTCTTTCATTTTCTGCCCACCTTCTATTTTCTTACTCGCCATTTCCTCATCTCTTTTCCTTTCCTTCATCTCGTCTCCCTCACCTCATCTCTGCTCCCTCACCTCATCGCCCTCGCCTCGGCTCCCTCGCCTTGGCTCCCTCGCCTCGGGCTCCCTCACCTCGGGCTCCCTCACCTCGGCTCCCTCATCTTGTCTTAGTCTCCCTCACCTCATCTCAGCCCCTCTCCATCTGAGATTGGCTAATCTCTGATCTGCTTGCTCTCAATATTTCAAAGCAGGAAAAGATCATCCCTAGATGGAATCGCTTAGCTTATCAACCGTAATTCCTCTATTACAGCACCAATGAGGAGTTGCAGGCCACGCTACAGGAGCTGGGTGACCTACAGAGGAATGTCAACCAGCTGGCGGAGGAGAATGAGCAGCTTGGCGCTGAACGCATGGTACTGCTCGAGTCACTCTGTACGCAGACGGACAAACTGGAGAACGCTCGCACGCAAATTGAACACCTGAAAGCCTTGATTCTCTCCGACTCAGACCACAACCAGACGGAGAGAGAACAGGAGCTAGTGAACCTTCTGAAGGTAACTACCTACTCAGCGTACTACACAGACCGTCGACTTGTGACAGATGTCTGGTAGGACTATCGCTACGGTAACAGCTGCTCTAAGCTGATCGATAACTGCCACATGTCTTCTACAGACAGCTGCAGAAGAGCGGGAAGAGTTTCTGCTGAAGCAGTGCGAGATACACAACGCTCTGGAGAGTTTTGACTTGGAGTACAAAGACATGCAGGAGAGAGTCATAGGACTCAGCGAGAAGTGCAAGCTGTTGGAAGAGAAGAGGCAATGTAAGTGTCCCCTCTCACTCACCGAGAGGGAGCCTTTGTCCCACTCACCACACTTACACGGCACGTAGTGTTCCCTGTTTTCTTTTTTACACAAAGAGCCTTTGATTGCAGCCGCTATGGACGAGAAGAAGGACATGGAGACTCAAGTCAATGAGCTGGTAGAGGAGCTGGCCAACGAGAGAATAGAACTAGACAGGTATAAAACACTGCTAGAGAATGAGAAAGGGAAAGTATTGGAACTGCAGCAGCTACACAAAGCAGAAGACAAATCAGAGTTGGAGCACTTGGTGGAGAACACTAGGTAGGTACTGAGGCTAAAATAGCTACTCCTGTCATACTAATTTCATTATTGCCACTCACGCGCGTTGGTGCACTTCCTATGCGAGTGTGATACATGCATACAAATGCAGTTGATATGTATGAGATGCTGTGGAAGCAGTGAGGTAGAGGGTAGATGATATCCATGATTCATTCACTACTCATTCCCCGCTTTTCACTCCACGCTTCTCACTCCACGCTTCTCACTCAATGCTCACTCCGCTTACAGAGCAGACAAGGAGAAACTGGAGCAGAAATGCGCTAACTTACAAGAATCTCTGGCTCACTCGCGGAGAGAGCTTAACAAGATCAAAGAGCAGGTGCAATCTCTGGAGATGGAGAGAGGCCTTGCCAAAGAGAAGGCGGAGAAACTGGAGCAGGTATGGCTACCTCTTCTCAGCGTAATTCATTTTCTTACGAGGGTAATTTTACGCTTTTTGCTTTGACTATCAGGAACTGGTGGTGGCAAGAAACAACAATAAAACATGCCTCAGTGACCTTGAGTATAAGTACGACAAGGTCACAGCGGACAGGGGTCAGCTTGAAGGCGAGCTCCAGGAGCTTCGTACCGAATTGGAGAGTCAGAGGAAGGACAATGTCAGACTTCAAGAAGAGAACAGAAACCAGAGGATGGCCGTTAGTGACCTCCAAGCTGAACTCAAAGGTGCTAAACACAGGTGCGTCTGCCATCCTGTCTACTGTCCTTCTGCTGTGTGTCTGCCATCCTGTCTACTGTCCTTCTGCTGTGTGTATGTCTTCTTGTCTGCTGCAAAGGATTTGATATACTAGTTAGTCACATTATACTACTTACTACGACATGATTGGCTGATTGATTTATATGTCAATACAGGTATGTAGAGTTTGAGAAGGAGATGAAGGCCCTCTCTCAGCGACACGAGGAGGAGGCCAGCGACTGGAAGCAGTTTCAGAGCGATTTACAGACCGCAGTTGTCATAGCTAATGCCATCAAGGCTGAAGCTGTGGAAGAGAAGGAGGCGCTTGTAGAGAAGAGTAGAGAGGCCTGTCGCAAGGTGCATTACCTAGTTCTCTTTACTCAGATTTGATGATGGCGGCAGCGATGGGGTCTTCACTGTTGTAAAACTTTTAGGCTGAAGAGCTGCAGAAACAGTACAATTCCGTTCAGGCAGAATTGGAAAGACTGAAAGCTCAGAAGAGTCTAGGTATTTTGCCCACAAGTGACATAAAGAAGCACCTGCTTGGAAGTGACAGGGAGCTAGTCGCTCTGCGTCAAGGTTTGCCTGTTTTACATCTGATTGAGAGAGAAAGAGTTTGTTCAATGACGGATCTGTTGTATTTACCAGTGATTTCTGTTGCTTATAGGAAGACGGCTGAGCGATCTGAAAGGCAATCAGAACATAGTATCGGTCAAATCACTCATCAAAACTATAGAAGGTCAAGGATCTTTGGGCTCATCGACAGGCTCATCCCGTCGTGGCAGCTCGGATAGCATAGGTTCTCCCACAACAAATACTCTAAGCAATCACATGGAAACTTCCAGAAGCAGCCCCGAGCGACGCAAGAACTCAGGTGAAAATATCCCCCTCAAGTCGGTGCTAAAGAAGCCGAAAGAAGAAGACAAACCTCGCTCTCGGTCAATATATGAAAAAAATGGGTCTCCTGTGATCGAGTCACTGCGACCCGTGTCGTCCGAGAACAGTGTCAGCTCTCTCTTATCTATGAGAAGGTTACTATCGATCGTTTAACATACCTTCACATGTCAACTTCAGTAGTCGTTGGTCATTGAACTAAAGATAAGTTTGTTTCCAGTGATGCGGATCACGCAGTAGAAAAGAACTACGACCCTCTCGCCAAACTGGTCAAACAGACTGGTGGGTCAAAACGTAACGCCCTACTCAAATGGTGCCAACAGAAGTCTAGAGGCTACAGGTAAGGACATGTTCAATCTCTCACATGATAGGGCGTGACAGCGTGACATGACAATGCGATGTAACAACTCCTCTGTAGCCACAGGCTCTGGTGATATCAGCATGTCTCCACTGTGTAACCAGCCAACCATGTAGGAGGCCTCATCTGCTGCCTGTGATTGGTGGTGATCCTGAGTCTGTATTGTAGCGATGTTGATATAACCAACTTCAGCAGCAGCTGGAACGATGGTCTTGCTTTCTGTGCTCTGCTTCACAACTACATACCAGATAGAATAAACTACAATCAGCTGCTCTCCTCCCACGACAAGGTAAGATAATCACACTTGTAACCACGATCCCTATCACAGCTGTTAATCACATTAACCACTCATCTCCTGATAGTGTGAAATCTTGATCACAATCCCTCCTCTCTACAGCGTGTTGATAATGAGATATTTCTTGACTACTCGATTCCCATTTCCTTCTTATCATTTTGCACTCTTTGATTTTAGAGGAGAAACTTTACGGTTGCATTCCAAGCAGCAGAATCTGTCGGGATTCAGTCGGCGCTCGTACGTAACAAGTTCTGTCACTAGATGAGTTATATACGCGCATCATTTCTCGTTCTGACTCTCTGACGCTGTATCGTGTGTTTGCAGGATGTAAACGAGATGGTGTCGATAGAGAGACCCGACTGGCAGATGGTTATGGCGTATGTCACCAACATCTACCAGCACTTTGAGGCTGACTAGAGACGTTCCACTCGCAATTCGTGCATAAGACAATCGTTCTCCCTGTGTCATTCTGCTGTCTCGCAACGTCAACATCATCAGCACTCTTGGCGGTGGCATCTGTCAAATCGATCGCCAGAAATGGACTGGTGTCAGAATGTTTAAGTGAGCTGTTGCATTAATTCAGTATTGGTGATCACTGTAAATAGTACCCTATTTATTAATGGCTGATATTTAGCTGGCTAACAGCCATTCTTCCAGGCGACAACATGCCAGATATTATTCTGACGTTGGCTTGACTCTACCCCGATGCTTGGTCATGTGTACATTAGGAGTTGTGCCCTCCCTGCTGATCTAGTCATCTTTGAACAGTACGTCATTGCAATACGCAATGTATTAAAAAATAAAAGGTTAAAAAACATGATATGGGTAAATCTTTTGATGTTGCCACGAGGTTAGTAGATCGTAGCAAAGTATATCACAAAATGATATTATGATTGTCTCAGCTGAACTGGAATGCGTAGAAGTTTAGAAGCGGAGAAGTGAATGAAGGCGGTGTTTCAGCAAAAGATTGAAAAATTATAAAAGGCTCAGAAGTTCTCTTTGTTGTACACAAATCGCGCTCCACCAGGAGTGCTGTGCTTGTTGCTCATCTTGTGTAGAGTGTTTGACAGCGCACTCGGTCCGCAGAAGAAGACACCGACAGAAGTGTTGGGATGATCCTTGGATAGATCAGCAAAGATCTGGTCCCAATTGGGTCTGCCATAGTGAGTCTTCTGCTGTAGGCCTGGTGTAACAAGAATAACGATAGATGGCAGATTCTGAAATTACGTACAAATACGTGTACCTGTAGACTAGGGGAATATCCTGCTGCCTACCGGGCAATCTGCATGTGACATTCAACAGTTGGTGAATCAGATCTATACATTTGCAAGAGTGGTGACATCACCAGACGTTTCACACTAAAGCGCAAACCATCTAATGGCAGCAATTACTAATGGGACACTTTTTGTGACACTGGGACACAGTCTGTGACACTGGAACACAGTCTGTGACACACGTTACAGTCTTACCAGTAATGGCATCTGTCTGCTCCTCCTCTTGTAACACGACTTGTCGTGCAAAATTATCATCCCAGCCTCTGGTGAGGTAGATGTTATGGGAGAGAAAGTCTAGAACATTCTTTTCTTGCATCTGCTCCTCCAAGTGGTGAAGCAGGTCAGAAAACCTGGATGGGACAGAGCAGATGAGTGATTCTACAGCCTCCAATGAGTGCTGGACAAATCTCTGTATGACTACTGCAGGATCTACACTGGCATGAGAGACAAACAGACAGTAAGCAGTACCACTCGAACGCGTTCGTGTCGGGACAAATCCAGTAGAAGTAAACTTTCTTCAGTTTACACGACGGAGCGTTGCTCTCTTTGTCAGCGATGTAAGAATACCACATATGCTTCATGATAGAGGCGAAGGGGGTCACGCCGATGCCCGCACCAACGAGAACATCAACCTGTGGATAAATCAGAGGCTATGACAGTGAGGATGCTTATGTCAAGAACAAATATATATCTAACGAGACCAGTACACTCTCCCACGGCTGTGTGGGGAATGTCAATGATAATGATAGATTTTTAGAATTGAAGTTTATCCATACACAGAGAAGTATGTATAAATTAAACAGTCTTTATCGGTGCTAGGTGAGGTAGGATGTTGACTTGAATTGATGTCAAGCCTATTACGCTCTACGGATGAGCAAATTCTATGGGTACAAACAAAGATGGTCGCTGTCATACCTCGTATAGATTCCAGTCTTCACTAGCTGTACCAAACGGTCCGTCGACGGCGACCGTGGGAAGCGTCCACGCCTCCTGTTGATTGGTATCATCTGCTTTCACCGCCTTCGCCAGCGCCTCGGTCCAGTCGCCTGACAACAACCATCATCATCAGCGACTCTCAAGCTGGGGGAGAAGGAAGTCAGATAGAAGTGTACCTTACCCGCTATACGAATGTGCACGCTAAAGTAATCTTCCTCTGGAGCGGAAGTCAGGGTGAACGGATGCCACTCAAGCCGCGATATCGATGGACATTTCAGGAATATGTATTGGCCCGCCTCCATTGAGAAACCTTTCTTCTTCATCTGTAACTCGATGACTTTGGATGGGTGTTTCACGACCTGCGCGATGTATCAACGAGAAGCAGCCGTCAGACATGAGTAATCAATGAATCAGCAGCTGTTGGTAGGAAATGATGACAAGATACTGCATGAGTAATACAAACATGACAACTACAGCAGACAGTGAGGCAGCAGACGGAGAGGCAGCACATTATGATGACAGCAGATGGTAAGGTAACAACCGGTGAGGCAGCAGATGATGATGACCACAGACGGCGAGGCAGCAGACAGTGAGGCAGTAGATGGTGAGGCAGCAGACGAGGCAGCTGACAACAAGGCAGCAGACAGTGATGATGGAGCAGACGATGATGATAGAGCAGACGATGATGACAGAGCAAATGATGATGACAGTGGAGATAAGACAGCAGGCATCGATGACAGCAGATGTCAGTAGTATGATAAACGGTTGAGAGAGAGTGCAGACCTTGGTGATGACAACTGTCTGGAAGCTGCGGACTATCCTGATGATTCTCTCCACCAAGTAGAGCACGATGGGACCGATTACCCACTGCCACGTAGAGGGAGTGTTAGACTGAAACTTCGGTAGTGGGCAGCGGGGGTCCGTACCCCAGTCATCAAACGGTATCGAAGCACAGTATTCGGTCTCGTGCTCCGGATTCTGCGCTCTCACAACTCCACGGAATCCATGGACCACCAGGAATGCAAAGAAGACGACAAAGAGATGATGTGTGAACCAGAATATCTCAAAGTACGATCGTCTGATGAACTCCGTCGCTGAGAGAACGATGACCATGAGAGACAAGGTGATGACAACTCCCGAGAGCGCTGGAAATATCTTGAACACCTCCAGGACGGTGATGGGCTGCACTTCGCAGACGGGGTTGACCCAACGAGAGTCACTGGGGTTTGTGGGACATGAGACGGTTAGAGCGCTGAGCTTGTAGGCGTCCACATTCAGGTTCTCAAGACGAGCTGTTGCATTGCCGATACGAGCAGACACGAATGCCTCGAGGTTGTAGAAATGGCCAATGGTATGCACTGCCGTCCAGAAGCATATGGCGTAGGCGACGAGCTTATGGAATGTGATGTTCTTGTCGAGAAGTCGGAAAATTGAGCGGAAGCAGCACTTCTGCAGCAGCCATCTTAGAAGAGAGATCAGGTTGCGACACACCGGCAGCAGGATGAGCATGCAGTTGAAGTTCAGGCAGCTGGCCGATGCCCTCGCGAACGTCAACGATAGCCTGAGGATCATGCGAGTGTAGGCGAATCGTGGATCCATGGTGTAAAACCAGGCAAAATAGCCAAATAGAACGCATTGTATAGTGATCCATAGAGCTAGGGCTACCCAGCGAGGAACCTCATTCTTCAAGACGCCCATATTCGTCTACAATAGATTACATAGATCGTGATGAGATAAAATAAAATGGATGAATGGCAGCGCTGTCGTGATTACATGGCGTCGCAAGGTGAACCCGAACAGGGTGATAAATACTGAGTGAGTCACAGACTTTGATTTCACTCACTGCTGCGCACAATGGCATGGAGATCAATGAACATGTAATTGTATTGAAACCTGATAAGACATTATCTTGTATTACTGACGCACGAATCTATCTAAGTGCTATTTGTGACACATTGAATCCCAAGTTAGGATGAAGTGTGAAGGAATGTGAGATGAAGGCAAGAAAGATAACCAATACAGTATGTAGGTGTGAGAGCATATATACAAAACTGCTTAGGGGCATTACGATGATAGAGATCAATCATCCCAAATTCAATTCGACAAAGAAATTAGGCCATATCATTCCTGCCTTATTCACAGTCTGTGAATAAGGCAGATGGGCCCAATACACTGATCATATGTGCATTTATTATCTTGAACCTACTGCTGTGGAAGCCTAACCGCAGATGATCAAAAATATCTCCACTAGCACTATTCAGTATTTATCTTCTCTTTCCCATTCATAGTCACTACAGAAGACATAGACATGAGCCAGCTCAATCCAGCTGCAGAAGTGTTATGGTATGCTACGAATGGTGATAAATTCAATTGCACTTGTACTGGTCTGCATGCATATATATCTATATCACGAGCTGCACAAGCAGCAAGACGTCTTTCTTCATCGATCAGTCTATGAGTAACTGCCTCACATTTTCACCTTTACTAGTTGTTGTTATTTACTGCACTGTTATATACCGCACAATTTCAATATTCCTCGGAGAACAGTGGCATGTATGTCTATCTATCAATGTTGAATACGAAATAGCTAGACACATAAAACTTACCTCTCAAGTATTACCTATCAGAGGATGAAAGTAAATATGACCACAATTCACTTCCTCAAACTTGCATCAATGCGTTTCCATACTCCAGTACTCACTTTCCATAGATTTATCTCACACTTCAAAAACAGCAGATCAGATCCTATACTATCTACACTAGTTAACTGTATGGTAATAACGTCCCATAGAACAACGCACAGGCAAAGATCTTTGTTGAAAGTTGCTGTGTCCCAAACCTCCGTCTCCAACTAGAGAAATGCCGAACCTAGCCTTAGTAGATAAGGAACATGCAAAGCTTTTATCGTAAAACCTTGAATAAACGCAATACGTGAAAACTTACTTTTGAGACTATCTAACGCTGAACAACAGTATAGATGGTACATTTTTCAACCTTCTTTGTCCACATACCGACACTATCATTGGTCAATAGGTATGCTGAAATTTCATGCTCCGCCTATTCTAACCTACCGTGGCTATCCTATATCATCGTGCTGTATATAGAAAAATCCCCATCCCCTCCCTCTCTGCGTTTCATTCTCCTTCCATGCAACCGGACGAAGAGGCTGACAACGAAGGGAAACATGGTATTATTCTACTTATCTCTCTTAATTTCTAGGCTATATGAATCTCATGGGTTTAGTGAACCCTATGAATTGTCTAAAATATACACACCGAAAAGTTTTCCATCCAGTATTTCGTCATCAACGTGCTTACTGTTTGTGAACAGCCATCGTTTGATTTCAGCATGGAAGGTTGAAAGTCAAGACTACTGCCGAGCAGGCTGAAGCAAAGCGCTTAGAACGGTTAAAAAAACTAAAAATCTATCAATCCGTGACCGACAAGATATTTAAGAAGGTATAACTATGACTATGCTCGCTCACATCAAGAAGGAAATTCGTAGTGTTTAGCAGATCAGATAGCTGTCACGTTCCATCTGCCTTGCTCTCTTTGAAGAGAGCTCAGGATTGCTATGATCGAGAAGCACTAGAATTAAGTGGTAAGGTTCTAGCGAACAATCCGGATTTCTACACCCTGTGGAACTATAGGAGAGAGATATTAAACCACTTCCAAGAAACTTTGTGAGTAGTGCAGTGCAAGGTGTGACTGAATGAAATTTATCGCATGTTGATGTATTTTAACACAAGTAAGTTTTTCAAGGCCTGAAGAGGAGATCTCAGTGTTATATAAGAATGAACTGACCTTTCTCGAGGAATGTCTCATGGTCAACCCCAAATCCTACGGCAGCTGGCATCACAGATGCTACGCGATGTTGCATATGCCCTCTCCTGACTGGAGTCGTGAACTCAGCTTGTGCACTCGGTTCCTTGTATATGATGAACGGAATTGTAAGCAATTTCTCCCCACAAATTTCTTTACGCATATGATTTGGCCCCAAGCCGATCGACCAGCTGCTGTACAACCCGTCATCTCATATTGACTCACTATCTGCTTCTATTCTCTCATTTCTGAGAAGTCTTGTTATATTGTGACCATCCATCATACAAAACACTGTTATGTCACCTGGTATTTCAGTTCACTGCTGGGACTACAGGAGGTTCGTTGTCAAACACTCTGGCGTCAAACCTGAACAAGAGCTGGAATTTACATCTGACAAGATCGCCAACAATTTCTCCAATTATTCATCGTGGCATCAGCGCAGTAAGCTGCTGCCACAGATCTTCCCTGCAGACACAGCACACAGCTCGGGCCTGCAGCAACAGACTCTTCTAAATGGTAAGTGACCACAAGCACTATAGTTGATATAACTAGTGTAGTTTTACTATTACACTGTACTAGTTTTGGTGCTGTGGGTACTAAGCATGTATGCTCGCAGATGTGTACTAGTGAGAGTATGAGTGAGTATAGTTGTATTGTATCATTCAGTGATAGACGGATAATACTAGTACTATAATAATACTATACTGGTACTATACTGGTACTATAATAGCTAGTATAGTACTATTTTATAGTACTAGCTAGTATAGTACTAATATAGTACCAGTATAGTACCAGTATAGTACCAGTGTAGTACTAGTATAGTACCAGTGTAGTACTAGCTAGTGTAGTACTAGTATACTATTCTATTCTAGTACTAGTATAGTTTCGAGTGCTGTGCTGAGTATACAATGATTTGTATATATGACACAAGAGGGCACAGGAAGAACTCCTGGTCATAGCATGCACATTTGAAGAGCTCCTCAAATTCTAACAGTTTTATCACACTCATGGTCATTGCAATTGTACAATCAGAAGCAGAAAAAGAGCTACAATCTGTCAACGTAAGTTGCAGCTACTCTTGACAACAACTGCTGAATTTATGAGAGAAATGCTGTGGAATAGAACGGTCAAGGATAGTATGGCGCCGATAGAGCAGCGTTAAAAGCACTATCAATCCGCAAGCTGACTCTTTGAGGAACATAAGGTCTAAAGATATTACATAATTCCAGAGAATTTGAATTCTAGCCCCAGGAGCTCCAGTGGTGCTTGCCTGCTAACTGGAAACTGTCAAGTCTTTGCTAGTGCAACACCACCTCCTACTCGACAAGATGACACGACTTAGTACAACAGACGCTATATACCAACACACCCACGCTATATACCCACACTATACACCATAAACTATATACCCAAAGCACGAACTGAGATGTTTCACAAAAACGTATCGAAAAATCCAAAACATATTGCTTAATTTTATTACAATTTTAATTCACAATCTATCGTTTTGTTCTATTTTTCTGTCTGTCTGCTTTTTAAATTGGAGCACTTATTTTATGTAAGCATTCCTGGGTTGGAAGTTAGAATATATAAATACATGAATAACATGCTGTAAACTTCTTGCTTCCATGCCTAGGAGTACACACCTTGCATCAAGTATAGGGAGTTGTGTTCTCGCTTGTATACTCCATATGTAGAAATAGTTGAGATTGACCATTAAATGCAATTTTCGAAAAACTCATTTTTTTGCGTTCATTATACATCGCATTTATTTTTCAGAATGTGTGCAGCTCATTGCAGCAGGTGCAGGATTACAATTTTTACTCATCACAATTATTTCTCAACAAGCATTTATTTCTCTCGCATTTACTTGTACAATGTCACTATCATAGGCTCGTTTACATTGCATATAAAATAGTTGCCATTCTTTGTGACAGAGATGGAGCTGGTGCAGAATGCATTCTTCACGGATCCTAGTGACCAGAGTGCCTGGTTTTACCACCGCTGGTTACTTGGGCGTGGTAAGTAACAGTATGTAACAATGCTCCCCTCGTAGCTCTGTAACCGCAGCTCTGTAACCGCAGCTCTGTAACCGCAGCTTTGTAGCTATAGCTATTAGCTTT
>ERZ1740065.2433-NODE-2433-length-11552-cov-11.927807_pt1 | contig 11552 bp, 12 predicted proteins | sample MGYA00581738_ERZ1740065 | MGnify/ENA primary metagenome ERZ1740065 (study PRJEB43018, sample SAMN04849749) | marine metagenome | isolation source: floating plastic debris | place: Pacific Ocean | collected 2008-09-01 | study: EMG produced TPA metagenomics...
GTCTCATTCCCTCTGATATATGTCTCATTCCCTCTGATATATGTCTCATTCCCTCAGCCATACAGCACTCCTGAATACAAAGTCCTATAGCTTCATATTAAATGCATCATACTGGTTACTCAAGGTCATACTTAGGTCAGCAGAGCCCAGTCTGTAGATGAAAGCTAACTCGGAATGGCCTCGTATATCGTAGACACCAGGGAATACAGCCAATACACGCTACCTACTGAAAGTAGGATAGTGTAAGACAAGTTAGCGATTTAATTATTGGTAAACGCAAGTCATGGCTGATGATCAGGCTAATGATAGAGAGAACTTTGTACTGTCGCCACTCTCCTATCCTCAGCTCTATGTGATTTAGTGAGAACCGGTAATTGCTTGTCAAAAATGGACAAATCCTTCCCTTGTTTGACCCACGGATATTTGTTATTGATGGTTACCAGGTAGGATTTTGGTTTGAGAGTATTATAGCTGATTTGAATTATTTTGTATGAGACTAGTAGGTTAGTCATGGCCTGTGTTGACATAAGAATTATTCTGGTAGTTTCCACACTCACCTATTTCTGGGAAAAGTTGATTGGAATTATTTACATTTTAGTGAATCGTGCATTTCTGGCAGAATTTCTGTGCTCTATAAATAGATGAAATTTTGCATTTCGAGTTCATGAATGATGATTGGCTACGTCTGCAGGGCAACCTGGCCGAGTCCATATCTCTGCAGCGACCTACGAGTTTCTGAAAGACGACTACGAAGTAGAACCTGGGGCTACAGTCGAAGGTGAGTTCCGCAGACGTCGCTAGTCTGCAGACGCCTCTTGTCCACAGATGTCCGTTGTCTGCAGACGTCACTAGTCGGCAGACGCTGCTAGTCTGCGGACGTCACTGGTTATGCGATCAATCTTTCTTCTCCGCAGACACACGTCGAGTACGGAACCTGACAGAGCAGTACGATCAGGACACGAATCGCTTTAGCGTTCGACAAGTGGAACTATCAGGCGGTAAGTACAGCTGCAATGTCATATCGACTCGTACTTACTTTCAGATTGGCGTGCTCAGGTTTTAGACATACATGTACATACACGTTTACGCACAGTTTGGATGATCAAGATGGTAAGTGGCATGTGATCCATTGCTCGCTGTCTCAACATGTACACAGACTTCTGACTAGTCTCCTAGTATCCGTCTGCTTTCGCGGTTCGGACGCACACCTGTTAGCATCAGCGAAATGCACCCTTTTGTTAGTGGGATATTTCTATCTATACAGATGTTTTAAAGGTTTTCTCATTTGCAGTCATCGGGACATACTTCATTATCGGGCCGAAGGAGAAATCAGCGGAGCCAGCAGACGTGCCCCAACTCGACACCAACAACTCAAACATCGAACAGTCGGCCGAGTCTGCTGGTAATGGAAATGTCCTCGCGTCCGCCACTGCAGATCACAAGGTCCGTCTCTGACCCATCATTGACATTTAATGCTCCTTCTCTCTTTCGCCTACCAGTCTAGCTCAGTGACATTTCCCTGCTGCTTTCACTAATAACATCCCGGTTAGTCATAGTCACAGTTAGTCATAGTTGGAGTTGCAGCAGAAACTGCTACGGATATCGACGTCGCAATCTGTCACTCCAGTCTGGATACTTCTCCCAGACCGTCTCTCCTCCCAGACCATCTTTCCTTCTCTCCTCCTTCTCCCATCTCCCTCCTTCTCTCCCACTTCTCTCTCTCCTTCTCTCCCTCCCTCTTTCCCTACCTCCCTGCCTCCCGTTAGAGAGGATATTAGACTAGTCAGGCTTCTGTCACTGGGAATTCCAACCCTCATGGATTCTTTTTATTTGCTTACGCTATTATTCTGTCGGAGCCGAAAGACCCGGATGTAAGTACCCGTGTTTACGTGTGCTCGTCTGCTGTTATTTGTATACAGGTAGTTTTCCAAGAGTTTGAAATATCTATTTTGATTCTGTCTTCATGAACAAGAAAGTTCACTATGAAATTTAGTAGATTCAGATTCAGACATAACGTACCAGATTCAGACGTAACATCAGTTATTCCGAAGTTAGAAATACAGCAGTGGACAGCGAGTACACCGCGTGCTTTCTGGACCTCGTAGTGCCACTGAAGCAGTTTGTCTCACGCGATATCTGAGTTAGCATTGTTCATTCACTGCCATGTCCTCGATTCCCTGATGGTAGATCTAGCTGTGGGACCTCTGGGTGCCCGGTTATGTTACTACAACAATCATCCGTGAAGTTATGTCCCACGGTTTATGAAGGCCAGTCACTATTGAGGCGGTGCCATCACCAGCTTCAGACAGTCCCAGCATACCTGTCAACCTGTCAGGCTGAAAATACTAGAGGTCCCGTTTTTCCTAAACTTTGAGAGGCCATAGCTCAACACACCTACCCCCTGCAGCTGACCCCTGACCCTGCAGCTAGGCTTGTGGCATATTTGAGCTCAGCGAGACCTGAGCAATAAGCTGCAGGAGCAACTTAGGATTAGTGATTTTGACCCTGAGTTTTGGCTGCTAGAATGAGGGAGAGAGGGGACATGGGACACTAGACAGTTATGAGCCTCAGCTATCTTCTAGCCATTCAATCCCTCCTGATCTGTTGGTTTCCCTTAGATGGCATGACGTCCCTGATAGCTCTCCTGGTGTTACTGCACTTTCACTCTGTACGTCAGAGGGTCAGATTGTAAAAGCAGCAACTTCCTACTAGAACTTCCTGCGTCTTCCACGCCTTGTTTGTTCTTGATTTCGGATTAATGGAAGCACATTAACTTGTTTTTAAACCGATGTACTTGACATCAATGTCCTCTATTCGTTTCCAGCCACCGATCACGTCGTCCCAGCTGACAGAGATATCGTCAGTGATCAACCAGCTGATACAGGGCTCTCAGCCCGTACTCACAACTACTGTGCCTTACGCTGATGTCAAAGATGTCAAGACAGTCATCAAGCTAGCCAATCACCAGTATCCATCTGATGTTAGACTTGTTTCTGTTGGCGAACTGGACGGTATTGTTGGAGAGGCGACCAACGCTCCGGTGGAGCTATGTGGAGGAACGTAAGTTACAGATTTAGATTTGTCTCCCCTGTACAGGAAGTTTGTACAGTATTAGCCCTCTTAGTATGTATGACCCTGTGTCAATAACACTTGAGTTTGTCACGTGTAATTCCCAATCGTCATGGTCAACCCGGATGTAATTTATCCAGTGATGCTGATACTGGTGCAAAATCAACTCATCGATATGACGATCACAATCCGATGATGCCATAGCCATGTCCGTTTGCAGCCATGTGATCAACACTTCACACATCCAGGCCTTCACCATTACTGGATTGACTGGCCAATCACAGGCAGTGAAGAAAATTGCTGCCGTCACGTCTCATCAGGCCCTCGAGGCAGAGGGACTTCTCAATGAACTGCGGTGTGATGTCATTTCCCTTATTGATGATGTAAAAGATGGCAGAGAACCTGAAACTTGGCCGTCTCGACACCGACACATCCTCAAAGTGAGTGGATTCCTAACAGATTGATGCTACAGTAGACAGAGCTCCACTACAATCAGCCTCATATCTCTCGTAGTTGACTCTGCAAATAGATGACAAGTCCTGCGGTACGATCACGTGACCACAACTAAGTTTGGATTTACATAGACAGCTCTCTCTCTCTCTCCTCCCCCTTCTCCTCCCCCCCCTCTCTCTCTCCCTCCCTCTCCTCCTCTCCCTCCCCTCTCCCTCCCTCTCCTCCTCTCCCTCCCCCCCCCTCTCTCTCCCACTCTCTTTCTCTCACACACACATGAGCTACCGAAATACCACGTCCTTTGAGCATCAGGATTAACATCTCTGCAAAAGAGCAAGGAGTCATTCAGACTGAGTTCATCATATTATAATACATCGCCATACCAGCTGTTGTCCTTCGCCTATGTTGTCTTGGGTCAACCTACATTGCTTGAATTCTCAACACTGACTTACCTTGTGATCATGTCACATGCAGAACGGGATTTTACAGCATCAAATTAGTGTGTATACATGTGAATTTCTGGCGATTGTGGCCTTTTTTACACTGACAGTAATCGGTGCCCGCTGTGTGAGGCATAAGTATAAGATATAAGGTGAGTACGGGTCGATGGATTGTGGACTGGCCAGGTATGAGTCAGCGATCACAGCGACGTGACGCAGTTCTGCTGGTAGCAGACACTTTAACTAATGGCAACCTGATTTCTCCCTTGCTACAGGCACAGTAACCTAGTTTCTCGCCTCTCATTGTATAGATATAGTGCGCTCAAGTTTCCAGTATCATAGACATGGACATAGGGCCTCAATTTTACTATGTGACATGTCAGTGATTTGTGACGGACTCATTTAAAGATGTTTGGACAGCAAGAGAAGCTGCCCAAAGTAGGAAGGGAGGCTCTATCTAACCTCATAGACAAGAGCGGCCTCGCTGAGAAAGTCAAAGCCCAGCAGCGTAGTAATACCAAGACGAATCTAGAGAAGGTGATCTATTTTTAGAGGCAGTTATTTTTTAACGCTACCAACAACAGCAGAGTTGATAGTGATTCTCTTTGAACTATTGCTAGGCGGTCAGAGAGTTACTGCAACAACATGATAACATATCTCAAGTCGTGATTGGTCAGTTGGAGTTCACTGCGGCCAAGGACATAGCTCAAGTTCTACGGCGACTGTCATCAGATAAGATTGTGTGTGCATATAATTCCATTCAGGCAGACGATCAGCAGCTCGTTGTGTTCCACATACCGAAAGATAAAGCAGTAAGTTCAGCTCATCAGCTGAGTCTTACTCCACAGGAGTAGAGTGCAGTAACCGTTGATCCCATTAAAAGCTTATCAACACTAGTCACATGACGTTGTGGAGTTATGAAATGGACACTCCATCAGTAATGACAGGGCAGTTATTGGGTTTATTCCTCCTTTTCAGGTCTCTGGTATCGCCTCACAGAGAATATCTGAAGCTCTGCAGTGTCAGCTCAAACCAGTTAAAGGAAAGAACATGGACAGTATCATGCACGCCAAACTCAGGGGTGACCCAAACATGGGCACCCTAATCAAAGATGCTCTGTGTAAGATAGAAAGGTAGCAAGTGAATGGGGGCTTCAATAAGCCATAATTTACAGCAGGTCAACCATGACACTGGTATCTCCCATATGGGACGCCATCTCCCCCATCCATTGGGTGGATTGACGGAGACAGGAATGAAGTAAACAATTGGGCCTCCTCATGCAAAGAGGTACTGTACTATTATATTATATTACAAATAAAATAAATGTTCACACAATAATAAGTCAACGAGTTATCAAATATGTCTCACTGCCAAGGTCTGATGTTATGACAGAAGTCAAGTCACTAGCGTAGGCGGCCAAGATTTAAATTGGAGTACAACATTGCAGTTTAAACAGTGGACCCTGTCTGCTATGCGTGACGCACTGCAGCAGCTACTGTACACACCTACACAAGTAACAACGACTCGGTCTGGTTTTGCTCGTTCGGAGGAACGCGGCAGAGAGGGAGACAGAGATGGGTGCCATTGTGTGTTGTTGATAATTGGTATGTATCAGTACAAGATGGATTTCACTGCGATTTAGTTTCTTGAAGTGAGGATGAGGGCGACAATGAACCCGTAGAGACCCAGCACTTCGGCGAAGATAAGTATAAGGATCATACCGACGAATAACCTGAGAAAAAGATGTGAGATTAGATTCATGCACTGCAGACGTTTACATAAGTCTCAAAATGCAAACGGATACTAGATGTTGGAAGTATGCTGAAGGGTGTCGGTTTTACCTAGGCTGTTGAGCTGTTCCTCTCACTCCAGCATCACCAACCACTCCAATGGCATAGCCTGCTGCGAGACCACTGATTCCAACACTGAGGCCAGCACCTAGATGAGTGAAACTCCTAAAAAAGTTCGATATGGTCATAATAATATCATATCGGACCAAACATGAGCAATGGTGCCGACGAAGTACAACGTACTTGAATAGTTTGTACGACGAACTGTCGATGGTGTTGGTGATCACAGCTGCCACGACAAGCCCGTAAATACCAATAATACCGGCCATGACAACAGGGATCACACTTCTCATGATCAACTCTGGTCTCATGACGGACATGGCCGCGATTCCGGTTCCAGATTTCGCTGTGCCATAGGCCGCTCCCATTGCTGAATGAAAATAGAAGTAGGTTCATCGAGTTGTTGCGCTGATAGACAGCACAGGCAAAAATCTACGTTATACATACCACTAAAGGCTACAGCTGCTGTAGCTCCCATCACTCCGAAGAAAGGTGTGTAGATCGGCTCAGTAGACATGATGAAAAAGCTGGAAGTATTCTAAGAACGCTCGAGGTGCCTGCCACAAATCGATGAACTGCCGATGAAGATGGCGTAAATCATGTGACCGTAAGGTGAAGGCCGTTTTATAAGTTGGTTGCTGATTGGCCATCTGAATCCCATGACGTAGCCGGCAACAACTTTGATAGCCAATTACATTATAGGTAATCGGATGTCGAATAATAAGTATGGCGTCCCCCATCAGTCGTGTATCCGCTTGGCACAAGCTCTTTAAAACCGCTAACATTACCAGCAACAGCAGCGGTGGTGTTAAGTTATTTTCGACATCAAAATGCTTAATGAAGAAACCTAAGAAATATCCAAGGTATATCAAGTATGGGTCAATTGTTTCTAATTATGAGCTTGATCGTATCCGACGTGGACTATCAAGAACCGGTACTGAATATGGCCCTTTGACTGACCTTCCTGACTGGAGTTTCCCCGATGGCTCACCCGGGTACATGACATCCGGTCAAAAGATACGTGCTGCCAATCAATATGAACTTGCTCAAGACGCCATGACCATTGCTAGCGAGCTGACAAAATTGAAGGAGGATCCCAGCACATGAAATGCAACGGATTGGAGGACAGACCGCGCACGCTGAATGATTGGATGTCTTACTATGATTCCAGCTGCCACTATCATGTCAAAGTCGCGTGACCATCGACACCGTTTCTTATTCTCACATGCCAAGTGATACTGTGTGTTACCTTTGTATTAAAAAGATAAAGCCCCTAAGAGCTGAGCGATCAGGAATGTTACAACAACTTACGAGCAAATGGACGCATAGTTATGTGCAATATATACAGTGATATTTGTATGTATACTCTCATGACTTTCGAGGCACATTCTGATACAAGTCGTCGTCATCCTCAGACCCCATGCTAGCATAGCTCTGTCTGCCAGCATAGTACTCCACTGGGCGTTGGTTAGGGGTATCTTGTGCAGTGGCGACTTCTGAATACTCTTCTTCTAACGTGCTTTCTGTCCGTTCTGGTACAGCCGGGCTGGTAGTAGCAGATGCTTTATATTTAATGCTGGTGGATAAATTTCTCAGTGCTTCTACTAGGGACTGGCTGCTCTTCATTGCAGGTCCATTCTCATAGACTTCCTGCTCATCCTCTGAATCCCTACTGGTGACAGGACTAGATTTCTGGCGCCCAGCAAATTTATCAGCACTAAAATTTTCGTACACCTCATCTTCCATCACCGTTGATGCCGTGTTAGCGTTACCCATTACTGTTTTATGACCACCGGGATTTCTACCCACTGTCTCCGCACCTCTGGGTTTTCGTTGGTGTTGTGAAGCTGGAAGCAAGAGTTGCTGTGAAGCTGGATGCGAGCGTTGCTGCGAAGCTGGATGCGAGCATTGCTGTGATTGGAAGTTGTCCATAGGTGTGTAATCCTCCTGCGGATCATCGCTGTCGCCTCGCTGATTATCATGGGGTTGTTCTCCGGAGTCCTGAATCAGATCACAATCATCATCAATGTATAGTCGTTGCGAATTCTGCTATACAAATACAAGTCAAGAAACTTACTTGTGACCCAGGCAGCGGACCGTAATCTGGCTCTGACTGGATATGGTCATGCTAAAACAAACAGTATTTGCGATCATACCAGAAATAAAACATACAGTAAAATCATGATCAGACAAATATGACCATCATGGTGGTAAAGGATTGGATCATTTTCTCAAGAGCACATCATCTGCAGCTGTTGCCGTCGTGTTGTACCGCTGAACAAAGGCCACCAAACACTACAGTCATAAGGAAGCTGCAGTAGAATGGCTTTCTCCACTAAAACCAATGCACTTCCTGGTGCAGCCAGCATGGTTATCTAGCTTAGACTGAAAAGACAGCAAATCAGCAAATGGCTATATGAAAGGATTAATTGAACCCTTTCAGAGCCACTATAGTCACTAAGGGACTAATGTATTGACTAACCCTCCATTCATCTTGTACCCGATTGATCTTGTAGTCATTCTTGACGCTCAACGCTCTGCTCGTGATGTGCTTTAATGAACTATTACCGCTCAACTCATTTTTCTAATAAAAAAGATTAAATGATTTGAGAGCCTTGTCCGTGGGCTGAAATCACCATGATGATAGTGAAATTCAAGCGGTACCGAGGGAAGAGGTTTAAGATCCATAGGTCCTTCATCGTCTGAGCTTCGTCGGCCACGATGACATATTCCATGCTTTTTTCGACAGCAGACGATTGACACAACAATGATTACTATGACGGTGAGCGGTATTCCCGCGCATATCAATGAATCGATGAAGTACGCTAACACCATATTCTGACACATCTTATTCTCAGGTTTCATAATCCCAATAAATCCACACCTCGCGACGCAGCGTCCATTGTCAGGTGTCAGGTACGGAGCTGTCTTATCAGGACACAACATTGTTGATGTAGGTGTTGCCATGGTAGAAATTGGCTGGCTAGAGGTAGTGCTGGTGTTACAAGAGGGAAGCGTAGTGTTGCAGAGCCAACAAGATTCTAAGGTACAGTTTGCCAGTTTGGTACACAGAGGGCAGTCCATAGCATCGTTGCAGCAAGTCGTCTCGTTCACTGCCACCATACGTTCACTACAGCATGAGTTAGATGAGTTTGAATCCTGTGTGAGATCACAGGAGACACTCTCATTGCTAAACTCAACACTGCAGTTACAGGCTGAGAGACCCATGGGACACTGCAAAGAGCAGAACCAGTCTCACGTCTGGAAATGGATGGATAGGAGTCGCAAATACACGAAATATCGAGGACTTACCAAATCGTTTGCTGATGTTAAGACAGCCGCATAGCCCAGAAATGACATAGCAATGATCAATACAACAGCGTTGCGCTGATGGGTCACCATGTTTACTTCTCACTGTACGAGTTCAAACTCAGATCTCAGTGCCTTGTAGAGAGGATAGAGTCAAACCAGAAATCTAACCAGGTCACAGCCAACAGCAGCGCACGGCAGCTACGAGCGAAATGCGTGACAACAGCAACAGCCGACTGTGAAAGCAGGCGGCTACTTCCTCGTCAGTCTGATTAGCAGTCAGCTCTGACCTGACTGTTTGTTTAGCTGAGATTGTAGGTCAGCTGACCAAATAGTGTTGACTATTCAGTAATCATATCTGTAGTTTCCATAGATCTGTCGTATGATTGGCTGCCAACTCGGCTGATCGAAGCTGAGAAAGCTGCACCTAAACTCACTCTGCCGGTGGTGCTGATTTCGATCAATGCTTTCCTAGGCATATTTGTTTAGTTCGATAGTGAGACTGTCAAAGTGTGCTTTGGTAACCTTCCTTTGAAGGTATGTGTCTGCAGGTGCTGTGAAACCGAGAGGATTATGTTTTTGATCACAAGTTGTGCAATATTCCTGTGGCTGGTTTCTCCCAATGTGCCACCTTTTTATACAGCCGGTTGCCTATGGAACAATTCATCATTTCTGCTTTCAATTTACCAGCCAATTCTTCACGGTACATAGGGAGGGAGAGAAGAACAGAGGCAGGGAATGAAGAGGAGATAAGGAAGGGGAGGAGTGAGGAAAGAAGAGAGGGAAGGAAGAAGAGAGGGAAGTAGGGAGGGTAGCTGCATCAAGTATTGAATAACTGCATAAGAGATTCAGTTCAAGTTCCCAAGTAAGATGGCAGATAGCGGACCGCCACGCCATAGCGTTGGCTGCACACACAACTCCTCAGCACAGGTGAGAAACTGTCCACTGCCACTATCAGTACGATATCACTGCCACAGAGTTAGAAGTTGACTAAAGATACCGCGGTCAGGTAGTCTTGCCATCACACTATCAGTTTCTTCCTTCACACCAGTGTTTATCTTCCCCTCGGCTGACGTATTTTAATATATCAGTGCGCAATACCACGGTAACGCTGCCCTACTACACTTCCCTGTTAAGACAATTCTCACGATCGCCTTTTCAGCAGCGTATCAGAAATATCATCATCCAACAGTAGCATGGTGTGACTACGGAGCTTCCACTAAGGGAGCCTCCCCAAATATCTACGGATCACCTCTGACCAGGGATATCCTCTGAGAACTGTGCCCAGCAGGAGATAAATAATACAAGGGATGACAACTCTCAATAGTGTTACCTGATGCCAATACCAAAGTGTAGAGTAATAGGAGGCAGTATACTGAGATTATCTTACCTACTTACCTACCGGCATACAGACTTACCGACGTACCTACTTACAGACGTACAGACACTCTGCTACAGTGCGTCAAGCAATCTTGCAGTTCCATTTTTACTGTTAGGCACTGGTCAAAGTTGTAGGAAGACCTACTTGGAGGGGAAACTATATTTACTGGCTTCATCGTCAAGACTACTACGGCAGCACAGGAGGCGATGCAGACTATTGAGTTAGTTGCTAATAGGTATGCACCATGGTGCGGCCAAGTACTGTAGAACCGGATCTGATAGCGACAGGAATGTTTGTGCTTCCTTCAAAATCATCCAGAAATAAAAATGATAGCGATCTAACGATAGCGATCTAACGATAGCGATCCCATAGATGGGAAGACAACTCCTATACAAGGTATAATAGACGTAATTTCTATAGCAAATTCCATTGATAGCAGTAAAATTTTGTCGCTATTTTCACGGCCATTAGACTCCCTTTATCAAATTCAGTTCTACAGTAAAAATGTGAAATGGTCTGGAAACAAATCTATACACTTGATTTTCTATCTGAACAGGATCCACAGACAGATAATCAATGGTAGACATAGATACCAGCTATGACAAGGGAGATGACTCTTCATGGTATGGAACTACTGCTCACAAGACTTGTCCACTCTTCCTACCCTCCCCCAAAATTCTGGCTGTTGAAATTTTGGGTCTAGCTTGCTATTACTGGTGTCCCAATCCCAAGCCTGTGGGTTTTTCAGCTAGATCCTGCTGAGCTGAGCTCAAAGATGGCAGAATCTTTGTTGCAGAGGAAGGAGTTCCCAAAGTTCAGAAAAACTTAATCTCCAAAAATTAGCCAGAGAAGTTGGTAGCCACTAATCAGGAACTGGGAGCCCATATATAGGAATTGATGTAGAGCCTGCATCGACTGGATATGCATCTATGCTGTATATATATATACATACATATATACATATACATATATACATATATATATATATATACACATACATATATACATATATATATATATATATATATATATATATATATATATATATATATA
>ERZ1740065.2434-NODE-2434-length-11552-cov-6.543446_pt1 | contig 11552 bp, 10 predicted proteins | sample MGYA00581738_ERZ1740065 | MGnify/ENA primary metagenome ERZ1740065 (study PRJEB43018, sample SAMN04849749) | marine metagenome | isolation source: floating plastic debris | place: Pacific Ocean | collected 2008-09-01 | study: EMG produced TPA metagenomics...
CCTCAACCTCGCCAGCGCAAGGCTATGGATAAAGTCTTAGAGCAAAAGGACCTAGCTTCTCTAACCGGCTCGCAGTTCTTCAGCTAACAGCCGGAAATCGGCCTCGCGTGGGGAGTTTTTGCGCCACACCAGCGCGATCTCGCGTTTGGCGGTGTCGCCCTCAACCGGGCGGGCCACAACGTCGGTTCCGGCCAAGATACCGGCGTCGACAGCCATCTGCGGAAGCATCGTCAATCCCAGATCGTTGTCGACCATCTGCACCAAGGTGTGCAGGCTGGTGCCGATCATGGCGGCCGAAGCGCGCAGTTCGGATCGGTTGCACGCAGCGAGCGCGTGATCACGCAAGCAATGCCCATCCTCAAGCAACAGCAAGCGTCCCTGATCGATCATCTCCGGCGGCACCGAGGCGGGTGGATCGCGCGGATCGTCCTTTGGGAAAGCGATGAACAGGCGATCATCGGCGATATGCTCAAATTCTACATCGCCGGTATCAAACGGCAGAGCCAGCAACACGCAGTCGCAGCGCCCATGTTGCAAGCTTTCTATCGCATCCTGGCTGGTCTCCTCGCGCAGCATAAGCTGGAGGTCCGGACGCTCGGCGCGCAGCCGTGGGAGCAGGCGTGGCAGGACGAAGGGCGCGATGGTTGGGATCACACTCATCCGCAATTGCCCTGACAACGGCTTGCCCGCGGCCTGCACCAGATCGGAAAGCTCCTCTGCCTCACGCAGCAGGCGATTGGCCTTGGCGACCACCTGCTCCCCTAGCGAGGTAAAGCGCACCACCCGGCGCGAACGCTCAACCAGGGTGACGCCCAGAAGCGACTCCAGTTCGCGAATGCCTGCGGAAAGAGTGGATTGCGAGACATAGCTGGCATCCGCCGCGCGGCCGAAATGCTTGCTCTCGTGAAGCGCCACAAGATATTGCAGCTGCTTGATCGTGGGGAGGTAGGTGCTCACAACCCGATCACTCCGCCGCCAGCGCGTCTTCCATGCTCGCCTGCATATCGTCGATATGGGTCATGGCGAGCTTACCGTTCTGAACCGCAAAAGCGAGCTTGCCCTCAACCAGTTCGAGCGCATCCTTGCCGAACACATCGTAGCGCCAGCCTTGCAGGACCTTAAGATCGCGAACCCCAGCGGCAAGCGCCTCCATCTCATCGGCGCGGGTCAGCAATCGGGCGGCGACATCGATCTCGCGGGCGCGGATTTTGAGCAGCAGCTTGAGCAGGTCCGCCACCAAAGCGCCTTCCTTGCCCAGCGGGGCGCCGCGTTTCATTTTTTCGGGCATTTCGGACTTGGGCAACGGATCAGCGTCGGTGATGATCTTCATCATCCGCTTGCCGATATCGTTGTCCTTCCACGCTGAGGAGAGCCCGCGCACCTTGGCCAGATCGCCCTGTTTTTTCGGCGGGTGGCTGGCGATGTCCGCCAGCGTTTCATCACGCATGATCCGCCCGCGCGGTATGTTCTTGTGCTGCGCCTCGCCCTCGCGCCATCCCGCGAGTGATTTGAGGCGGCCCAGAACTTGCGGGTTGCGCCCCGGCGAACGGATGCGCTTCCACGACGTGTCGGGATCGATCAGGTAATTCGACGTGTCTGCGAGCTTTTCCATCTCCGCATCCAGCCACGCGCCCCGGCCCGTCTTGATCAGCTTTTTCAAGATTTTGGGGAAGATCTTGGACAGATGCGTCACATCGCCAATGGCGTATTCGATCTGGCGTTCGGTTAGCGGGCGGCGGCTCCAATCGGTGAAGCGCGCGCCTTTATCGATCGTGATGTTGAGCCAGGTTTCGACCAGGTTTGCGTAGCCGATCTGTTCAGACTGGCTGATCGCCATCATCGCAATTTGCGTGTCGAAGATGGGGAATGGGGTCTTGCCTGTTAGGTTGACGATAATCTCTACGTCCTGCCCGCCGGCGTGGAAGACTTTGAGCACCTCTTCGTTTTCGGTCAGCAGCTCAAGCAGCGGTGACATGTCCAGGCCCTCGGCCAGTGGATCGATCGCGGCGGCTTCTTCGGTGTCGGCGATCTGGACGAGGCACAGCTCGGGCCAATAGGTGTTCTCGCGCATGAATTCGGTGTCGACGGTGACGAATTCGGATTTCGCGAGCCGCGCGCACAGGTCAGCGAGCGCATCAGAGGTGGTGATCAGGTCGTGTATCTTCATCTAAACTCATACGCATCTTGGAGCGGAGTGCCGCTCTCGGGTGGTTCCCAGTGCCTTCGCTTAAGCACGAAGGGCCGCCTCTCCCCTGACAAAGCCACCCTTGACAAACCGGTGGCCTTGCCCTGTTAGCGCGCCCAACTTGGTAGGGCTTTTGGATTGCCCCTTTAGGTAGCTGGCGCGCCCTTAGCGCCTTACCCTCGAACAGGACAAGAGTTTAGATGCACCTCTATCGTAGTCACACTTGTGCCCAGCTTTCCGCCGCGAATGTTGGCGAATCCGTTCGCGTATCGGGCTGGATGCATAGAAAGCGCGATCATGGCGGCGTGTTATTCATCGATCTGCGCGATCATTACGGCATTACGCAAATCGTGGCGGATGAAGATTCGCCCGCTTTGGCCGTGCTGGAAAAACTGCGCCCGGAAAGCGTCATCACCATCGATGGCGATGTGAAGGCGCGCACGTCCGACACAGTGAACGCGGATCTTCCGACCGGCGAGATTGAAGTGTTTGCGCGCGCAATCACCGTGCAGAGCGCGGCGGAAGAGCTACCCATGCCGGTCGCGGGAGAGCAGGAATATCCCGAAGACATCCGCCTCAAATACCGCTTCCTCGATTTGCGCCGCGAGACGCTGCACGCAAACCTGATGACGCGCACGAAGATCGTTGCCGACATTCGTCAGCGCATGAACGCGGCGGGCTTTAACGAGTTCTCGACCCCGATCCTGACCGCGTCTTCACCCGAAGGCGCGCGCGATTTCCTCGTGCCCAGCCGTCTGCACGCCGGACAGTTCTACGCGCTTCCGCAAGCGCCGCAGCAGTACAAACAGCTGCTGATGGTCGCTGGCTTTGACCGTTACTTCCAGATCGCGCCGTGCTTCCGCGACGAAGACCCGCGCGCCGACCGTCTGCCGGGAGAGTTTTACCAGCTTGACCTTGAAATGAGCTTCGTCACGCAGGAGGAGGTGTGGGACACGATGGAGCCGGTAATGGCGGGCGTGTTCGAGGCGTTTGCGGAAGGCAAGCCGGTGACGCCGTCGGGCCAGTTCCCACGCATCCCTTACGCTGAAGCCATGCTCAAATATGGCAGCGACAAGCCGGACCTTCGCAACCCGCTGATCATCTCGGACGTCACAAGCCACTTTGAACAATCGGGTTTTGGCCTGTTCGAAAAGATCGTTGGCGGCGGCGGTGTTGTCCGTGTGATCCCGGCCCCGAACACGCACGAGAAGAGCCGCAAGTTCTTTGACGACATGAACAATTGGGCGCGCAAGGAAGGCTACGCTGGCCTCGGCTACGTCACGCGCAAGGGTGGTGAGTTTGGCGGTCCTATAGCCAAGAACCATGGCCCTGAGCGGATGGCCGAGCTTTATGCCGAGTTGGGTCTGGGCGAGAATGACGGTCTGTTCTTCGCGGCTGGAAAAGCCTCGGACGCCGCCAAGCTGGCAGGCGCCGCGCGTATCGAGATTGGCGAGCAGCTTGAACTAATTGACGAGGATCGCTTCGACCTCGCCTGGATCATCGACTTCCCGTTCTACGAGTACGACGAAGACGCGAAAAAGGTCGATTTCAGCCACAACCCGTTTTCGATGCCGCAGGGCGAGCTCGAAGCGCTGGAGAACACCGATCCGCTCGAAATCAACGCCTATCAGTACGACCTGGTGTGCAACGGTTACGAAATCGCCTCAGGAGCGATCCGGAACCACAAGCCGGAAACCATGGTGAAAGCCTTCGAAATCGTCGGCCTCTCCAAGAGCGATGTTGAGCGTGAATTCGGCGGCATGTACCGCGCGTTCCAATACGGCGCGCCGCCGCATGGGGGGATGGCCGCGGGCGTTGATCGCATCGTAATGCTGTTGGTGGGCGCGAAAAACCTGCGCGAAGTGACGCTGTTCCCGATGAACCAGAAGGCCGAGGACCTTCTCATGGGTGCGCCTTCGCGGCCCGAATCGGCGCAGTTGCGCGAACTGCATTTGCGCGTGGTGGAACCGCCGAAAAAGGACGGTTAGTCAGGAAAGTCAGAGAGAACCTGAACAAATAGCCACACTGGCGTTCAGAAGGCATACAAAGCGCCAACGCCAAGACCATTGCGCTACTGCAATAAAGGGGTGTCGGCGATGCGCAGGACAATCAAGAGTTTGGTAAAAGCGCTGGGCGGAGCCATCACAGCCGCAGCGTGCGTCGCTCCGCTCCAGGCCGAGACGCTGACGGTGCAAGGCGTTTACGCAGCGAATGTCGATTTGCCAGGTGATGTAGAGATCATCGCTGTTGATCGATTTGCGGGACTGGCCGGTCCCGATGCCCAAGTTGCCATTATGCAGGCGCTTGGGAGCGCGGCGGTCGAAGGTTTGCGGCATTTCCGCGTTGTCCAGGGCAATCCGGGCTTTTTCGGCGAAACCGTTATCTTTGTGGGCCCGTCGGGAGCCAACACCCAAAACGAAAACGGTGCCGACGCAGTTCTCAGCGGCACGCTGCGCGGCGAGTCTTTCGATCAGCGAGCGGGCTTTCGCACGCGCAGGGAATGCGTTGCGCGCGATAAGGACGGGGATTGCGTGCGGCGCAAGGACATCGATGTGCCGTGCTTTGAGCGCCGCGTTCAACTCAATCCGCGCCTGCTCTTAACGAGCCGCGATGGCCGCGTGCTCTACGCGAACAATCAGCCTCTTGTGGACAGCGTGCGCTTTTGCCGGGATGACTTTTTCATCCCCACCACGTTCGAGATCGGCGGCACCCTGATCGACCGGTTGGCAGCCGACATTCGGTTTGATCTGGCGCCCGAGGTGCGGGTGGACGACATTCGCGTAATGGAAGCGCGCAAGGGACTGAAAGGCACGGATCGTGACCTGTTTGGTGATGCCGTGCGGTTGACCAAGTCCGACGCCTATGCGGCGTGTCTGGCCTTTGAGGATCTCGAAACGCGCAATCCAGGCAATGTCTCGGTCCTTTTCAACAACGGGCTCTGCGCAGAATCGCAGAACGACTTGGTCTCGGCCAGTGACTTTTACCGTCGCGCTTTGGCGTTGGATCCCGACCGGGACTATCCTTCTCAGGGCCTTGAACGGATCGTTAGTCGCGAGCGCGCGGCGGTCCAGTTGGCGGCGCGCGCGAAGGTTCAAGCCGGACGCACCGTCGAGTAGCGTGATCCGCGCTCGCTAGCCCGCGTCCAGCCCCGTCAGATACGCCTCAACATTGCGACCCAGAGCCTCTATCCGATAGCCGCCCTCCATCACGGTGAGCGTCGGAAGGCCAAGGCCCGCAATCGCTGCGCCGATCCGGTGCATGTCCTTTGTTGTGAGTTTGAATTCAGAAATAGGATCGTTCTCAAATGTATCCGCGCCATAGCTGACAATCAGTATCTTCGCGCCAAAGGCGGCGATGCGCTCCAGCGCTTTATGAAGGGCAGGGCGATAGACGTCCCAAGTCGTCCCGCGCGGCAGCGGCTGGTTGAACGTCGCGCCCGCTCCCTCGCGGGCGCCTGTTTCGTCCGCATGGCCCCAGAAATAGGGATAGTCGCTCTTCGGATCGGCGTGGATTGACGCGAAGAAGACGCGACCATCTTCATAGAAGATGTCCTGTGTTCCGTTGCCGTGGTGGTAATCCACATCGAGGATCGCGACCGGTCCAAGGCCAGCCGCTTCGGCTGCGCGCGCGGCAATCGCGGCGTTGTTGAGGTAGCAATAACCCCCGAAGTAATCGCGACCGCTGTGATGGCCCGGCGGGCGGCACAGGGCAAAGGCCGCGCGCGTCCCTTGTGCGATCACCGCGTCCAAGGCGCCCAGCGCCGCCTGCGCACCCCAATACGCAGCCTTCCAGGTTCCTACCGCGATGGGCGAGGCCGCGTCGAAGCCATATTGCCCCAATTGTGCGTCGATCCGATCATGGCGAAGAGGTCGTCGACCGCGCACTGGAAAAGCGTAGCCGATCGCATCGCCCTCGCGCCCTTGCGCCAGCCACTCATCATGCGCGGATTGGAGAAACGCCAGATAGTCGGCGTCGTGGACGGCCAAAACCGGCCCCATGCCATGGTCACGCGGTGTGGATGTTTTTGGCAGTGTCGCCAGGATCGATTCGACCCGCGCCGGGCTTTCGGCGAAATCCATCCATTCGCCGTTGTTGAGCTCGCGCAGTGGAGCGTGAACAGACTGGTTTTCGCTGAAGAATGTAAGCATGATTGCGCTCCGTAACCTCGCGGCGGGCTTAGGCGAAAGGAAAAACATGCCAGCAATCAATCGCCGAAACGCGCTTTTGGGTGGTCTTGCTACCGCTTCCACAGCAAGCCTTGCTGGTAAAGGCGTCGCGGGATGCGCAGCTCAAAGCGCACCGGGCGCTGCGAGCTTGACGCAGGTTGCTGTCATCGGCGCGATCCATAGCCGCCACCGCAAGAGCGAGCGGTTTTCCTTGCCTGTCCTCGCCGCCGCGGTGCGCGCGTTTGATCCGGACATTGTGCTGACCGAAATCCCGCCCGACCGGATCGCACAGGCCAAAGAGAGCTTCGCGCGAACCGGCGAAGTGGCTGAGCGCCGGACCCGTGCCTTTCCAGAGCTCACCGATGTCGTCTTCCCGCTTTCGAGTGAACTTGGCTTTGATATTGCCGCGTGCGCGGGCTGGACACAGGATATTGCGGACCGCCGCCGCGCGGCGCTTTCAGCGATCGAAGGTGACCCTGAGCGCGCGTCTCAATGGGCGCAACATCGCGGCGCGCGCGCGGAATATTCTCAAGCGGTTGGCGCGAAGAGCGATGATCCGTTGTTCATTCACACTCGTGAATATGATGCCGCCGTGCAGCGCGCGCAGACACCCTATCAGATCTACTTCGATCCCGATCTCGGCGCGGGCGGGTGGAGCCGTATCAACGCGGCCCACACCGATCTGATCAACGCCACGCTCGACGCGGTGCGTGGACAATCTTTGCGAGCCCTTGTGATCTTCGGCGCTTGGCATAAATACGCTATCGAACGCTCGCTGTTGTTTCGCGACGACGTCGAGATTTCCGATGCGCGCGACCTGTTCGCGTAGCACGGCGCAGAGTGATCGACACTTGCGCTAATTTGAACCGGTCTCTAGGGCGTTGGCGAGTTTCAACCCCCCAATACAAGAGGGATACACATGAGCGATACTGCCGACCGCGTGCAGAAAATTGTTGTCGAGCATCTCGGTGTCGAGGGCGACAAGGTCACCCAAGACGCCAGCTTCATTGATGATCTGGGCGCCGACAGCCTCGACATTGTTGAACTGGTGATGGCGTTCGAAGAAGAATTTGGCGTCGAGATTCCAGACGATGCGGCTGAGAAAATCACCACGGTTGGTGACGCCACAAAGTTTATTGAGGACAACAAGGGCTAACCAGCCTTTGCACCGCGCCCGGTGTCCGGGCGAGCGATCCGCAGGCCCGCGCCCAAAAGAAGGGCCATCGGGCCTGTGTTGCACTTGAAGGGGGTGTGTTTTGGAGACTGAGATGCGCCGCGTCGTTGTAACTGGCCTTGGCCTCGTCACCCCGCTGGGCGGCGATGTAGAGACCTCGTGGAAAAACCTGATCGCTGGCGAAAGCGGCGCCGGGCCGATCACGAAATTCGATCCTGAGGCCCAAAAATGCAAGATCGCGTGCGAAGTGAAGCCGGCCGATCACCCGTGGGGCTTTGACGCGGACAAGCGCGTAGACGGCAAGGTGCAACGCCAGGTCGACCCGTTCATTGTTTTTGGCATTGATGCGGCGGGTCAGGCGCTTGAAGACGCCGGGCTGACCGACATGACCGAAGCGGAGAAAGAGCGCACTGGCTGCTCGATCGGCGCAGGGATTGGCGGTCTGCCGGGGATTGAGAAGGAATCGGTCAACCTGCACGAGCGTGGACCGGGGCGCGTCTCCCCGCACTTCGTCCATGGTCGGCTTATCAACCTCGTCACCGGCCAGGTGCAGATCAAATACGGCTTTATGGGGCCTAACCACGCGGTGGTGACGGCGTGCTCAACGGGCGCGCACTCCATCGGTGATGCCGCGCGCATGATTGCGATGGACGATGCGGACGTCATGCTGGCGGGCGGGGCGGAGAGCACGGTAAACCCGCTCGGCATCGCCGGTTTTGCTCAGGCGCGCGCGCTCAACACCAGCTATAACGACCGACCGACCGAAGCGAGCCGTCCTTACGACAAGGCGCGCGAAGGCTTTGTGATGGGCGAGGGCGCGGGTGTCGTCGTGCTTGAGGAATACGAACGCGCCAAAGCGCGCGGCGCCAAGATCTACGCCGAGGTTACCGGATACGGCCTTTCAGGCGACGCCTACCATGTCACCGCGCCGCACCCGGAGGGCAAAGGCGCCGAGCTTTCCATGCGCATGGCGATGAAGAAAGCGGGACTGGTTCCCGGCGATGTCGATTACGTCAACGCGCACGGCACCAGCACGATGGCCGACACGATTGAGCTAGCGGCGGTGAAGCGCGTGTTGGGCGATGATCTGGGCGGCGCCTCGATGAGCTCAACCAAGAGCGCTATTGGCCACCTTCTGGGCGGCGCGGGTGCGGTTGAGGCCGTGTTCTGCATCCTTGCCATGCGCGACGGCGTGGTTCCGCCCACGCTCAACCTGCACGATCCCGATGAAGGCACCGAGGGGATCGACCTTGTGCCGCTGCAGGCGAAGAAGCGCGAGGTTCGCGCCGTGCTCAACAACAGCTTTGGTTTTGGCGGCACCAACGCTTCGCTGATCATGCAGAAGGTAAGCTGACATGAAACGGATCGGGCTGCTTTTGGTGGTCCTGATCGCGGCGACCCTTGGCGGCGGCGCTTTGTTTGCAAGCAGCGTTTTCGGTGCAGCCACGATCGAGGAAGAGACCTCATTCCTCATTCCGTCCGGGTCCTCTTTGCGATCGGTCGCCAACGCGCTGGAGGGTGAGGGGCTGATCGTCTCTGCGGATGGGTTCCTATTGCGTGCCCGACTCTTTGGGTCCTCCGACCCGATCCAGGCGGGTGAGTTTATGCTCACGCCAGGAATGGACCAGGGCGAAATCCTGACAGCGTTTCAATCGGGTGACGTCATCCGGCACTTTGTCACGATCCCGGAAGGCATGCCTTCCATCCTTGTTTACGAAAGGCTGTTGGCGACGGATTTGCTAACCGGCGATGTTGAGGTTCCACCAGAAGGATCGATCCTGCCAAACACCTACGCCTATGAGCGTGGCGCGACGCGCGCCTCGGTTCTTGCGCAAATGCAACGCGCGATGGATTTGGCGCTGGCGGAGGAATGGGCCAAGCGCGCGCCCAACACAGCTGTTGAGACGATGCGCGATGCGTTGATCCTGGCCTCGATTGTTGAGAAGGAGACCGGCAAGCCCGAGGAACGGCGGATGGTCGCGGGGCTTTACTCCAACCGCGTGCGCACTGGTATGCTGCTCCAGGCCGATCCCACGATTATCTACCCAATCACCAAGGGCAAACCGCTCGGCCGCCGCATCCGCCAATCCGAGATCGCCGCAGTCAATGGCTACAACACCTATACACGCGTTGGTTTGCCCGAGGGACCAATCACCAATCCCGGGCGCGAGAGCCTTGCCGCCGTGCTTGATCCAGCGGCTACGAGCGCCCTGTTTATGGTGGCGGATGGCACGGGCGGGCACAAGTTTGCCGACACGATCGAAGAACACAACGCCAATGTTGAGGTCTGGTATCGCCTGCGCCGCGAGCGCGGTGAGATGTGATGATTGGGTGAGCCAGCCCTTTATCCTGACCGCCGCTCTGCCGCCCGATATCCAATCGTGGAGCGAGGGGCTGCGCCGCGAACACTATCCGCCAGAGCGCAATCACCTGCACGCGCATGTGACCATGTTCCACTCCTTTGCGCCTTCACTGCTTGCTGAGCTGAGAGACTTTCTTCCACGCGTGGCGGCCGAGTTCGCCCCGCCCCGGGCGGTGATTTCGGGAGTAATGGATCTGGGTACGGGAACCGCGATTGCCCTTTTGAGCGAGGAACTCCTCGAGCTTCGTGCGCTCATTGCTGAGCGCTTTCATGGGAGCCTCACAGCGCAAGATCTTCACGAGCCGCGCCCCCACATCACGGTCCAAAACAAGGTAACCAGGCGCCAAGCCCGCGCTCTGCAGGCAACGCTTGCCGCGGAGGTGGAGCTGCGCGCTGGGCGGGGACGTTTTGCCTTTCCTGCGCTCGAATTGCACCTTTACCAAGGCGGTCCATGGGAACGCGTCAAACGATCGGTCTTTCGTGGCCAGGCCCGGCTTTGAGTGGGAAAATCGGAGAGCCAAGCACAAGTGGTTGACCCGGGCTCCAACGCGCCCTAAACGCGCCGCTCGCTTGAGGCGAATAGCCTCGCGTATGGCCCTATCCGTGGCGCATGGGGCGGAGTAGCTCAGGTGGTTAGAGCAGCGGAATCATAATCCGCGTGTCGGGGGTTCAAGTCCCTCCTCCGCTACCAGATTTTACGCCTTTTGCTTGGGCTTTGGCCAACGGCTTTGTCCCGCTGAAGAGAACGGCATATGCCGAAGGGACTTATCTGCGGTCGACGACCAGCGTTCAGCTTTTGGCGATCTCAGGTCTCAGGTTTCCTAGGCTTATCAATTCCACCCTGATCATTGCCCAAAGGGATGCCGTTTGGCTTGCGGTTTTGCACGTAATCTGGAAAAGCCTTTACAGATAAGAATGATTCGCGTTAGCGAGTTAATGGGATCAATCAGGGGAAGTTTAATGACCGTGTCTTTCGCGCGCACCGCGCAACGTTCGCTGATGCTTGGCGGAGGTCTCCTCGCACTTGTGTTGGGTTCGACCAATGCCTTGGCGCAAGATGCGTCAATCGAGCCAAGCTCCGATGAAGAGATGCAGCCGGACGCAGAGAACGCGGAGGACGGCCAACCGACCATCATTGTGACGGGACAAAAGATCGCCCGCAGCCTTCAGGACACCCAAGCGTCGGTAGCTGTGATCGACGCAGAAGCGATTCAAAATGCCAACTTTCGTGACGTTTATGATGTTATCGGACAGACGGCCAACGTGGTGAGCCTGTTTGACGGCGCCGGGTTCTCAATCCGTGGCTTGCGCAACACGGGCGCGGGTTCTGGCGAATCCACCAGCGATGTTGCCTCGATCTTCGTCGACGGAGTTTTCATACCGAGCAGCTTGCTCTCTAACGGCGCGTTCAGCCTTTGGGACGCGCAAAGCGTTGAGATCTTCCGCGGTCCGCAATCCACGATCCAGGGACGCAACTCCCTCGCGGGCGCGATTGTCGTGCGCACGGTCGATCCGGGCGATGTCTTCGAAGGCGCGTTCCAGCTCGAGGCGGCCGAATACAATTCTTACCGAGCTTCGGGGGGGGTGGAAGTGGCCCAAAGGGGCGGGGAGGGGGGGAGGGGGGGGGGGGAGGGGGGGGGGGGGGGAGGGGGGGGGGGGGGGGGG
>ERZ1740065.2435-NODE-2435-length-11550-cov-4.507351_pt1 | contig 11550 bp, 8 predicted proteins | sample MGYA00581738_ERZ1740065 | MGnify/ENA primary metagenome ERZ1740065 (study PRJEB43018, sample SAMN04849749) | marine metagenome | isolation source: floating plastic debris | place: Pacific Ocean | collected 2008-09-01 | study: EMG produced TPA metagenomics...
ATGCCTATGTCCAATCCGTGGGGCCTTCACGCTGGCTGCTACGTGGGTAACCTCCGTTTTGGTGGGGGCGGCACCCGTTTTTGCGGCGGTCGGGGCCACCGCTGTTCCTTCGGCCTCCACTGCCGCAGCGGCTTCTCCTGGCGCTCCGTCACCTTGGCAGGCCAGAACACTGAGCGCAATGGCCAGAAATAGGATCGTATGCTTCATTGTGTTTTATGATTTTGAATAATCCATCAAAAGCAATTCCAAAATTAGCAAAGTATCTGGGCTCCCCCCAATATTTCTTTCAAATTTCCCCCGACCGCCACCCTCACCGACCGATCGGATTCATTGTACAGCACGCTACGGCTCCGATCGACCTCCAAACGCAACCGACGGTTTTGAAAATAAAAGGAAAACCGGTAGCCCGTCCACTGCTCCGGCAGATAGGGGGCCAACACCAGGTGATCCACCCGACTGCGCAATCCCGCAAAGCCAAATACTACGGCCATCCAAGCCGCTCCCAAGGCGGAGCCATCAACCGATAATCCCCAGTCGGATTCGTCCGCCAATAGCCGGTCAAACAATTCCTGCGCCCGCTTTCGCTCGCCCAGTCGCGCCGCCAAGATGGTAGGAATCCCGGGAGCCGTGGGCGTTTCGTAGCGCTGTAGCTTTTCGTAGTGTTGAAAATTGGCCCTCAGGATGGATTCCTCGAAGTGGGCCGCAAACTGGTACAGCCCCAACAGCACCTCCGGTTGCTGAACCTCGCGTACAAGTTGCCGCCGGTGTACGGGCTCCCTGACTGGCGTACTGGCTTCCCCATCGGTGGCAACCTCCGTTGCGGGTTCGGGCAGGTCAAAGTAGTCCGCGTGGGCGGGAATGATCCCTTCACCGTTGGGGGTCGGGAGGTAAAAATTGGTCGCAATGGCTGTCCACTGCTTGGTTTCGGTATATTCGTAAAACTTGCACCGCTCCTCCAGGGCCGCATAACGCTCCGCGGCGGCGGTTTTGACCCAGCGGACGGATTCGACGGCGTATTCGAGGGTCCAACGGGCCAGGTAGCTGGTGTACCAGGGCTTATTGCGGTGCTGGCTGTACTCATTTGGGCCCGTCACTCCGTGGAGTAGGTACTGCTGTTTGCCGGGGGAAAAATGAACCCGTTGGGTCCAGAAACGCGCGAGCCCAATCAGCAGCTCCAGGCCCCGGTCGATCATAAATTCGCGATCGCCAGTTTGTTGCTCGTAGCAGTAGATCGAGTAGGCCAACGTGGCGTTGGCCGATAGCAAGTCCGCACGGATGGGGGCAGCAGAGCGGGCGGCTTGGGATACGCGGGCGCGGGTGGGGAAAAGGGTGGCACCCCGATCGTAACCCAGCGCGGTAGCGCAGTGCAAGGCCCGGGGGAGGTGAGCATAGCGGTAGTCAAGGAGCGCTTTGGCAAGGCGGGGGCGCAGGTGGAGGTAAAAAGGAAAAGCGTAGACCTCCCATTCCCAAGGGGCCGATTGGGCGGAAAGCTCCAGGGCCGATTGCCGGGGGGCGTAGAACGGGAGCGCCCGATCACCCGGGCCGTAGGCCTGAAGGAGCTGGAAACATTGAAAGCGCAACTGCTGCTGGACCTCGGGGGCACCGTCGACTTCCAGATCGCATGCCTGCCTGCGTTGGGCCCACACCTCGCGGTGGGCCTCCCGCAGGAGGGTATAGCCCTGACGGCTAGCCGCCGTCAGTTGGTCGCGGCAAGCCGCCATCAGACGGTCCCTTTGGTCGTAGTGGCCCAGCAGGGCACACATCCACTTGTCGATTCGTACCCGGTCGCCATCCACTACGTCGAGATCGAGGCTGAGGCGGACCATTTTGGCGATCGGGGAAATTTGGACGGGATGGTCGATCAACTCTCCATTGCGGTGTACCTCAAACTGGATACCCAGGGTAGCCAAATCCCCCCAGTCGCTATCGCGGGGGCCCGCCAACTGTAAGACGCCAGCCCTTTGGTCCGCATGCTTCCAGCGGTAGGCCCAGCCCGTGGCGAACACCTCCGGATGAACTTGTAGTTCGACATCAATGCTGATGGTGGCCGCAAAATTAAGCGCTTCAATGGTGTAGCGCAGTGCTCCCAAACCCGACTCGGCCGCACTGCAAAAACGCTTGCTACTGACCTTGATCCGTTTGCCACTTACCAACCGGATGTCAAAACTGCGCTATACCTCGGCAAGCCGCAGGTCCAATTTGCGCGCGTAGCGGTTGATTTCGCAGAGGCTCAGATCTACCAACTCCCCATCGATTCGGATACGCAATCGACACCAGTCGATACCGGAACGGGGAGAGGCCGTGCTACCCTCCGATCCGTAGGGTTCTGCAAAATGACCATCCATCCGCAGGCGGTCGTTGTTGAGCACAAAATAAGCCCGCCGGCGATCCAGGCTTGCAGCGTTCAAACGGTTTTCGCAGAGCTGCCAGGGGTCAATGGGAAAAAGTCTACTCATGTATTGCGGTAATTAGGGAAAGCGGGGGTAAATACTTGCAGCGTTTTTTGGAGGGTAGCAACAAGATAAGGAAGTAGGCTCTCTTTGCCTAAAGGCCGGACCAAAATGTCTCGTGGCCCAGGCAGAATTTCACCGGTGGAGCACGGGCAAAAGCCCAGCAGTTTTTATCTTGGGAAATGATTTCACGCTTTGTGGACTTTTGGCAAACTTGGACGGCAGGACGCAGCAGCGATCGCTACCTGCTGGCCGTCAGTGGGGGGCTCGACTCGATGGCCCTCAGCCACCTCTTTTTGGAAAATAACCTGACCTTCGGTATCGCCCACTGTAATTTTCAGTTGCGCGGCCCCGAAGCGGATGCCGACGCCGCCTTCGTCCACAACTTTGCCCAGTCGCAGCAACTGCCCCATTACCAAACAAAGTTTGACACCACTACCCTTGCCCAGCAAGAACGCCAGTCGATCCAGGAATGCGCCCGCGAGCTGCGCTACCGGTGGTTGGAGAAAGTTCGCCAGGAAGAAAGTTACGATTGGATCGTGACGGCCCACCACCTCAATGACAGCCTCGAAACCCTCCTGTACAACCTCACCAAGGGCAGTGGCCTACGCGGGCTTCACGGTATTCCCCCACAAACGGGGAAGGTCATTCGCCCGCTCTCCGACGTTTCCCGTTCGGAGCTCGAAGCCTACGTGACCACCCAAAGCATCGCCTACCGAGAAGATGCCTCCAATGCCCAGGTCAAATACCGCCGCAATCTGATCCGTCACCGCGTACTCCCCGTACTGCGCACGATCAACCCCGGTCTGGAAGACACTTTTCGCCATACCCTCCAACGCCTACGCGAAAGCGAATGGCTCTACCAAAGTGCCGTCGATCAATTGCGCAGCGAATGGCTCCTGTCGACCCCGGAGGGCGTACGCATCCACTGGCAGGCGCTGCGCAGGCTACCCGCCCGCGATACCCTGCTCTACGAGTTTTTACGGGAGTACGGGTTTACCAGCCCCCAACTTCGGCAACTGTCCGCGGGGGGGCCTACCCAGAGTGGCCGCTTGTTTTACAGCAGCACCCACCAACTGCTCGTCGATCGCGACTACCTCTACGTACGTCCGCTGACTCCCGTGAAGTCCCAGACGCACTCGATTGGAGCGGACGCAGAGGAAATTTACCTCCCCGAAGGCCGCCTACACCTCCGGCGTTTGGAGCGGGCACCGGAACGGTTTCCCCGCGATCCCGATCGGGCCTACCTCGCGGCCAAAGCACTGCACTTCCCCTTACAACTACGCCGTTGGTGTGCCGGAGACTATTTCCATCCCCTGGGAATGGAGGGGCATCGTCAGAAACTGCAAGACTTTTTTAGCAACGCCAAATTATCGCGTTTTGCCAAGGAACAGGTGTGGCTGCTCGAATCAGCGGGAGAGATTTGCTGGGTGGTGGGATGGCGTAGCGACGAGCGGTTTAGGGTCACCCAGGCCCAGGAGGTGGTTTACGAGTGTACTTGGACGCTCAATTCTTAATATTCGCAAAAAAATTATACGTATTTGGCAATATTCGCTACAAAATGGATACGGCAGGCGCCTATCATTGTAGAAAAAAGTCATGGAGCCTACCCAACGTCCTTCGTCCCCACCCAAAAAGTGCAATGCTCACCGCCCGCGAAACGTAGTTTTGAGCTGGCGGGAGGGCCGTCTGCGGATTCGCATTCCCGTACCGACGGTGCTGATTTTACTGAGCCTCACCCTCTCTTCTTGCTCGCATTATTTTTATACTCCCGTGCCGCACGGTGACTTGGTGCTGGAGGAGAAGGGGGACCTCAAAGCTGCCCCGAGCGGCGGCTTCACCGAAATAACGGTGGAGGACGAGCAGCGGGAGGACCGCCGATTGCTGCGATCCCACCTCGGTATACAAGCTGCATACAGCCCCATCCAGGGCCTTGGCCTCCACCTCAGCGGTCAAATGGTTGGCGATACCTACGTCGGCTTGGTTTCCGAACCAGCGCCGGTAAACCAGAGTACCTTTGTCAATTTGTCGGTCAGCCATTACACCAACAACTTGGCGAGGCCTGGCGAGGCTGGTCGGGGCAATCGCATTACCTGGGAAAATTCCCTCGGTCTGGGCTTCGGTAGTATTCGTCATCAGCGGCCCGGGGGAGATGGTTTCAACACGACCTTTACCAAATTTTTTCCGCAATCCACCATGCACTGGCGAATTGGAAAACGCTTCCTGGCGGGGGGAACGGTCAGTCCGACCTTTTTGTGGTACCGCTCCATCGAGCTGGCCAGTGGCTCTAGTGAGTCCCTCCGGGAGGAAGTCAGGAACCTGGAGCGTAGGGACCCCCTTTTTTACTTCGAAACTGGGGTATATTTCCAACTGGGCTGGGAACGATTCAAATTCCTGTGGTCCATTCGCAGTACGTTGTTTTCGGACGTACTGCTCTCGTCGTCAGCACTGATCAGTCACGCTCCCGTACGGGCCACGTTCGGGGTAGCTTTCGATCTCCACCGATTCTTCAAACCGCCCTCTCGTAACGGAGACCGCGGAAAATTCTGATAAAGCACGAAAAACCAAATGGTATGAAAAATAGTCAATCTACGGGGCAACCCAATCTCCGGGACACTCCTACCCCATCGGAAAAAGTACCAGGTAGCGGACCGGTAAGCTACCACACCTACAACCGGACACTGCTATTGATGCTGCTGATGGTATGCAGTTTCAGCTTTGGTGCTTGTAGCCGTTATTTCTACGCCCCTACTTCCCACGGTAATTTGATGCTAGAACGCAAGGGCGACCTAAGGGTCTCGGGAGGGATTGGATCAAGCGACGTAAAAAAAGATGGGGATTGGGAAAAAGAAACACAGTCGCGCCAGATACAGTATGACCTCCAACTGGCTTACAGCCCGGCAAACCGGATCAGTCTTCACTTGAGCAGCCAAGCCTTTCACCACAATCGCATGAGCGGCCGTACGAATACGGACCACGAAAGCCGGAGCGACTTTTTTAATTTATCCATCGGTTACTATTCGATCTTTAACTCCAAGGGTAGGGATCAGCCGGAGGAGCGGCGCTGGGGGCTGGAACACAGCCTGGGCTTCGGTCGGGGCAACATCCGCTACCACAAGGCTCCAGAACCAGGATTTGAACTTCAATTCAATAAATTCTTCCTCCAGACCCATTACCGCTACTGTCCAAACGAAAACGTCGAATTCGCCTTTAGCCTCAGCCCTACCCTAGTAGATTACCGCTCCATCACTTCGGTCATCGAGCCCGATGACTTTCTCGTAGAGGTCTTCTCCGCTAGCGTTCGGTGGCGCCCCCGGTGCTTTCTCGAAACCGGTACTTACCTCGAAATCAAGCACGATCCCATTCGGTTTTTTTGGTCGATCCGCAGTACGATACCCGGATCAGTTCTGTATTTTCGATCGCGGCGCATCGACCAACTGCCCCTCACCAGCCAGGTTGGAATAGCACTGAATCTCAATCGCATTTTTACCTCCAAATCATCCAACAACTAGCCCCAATAGATACCTCAAACGGGCCACTGCGGTCCACCAAAAAAATACGTTATGAAAAACGCAACTCACTACTCGATCACTGGCCCCCAGCGAGACCACCCTTCCCAGACCGCGGCTCGACCCGCACCGCTTCGCCCCCATTCGCAAACGGGGCGATTCCGCCGCTACCGCCTCCGCACCTTGGTACTTCTAGTGCTAAGTCTTGGCTTTTCCTCCTGCTCCCGTTATTTTTACGCTCCCGTGCCGCACGGCGACCTGGTCCCGGAGAAAAAGGGGGACTTTAAGGCCTCCGTAGGTGGAGGATCGGTAAATGACATACTCACCATCAACGAGGACGAGGAGGTCAAGCGTCGCAGCCACTTTGATGCCCAGCTGGCTTACAGCCCAGCGGAGCACATCGGCTTGCACCTCAGCAGCCAGACCTTTCGCGAGCGAAGTGTGGCTGGCGAAGTCTCCAGCTTCACCAACAGCGACTTTGTCAACTTTTCCGTTGGCTACTACCAAACCTCTAAGAAGCACGTGGAGGAGGGGAACGAGGTCAGTAAGCGCCGGTGGGTTTGGGAAAATTCGCTGGGCCTGGGCTACGGCAACCTCCGTTACCAGACTCTCGATGAAGAGGATTACGGCCTGGAGTTTACCAAGTTGTTCGTCCAGTCTAATTTTGTATTCAACGCGACCCGTCACTTCCAATTCGGATTGAGTTTGAGCCCTACCTTGGTTCGGTACCTCCCCCAAAGCTTTCCCGAGGATCCCGACCTCTTCCAGTGGTTGGATCTGGTCATCTTGAGAGCAGCCCAACCGCTGTTCTACGCCGAAGTGGGTTTTCACATCCAGTACGGTTGGAAAAAATTCAAATTCTTTAGCAGCTCTCGCTTCACCAACGTTGGATTCCCCTTCCGGTATTCCAAAACCCTGGTCGTCCCCCACCTCCCTAGAGTGAGTACCCTGGGCATCATCGTCGAAGTGGATGACCTGTTCAAAAAACGCAAGACCACCAGGCGTCGCCGCGGCTAGCGCCAGGACCAAAAGATCGCAGTGGGCCCCGGGATCTTCCGGTGGCCCACGCAGCGGGTATTCGACTTGCTACGTTTTTACCTTATCGCAGGGCCGCCGTGCCAATGGCGACCCACCACCAAACAAAAGCGCGAGCATGAATTCCAAAACGAAACCCGCCGGCCTCCATCCCCTACTCATCTTACTGATCCTGGGCATTCCACTGCTCCACAGCTCCTGTAGTCGTTACCTCTACGCCCCTACTGGCCCACAGATGGTGGGACTCCAAGAGCAAGGGGACCTCAAAGTCAGCCTGGGTCACAGCCGAATGGGACCGGAAAACTACAGTGGTACGATACGGCGACACAATTACAACCTCCAACTGGCTTACAGCCCATTGCCCAATCTGGGCGTACACGCCAGTGCGGCGCTCTTTCGCGATGTCTCCGGCTTAGATTCCCTTCCCGTCCAATTCTCATCCGTCAACAGGGAATTCTTCAGCAGTGATTTTGGGGACCTGGCCGTAGCGCATTACCACATCTTAAACGGAAAAGCTTACAGCTACCAAAAGGGCAATCTACTGGTGTGGGAAAACAGCTTGGGGATGGGCTTGGGACAGATTCGGTACAACAACGACGGTATCGGCCAGGTGGAAGTCAATCTTCGCAAGTATTACTTACAAACCCACTTTTACTACCAATTCAAAGACAATTTTAGCCTCGGCCTCGCCGTTCGGCCGACCTGGATCAGCTACCAACAAGCCGATGCTACGGGGGCCCTACCTTCCGATTTCTTCTCCCGCGTCCAAGAACTGGAACTGGTCAACCCCGTTTTTTTGGTCGAATACGGCCTTCGAATGCAGGGGGGGTGGCGTACGGTCAAATTGTTCATGTCTACGGTCCTTTCCCTTACCAACGCCAGCCATCGGGAATTGGTGGGCACGGAGTACCTCTACTTGCCCGTGACGACAAGCCTAGGAGTGGTCTTCGACCTGGATGAGTTTTCCCGCAAGAGAAAGTCACTCAAGCCTTGGTAGCACCGTTGAACGCCATCGTACGACAAGCAGTAAGGCATCATTCCCGACTTCTTTTTCAGCAGCATTGGGGTACTGGACCGGATCAATCCCGTTTATTTTCTCGAATACGGGCTACGGCTACAGAAGGCTTGGAAACCGCTCCATTTCTTTGCGTCTACTTCGCTTTCCTCCATCCTCACCGCACCCGGATCCACTGACCGTCCTTCTCCGTGATGATGTGCGCGCCCTTAAAGCCACTCGCTTTTACCTTTTCGAAGACTTGATTGACCTCGGCTAGGGAGTCAAAAGCACTGAGTAGCATCACCGTCAGCTTGCCCTTTTTGACCCGTTCGATGGTTCCAAAGTCCTTGATCTTGGAGGGGTCAAAATATTTGGTGTTTTGGTAAGTCGCCAGGCGAATTTTGTACACGCCCTTTTCCTCGACCGGCGGAGCGGGTGGCAGACTGGTGTTGCCCCCCGTTTCGGTGGGGGTAGTATCCACTACTTCGGGGGGATTGACGGGCTCGGCGGGTGGGGGGTTGGCCTCACCTTTCCCCCCCGGCGTACCGAAGGTGGTGTAGGTGTACACTTCCACATCGTCCATATTTTCCAACTTTTCGCCGGTGATGAAGACATTGTCAAAGCCCTGCGCTTCCACCGCTGCTTTGGCCTGCTGGGCCTCGGCCTTGGTTTCAAAAATACCCAGTCGCAGCTTGGTGTAGCCCTTTTCCTTCCGGCTGTAGAGATTGCCAATATTGCGCAGCCCCCGGTAGGAATCGGTATCAAAACGCTCCCCACCGTAGAGGGCCGCCAGCTGGATGGAGTAGCCTTCGGGCTTCAATTCCCCCTCGGAGGGCGTTTCGGTAACGGTACCGCCCTCGGTACCACCGGCCGTACTGCCACCGGTACTCCCGCCGGTACTGCCACCGGAGGGAGTGCCGGGCGGGGTTCCCCCACCGCCCGGTAGCGGACCGGGATCAATTTGGGTGTAGGAAGGCGAAAAAGACAGTACCCCCAAGACCCCACGGTCTTTGCCATCGGCGATCGCAACGCGGTTGTGCGTATCGGTAAATCCCGCTTTGGAATAGCGGATCACGTAGACGGATTGGGGCAGTAGGGCCAGCGCGTAGGCTCCCGAGGCATCCGTATAGGTTTCGAGTACTTGGCCGGACTCCTGATTGGTGGCCCGGACGTAGACCCGGTCCACCGGCGTGTTGTCGTTGATGTTGATCACCATGCCCTTAAGCTTTTCGATTTCCTTGGTCAGCACGACCTCGTAGGTCTGGCTTTGCCGGGCCCCGGTGCTTTCGACCTGGAGGGCGTAGCTGTTGAAGCCCACCTTGCTGATGACGGCTTCGCAGTCGAGGCCGCCGAGGGCTTGAAATTGGTAGTTGCCATTGGGGTCGGTTTGGAAAACGGGTTCGTTGCAGGCACTAAAGTCGACATTGGCGCCGGCGATGGGGCGGTTGGCGGCATCACGTACGGAGATGGTGATCTGGTCAGTACGCTTGGTCACCTGGTAGAGGTCTTCGTTGCCCTTTCCCCCCGGGCGATTGGAGCTGAAATAGCCCAAGTGTTGGCTGGCTTTGAAGACGAAGCCAAAATCATCGCGGGGCGAGTTGAGCCCGTTCCCGAGGTGGTAGACCTTGGTCCATTCTTGTTGGCTGCGTTCGGCGCGGAAGATATCGAGTCCCCCCATGCCGTGGTGCCAATCCGAAGAGAAATACAGCGAGCTGCCGTTGAAGCAGGGGCTGAGTTCATTGCCCGGCGTATTGACGACGGCCCCCAGGTTTTCGGGGGTCGTCCAGGTGTCGCCGATGCGGCGCGAGACGTAGAGGTCCCAGCCCCCTAGCCCATCCGGGCGGTTGGAGGCAAAGTACATCGTCTTGCCATCCGCCGATAGGGAAGGATAGCCCGAGGAGTAGCCACTACCGTTGTAGGGAAAGGCCTTGGCCTCGTAAAAGTCACCATCGGGGCCCACCTTGGCCAGGTAGATGCTCAATTCCATTCCGCTGGTGGGGATTTGGCGGGTGCCGTCGACGAAATCGTTTTTCGTGTAGGCCACCGTGGTACCATCGGCGGAATAACTGAGGGGCCCTTCGTTGTAGGTGTTGGCCAGATCGGAGCGCAAAAAATTTGGAGGGGTGAGAAAGCCATTGTTATCGCGGCCGCTGATCAGCAGTTGGTTTTTGGCCGTACCGGTCCAGGTTTCGCCCTTGCCCTGATCGGCGCGGGCGAGGTCGCCCCGGGCGGAGGAGTAAACGAGTCGGTCGCCGTAGAAGGTGGGGCCAAATTCGGCGCTTTCGGTATTGATAAACTCTCTTTTGACGCGGTAAAGCGAAGGCACCCCGAGCATGGATTCGGCAAAGTCACAGCTGGCGGCGTAGTGCTCTCCGAAATAGGGTTGGCCCTCCGCGTAGATTTCGAAAAAGCCCTTGGCCTCGGCGTATTTTCCCTGAGCCTTGAGGACCTGCCCGTAGTAGAACAGATTGACCGGATCAACACCTTCGCGGTCGAGGGCCCGGAGGTACCAAGTGGCGGCTTCCTCCATCTCGTTGAGGTGTCGGTAGCAGTCGGCCAGTCGGGAGAGGGCTTCGGTGTTGTTGGGATCTTTTTCGAGAACTTTACGGTAGGATTTGATGGCGAGATTGAAGGCGTACAATTCGAATTCTTTGTTGGCCTTTTTGAGCATACTTTGTGCCGGAACGGCATCGGCCAGTAGGAGGCTCAACAAAAGGAGTGCCAGTGTTTTTGTGAAGTGTTTCATACGGCTAGTTTCCGATTGTTTAATCATTGTATGTTTCATTTATCCCTCTAATATCACTATTAATTGGCGATTTAGGAGTACCGCAGGGATTTTAATTGCGGGGGTCCTCGGCAGAATAGGCGATAAAATTGTACCAAAAGTGTTGGATGTGGCGCCCATTTTGCTTCCCCAAACAATTGTTTAGATCGTCGAAAGCGCCATTTCGGTATTTTGGGACGGTGCTTTAAGATAATTTTAACCTGAAATGGGGGCAAAAGGCGGGAAACCACGCCAAAAAAGCTCTCGCATCTGGATAATTTCCCGACATTTTCCCCCATTTAAATGAGTTTTTTCTTAATTTTATAGGGATATGAAGTAAAAAACTAAGAACCACACGTAATCATGCAAGGTGCTCTCCGTCTATTCCTGGGTCTGTTGTGCTGGGGCTTGTTCGCTCCGGTGGAAGCCCAACGGCTGGATCACGTCCTCGGAGAAGTACTCATCAAAACCTACCCCGGCACCAATCACCTCCAAAATTTAGAACGCAAGGCCCAGTACCGCTCCAGTGGTTTTCGGGCCCTCTTCCAGCACCTACGCCCCCAAGCGGGCGTGCTGGGTTGGCACCAACTGCGGTTCGACCACAACGACATCCACGAAGGCGAATTGCTCCAGTGGCTCCGCGAGCAAGAAGAAGTCGAATACGCCCAGTTTAACCACTTTCTCGAATGGCGCCAAACCACCCCCAACGATCCCCTCTTTTCCCGTCAGTGGCAATACATCAATGAAGCCCTCACCGGCACCCTCAGCGGGATTGACCTGGATGCCGAGCTGGCC
>ERZ1740065.2436-NODE-2436-length-11545-cov-10.969104_pt1 | contig 11545 bp, 9 predicted proteins | sample MGYA00581738_ERZ1740065 | MGnify/ENA primary metagenome ERZ1740065 (study PRJEB43018, sample SAMN04849749) | marine metagenome | isolation source: floating plastic debris | place: Pacific Ocean | collected 2008-09-01 | study: EMG produced TPA metagenomics...
CCCCCCCCCCCCCCCCCCCCTCCCCCCTCTCTCTTTTCCTCCTTTCCCTCCCCTTCTCTCCCCCCCCCCTCCTCCTCCCTCTCTCTCCTCTCTCCCCCTCCCTCTCTCTCCTCCCTCTCTTCCTCTCCCTCTCTTCCTCTCCCTCTCTTCCTCCCCCTCTCTTCCTCCTTCTTTCATCTCTGATTTCTGCTCACCAACAGCAACTTGCAGACGCTGCCAGATAACTGCCAGCAGCCCACCCTGACTGTCTGTTTCTTACTGAGGCGCCTGATTTCGCTCGCTGGTTATTGTGTTTTTTTTTAAAATCAACTGATCGTATTTTCCACAGTTTGCCTGTTTCTAACTATCGGCTATCGCTGACCAATGAATCATTCTCTCCTAAGTTTATCGGCATTCATTGATGACAGCATAATTATTTTATTGTGGTATAAAATTCCAACATGTCATATCATTAGTTTAACTTGTTTATCCTGGTATGGCTGGGAGGGAGGGAGACAAGGAGGCATGATCAAAGTACTAATACCTCTGTGGAAGACGGTGCCAGCACAACTATATTATTATGTCGGTAATATTGTTAAATTTAATCCAAAGCAAGCCAGGATCAATGTCGTTCTCGCTGATTGAGGAAAAGATAAAAAATAACTTTACTGAGTGACAATGATTATCCGGAAACCTTATATGACAGGGTAGCTAAATAGAGCTTGTGAAATTCCATGAAAATCTTCTAACACTAGACCCGCCCAGCTGCTTGATGTTCTTCTTTAGCGTGTTTTTCGCGCTCAAGGCTGCCATCTCCATTCTATTGACACTCCTGCCATCCCTTACTAATGAGCAGCACTGCTCGCTGTGTAACAGCCACAGAGTTCTGGCTGAGATACGGTCTGGAGGAACTGTAGTGTGACAGCCCATGATGGTTTGTTACATCAGTTTCTGGCATCTCACGCGACATGTCACACTTTTTGGCAACGGTACGTGACGCGCCGCAGTTCAGCCTATGTATATTTTTGGTGCATAGGTAATTTATTTTTCCTCCAGCCTCTCAGTTGCACCCAGTGTAGAGTAGAGTAGCTTGTCAAACTTTGGCTTGTACAACTTCTGACAAAAGTCTCGGCGATTGCTATATCACCAGGATTGCCTCAGCTATGCCCGTTTAGAGAGTGAAATCTAACAATCAGCTCTGGCCCGATACTACTAACCAATGAAATGTTGGCTCCTTTGCTGTAAGTCTTCAATCATACGAAAACCAATCAAAATACGTGAAAAACAACAGCTGCACTCCCTAATTGTGAACTGATATTCGAGAGAAGATTAGTGATGTAAGAGCATTGAGTTTCAAAAGTTGCTTTTTTACAACATTTTCTCCCATTGGCCAGCTAAGTTCCTCACAGCCTGTCGCCCCCCCCCCCTCCGTCTGGCAATACTTTGTTTTGCTGCTAAACATATATTTTATTATAATCCGCATTCCTTCCTCAAACCGGCGCTGTGACACCTAAAGTGGCAACTTCAAGGTCAACTGCAGGCCAATAAGTGAGTTTATGTGGCTAGTGTATAGCAGCAGCGTCAGTACGTGTGGGCATGCGTTGGTACGCGTGTGTCATTGCTGCCAAAAATAAGATTGAAAATTTTACAACAGATATGGAAGCTTGTCACAGGCTGATTGATGCAATCAGCATGGATGATGGATGTCTTTACTCACTGCTATTGATAGTGAAGCCGAGTCCCTACTCCTGGGCCTCTACTCGTCCGGCTCCTCTACTCCTCCTGGGCCTCTACTCCTCCTGGGCCTCTACTCCTCCTGGGCCTCTACTCCTCCCGGGTCTCTACTCCTGAGCCGCTATGCCTCCAGGCTCCTATTCATCCGGCTCCTACTCGTCCGGCTCCTACTCGTCCATCCCCTACTTGTCCATTCCCTACTTGTCCATTCCCTACTCGACCATTCCCTACTCGTCCAGCCCCTGTCAATATCTGGAAATCTGCATGTGATATTTCATGTGACTGTATCACGTACACACCCACTGCACCACCTGAGCCAGCGCAGTTTGTCGCAGGTTCTCAGGATGGCCGCGTGTTTGTGGCGTTGGCGCAGATAAATGCCCCTGATAAAATGTTTGCGATCAACCGGCAACCCTTTCTTGGAATCTCATTTTTTCCAATGACAATGTAATATATTTCCATTCCCTTAATAAATCTGTCTGTGTCTACCTCATCCTCGCTCCGCTGTTTCCTTCCTCTCTCCATTCATCTCTCATTCATTTACCTCTGCCTTTCTTGCATTTGTTACTGTTCTCTACCGACCTCTCCGCTCCCCTGCCCTACTGTTCTCTACTAACTCTTCCTCTGCTACTAACCCGATACACTGGTTCTCTGACATCACCCATGTTACTACATAGTAGCTGTGGCTGGATTTTCCTATTTAGCATTCAGGAATTTGAACTTCCCGATTCTGTCAACAATGGTTGATTTGGTGGCAAGTCAGTCCAGTCTTCACTGGGGCGAGGCTTGTACCTCAGCGGTCAGCCCAACCGGAACTCTCTCAATAACTCTCTCACCTAGCCCTAGATCGCACTCGCCTAGTCCTAGAACTCTCTCCCCTAGCCCTAGAACTGGCTGTCTGCTGAAGCAGAGTTTGTTTACTAGTATCAGTGGGTGGCACTGGGTGACAGACTGTCTGGTCATAATTCCTCACATGCTCTCATTCTAGCAAACCCCAGTCAAATAGAATACACTCAATTCTATGTCTAATGCTATCGAATACATTCCACATGCTCTAGTCACCTAGTCGGATCTGGCAGCATTCGAGTTACACTTCATCCCGCTCACTGGACATCAATTCCATCTCGTAAAGCTCCTATCTCGTCTACAGGGCGGAGGTTGGTGGAGGCGGGTTCGGCGTGCGGTACACCCCTCGATATGATCAGCAGCGGAGCAGGAAATGAGGCTATCCACTCCCTCCTTGTAGAGGTGATGACGTCAGACTGCGACAGTAATCCAGTGTATGGTGTAGACGGTAGAGTACCTCGCCGCTATCACGTCATAATGTCTGCTTCTATTGCCACATCATGTCTGCCTTCTCTCCGACAGACACACTGCCGCCTGATGCTGACCGTCTGGCTCCCAACCCGTCTGCCTACTCGTCATACAGATGTAAAACCTCCTCTTCAACCATCGAAAGGTTGGTGACTTCACTTCCTCTCTCATCCACCCTCACATCTTCGCATCTCCCTCTCAATCCGCGTGACATCCTTGCTAGAAAGTGTAAGGAGCAGCAGTTGTTTACTGGAGTTTTTCCAATGTTTTTGTTGGTGTTTTTCCGCATGTCTGACTGCACCTTGCTCACGTTGCCCACAACGCTTCAAACCAACCACCAGCCTTCGTTCACGTTGTCTCGCCGTGTCAACTGCCTGTTACGTACCCCACCCTCTCATCCTGGGCACTGCAGTCGAGTGTCAACACTAGACACTGACTGCGATATGTCAGTGCCGAGTGGTTTGTTTTGTTTGTGTAAAAAATCGTACGTCTGCGCTCTTAAAAGTTTGGCAAATAGCGTTTTAGACATGACCGAATTTTGACGCAGTAAGAACGGTATGCCAAAATGTCAAACAAACAAATCTCTAGAACTCTGTTGTCCTGATAAGAATCTAATGAACTCACGCGAGTAAGTTTCCCTCATCTCAGCGAACGCGTACGTGCAGGAATTCACTCGCCATCTCTATTTCTGGTTGTTGACAAGCCAACGGTTCTGATAGTGATCTCACTTTCCCGTATTTCACCTCGCCTCACTGAACCATCTAACTACAAGATGTGCCTCTCGGTCGGTTGACTCAGTGCAATCATCACTCAACCTTTTGTTGCCTTCTCTGTTTTCTTTCCCGTAAGCTGTACAGAAGGCTCACCTCCTAGCTCGGTCAGCCACAGCACCTTGCTAGACATAATCTGCTAGTATGGTCAAACAAAGATCTGAGTACGTGCTTGTAGAGTAGACAGCCTTACCTGGTCCAGATTTTTATCCACACCACTTCAATGTCCTTTGCGTGCTAGTATCCCCCTCCCTATCTACCATATTTCCTCTTTTCTCCAGCCTTTTTCTCTCTCCTCGTACCGTTTTGTCTCTTTGCCCTTTCCCTTTTCCTTTCCCTGCCTCCCTCTCCCTCCCTCTCTCTCTGTCGCTCGCCTGCAGTGCAGGTGAGAGGTGGGCTCGGGTTTGAGGTGCGGTGAGGGGTGGCAATATCCACGTCTCATCAGTGTTTTAGGAACTCATTTAAATATCATTATTCATGATTAAACTTTAATCTGCTCAAGATTCCTCTACTTTCGCTGCTCCCATGCAGACGGCAGACCACGACAGCGTTCAGTCTCTCCAATCACCGAATGCCTAATCCTAGTACGATTCTCTATGTCCTACTGAACGCTGGTGTTTCCGTCAATTACAGTCATAGATTGCTGTTCTACATGTTTTGTACGATATTTTGTAGGTTCGCCACGCTCTGTCTCAATGCCCTGTCCCTGTACATCAGTCACAGAGCGCTCAGCCCTTCCGATCGTCGGCTCCTTGGCAGCCTTGACTTCCATCTCGACAAATTTGTGCAGCATTTGAAGTGGCTGAACCCGGAGCTGAGTCTGCCAGAGACTGTGATGGACAAGCTCTCCGTCCTTATTCTCCTTGCTATGTGACAATCAAACCCTGATATATTCATCATTCACCTGGGCCACACTAGCCGTATTCTCTCTTCTACCTGCATGTCCTGAATTATTTCTATGCTAATATATAATATATGATATATAATATAGAACTCGGTTCAACTTTCTAAGTCTCTTGCTGACACTCATTTTTCACAGCGAAGTTACTGGATTTCTCTCCCATTACTACAAACTGTTATCCACTGTTGGTTACTACAACCCGTGGCGTTTCTGGCTGCACATGTCATTCTCTATAAGTATTCTAATCCTCTGTCAGTAGTTTGTCACGAGCAAAAAATGCTAGAATACCATACGGTAGGCCTGCGTGCTGATTGGCTGAACCAGTTACTATCTGCTATATTAATCTCTGATTGATTATATCTTTATTAGAAAAGTAGCTTTGATGTTTGGAATCAAAGAAAATAACATACAAGTATATAAATTAACAGATATACACACTTGACAGACATATTATGCTTGCTCACAGGTCATCAATCAACGGATTGAAAGGCTACACTGGTGATTTTGGTAGACAAAATTCAAATTAGAGATACACCAATTCTCCGTCGGTTGTGCTGATGCGAAAGGTCGAGGGGTATAACATATTCCCGCGGTATAAATCCCTCTTTACCGTCTCGTCGCTGCACCCAGATCCACTCGATATCTTCTCCATTTAATACTGTCACTACATCGCTGGATTTCACTGCCAGGTCGTCATCGTTCTCGGCGTGGTAGTCGAATACCACTGTAACGCGAGGTCCATTATAGTCCTTTGGTATTTCAGGCCTCAAGTTGCTTGCTGTGTTAGAGCTACTCCTTGCCCGATCCTTCATATCAGACGTCAGTTTTCTCTTCTGCTGTTGCGGTTCAGATGTACCGTTGTTCTTCTGATCTAATTCCAGTTTGGACAGTCTGGCTCCCAGTGGTCCGAGGGGCATCTCACTGATTGGCGATTTTACAGCGTGATTGTGGCGTCCATTAGTTGACGGCTCCCTCCTGGTAGTTCTGCTTCCAGTTTTAGACTGGCTCGGCTCCAACATGCGCGTCGTAACGCTCACGATTCGTTCTTTGTGTAGGCGAGTGGTTGACAGGGGTATGCCTAGACGCTCCAGACTGAACTGGTCTATGACGCTAGTCGGTGAATGCAGAAGTTCTGAGTCTTCGCTGTGAGTGCTGCTGGGGTCGCTGATGCCACTGTCGCTGCAATACGTGCCTGTATCCTCAGTCTGTAGCGGTAGCTCTAGTTTCGGGCTGATGTCATCCGAATTGAAGACCATGCAGTCGGCTCTAATGTTGCCGTATGCTCCAGGTGCTCTGGTGAACACGAAGTCGTCCAAGTAAGCGCTGCTGCACTCGGAACTCAGGCTCTCGTTGTCCGCAGACGTGCGAACTTTGACGGAATGTTTTTGCGAACTCTTGGACTGTTTCTGCTTTGTTGACTGCGCAGTCTTGAGAATTCCAGTTACCGGTTTCGCTGAGCTTGGAAGAGGAGATTTCCTCCTTTGTCGCGTGACAGAGTTGTCGGCAGCCGACTTGGCTGTAGTCGTTCTCACTGGTTTAGCATAGGCATATGGTACGAATCCCCTACAATTGTCTCTAGTTTGAACATAAACCCATTCGTTCTGCTTGTACCTGGCAGTAACTAGCTCACCAGTCTTCACTGCAACCTCGTCCTTAGATTCCCACCCGGCTTTTGGGGTGTGGGTGGCCATCATTACCATCCTGATCTCAGCAGGTCTGAGGCTATTGGCTGCGAGTAGTTCTCTCTCGATCTGATAGTTCTTCTCCACATCTGTTTCTAGAGCTGTCAGCTGCTGCGACGACGAGCTGTCTGGTTTGGTAGTAACTGCTGGTTTGGATGGTAGATGTTGGGCCTGATTTTTTATCCATGCTCGCGACTTCTCCTTCATCGACATCTGACCATACATGGCCTTCAACCTCTGATTATGCTGCACCAGTTGGTTGACACTGTTCCTCTCCGGAGATGAGGACTTGTCTCGGAGTCGGATATCGTTTGTTTGTCTGTTTGTATACAGTGCCATGATGTCACGCGATGCTGAGCGGCCACGACTCGCACTTCTTGTCTGAGTTGGTCGAGAGCTACTGCGAGCAGATCGCGATCGACCTCTACTATTTTGATCGTCTGCGTTACGACTTCTACTCCTCGATCGGTGCTCTGCTGCTTTTCGTCGATAAAATCCTAACGTATCAGACTGAGTGTCATTTGACGGTGCAGATGGCGTCTCACTGTCTGTCTGTTGGATTTTCAAGTCCGCAAGTCTAGCGTAGTGTCCTTCAGCTTTCTCGCAGTATCTAGTAGAAATGTCTGGTCGTACGTTCATATAACTGGGTTCACTTGAGGTATCTATTGGTGTCGATGTAGATTTGCGTAATGGCATATCGTGATCAATGCTGCCCGATTGACTGTTTGTTCTGCTGCTGCTGCCGCTTACACTTCCTAGAGTGACTGGAATGCTGCCAGAGGTGCTGTCTCCGTCTATATATCCCACGTCGAACAGGCTCTCATCAAAATAGTCAACCTGAAATTCCAATGCAGAGTGATTATAAAGGCAAAGAGAAATACTTTCAACCTAAAATTCCGATGCAGATTGATTATAAAGGCGAAGAGAAATACTGTAGACAAGTATACTATAACTATACTGAAATCCTCAGGGTAATGGCTACCTTATACAATGTGCCATCGCGGACACGACCTCTCGTCTTGCCGGACAAGCACAGAATGGTGGTGGAGACGGAGCGACAGATGTACACACTTATACTGCAGTGATTGATGATTTACCGCACACGTTCAGTAGCTTGGCCACGCTGCGCATCAGTCCCAGAGTGCCACTGGTTCAGAGGGAGACAATGGAGAAGATGCGCTGAAAGCCGGTTCTGCGTTTATTTAATGCATGAATGCATCGGCACGCAACCCTCTCTCTCACACACAGAGGACCGAGATTTGTTTGCAAGCCATTTGTCTCGTGACAATCTGATTTCGTTTTTGCAATCGAGATATTGAAGTGATAAAATCTGCACTCACGCGGTACCTTGTACAAACGCAGACGTCATGATTGGAACTAAATATGATTGTCTCTAGATACACATGTACTGTCATATCTCATCGCTATAGACTCTGTGTTTCTAAGAAACGCTGTAGGTTTTCTCTCAGCTCAATGATACAGACACCTGTGGTTAACAGGGATTAGCGCTTTAGTGAATTCTAACACACATCTGTTCTTCTATTCCCTGCAACTTCCACGACCAGCTGATCTACTAGCTCTCTACTACTGAATGGTAGTATTGCGAGTGAGAGTGAGAGAGAAGGAAGAGAAAGGGGGTGAGAGGGAGAGAGAGGAGGAAGAGAGGGAGGGGAGGTAGAGAGGGGAGGGAGAGAGGGAAAGAGGGAGAGGGAGGGGGTGGGAGAGAGTGAAAGAGAGAGAGATATATATACGTATGCACATATATATATTGAGGATAGGAGAGAGGGAGGGGAGAGAGAGAGAGGGAGAGAGAGGGAAGGAGAGGCATATATGGCCTTACCTGAAAGGTGGTGGTCTGTCTGCTGATGGTGACCCGTGTGTCTCTATCTCTGTCTCTGTCTCGGTACTTGGCAGGTGGTTTTAACAAGAATCCGTAATCGTCTGAACTGCTGCCGGTGTGAGATGCTGAGCCTGTGGAGTGATGGATAAAGGGTTCAATGATCTGCCACTGATTGTGCTGCCTCCTCTCACTGACTTGATAAGTTGTCAATAATTATGAATTATCAAGAAGCACAACTGCTGACCCGTGGCTGATTCATTAAGGTACCTATTAGCGGCATAAAAAAACAAAACAGGTACAACTCGATAAACAAGCGACACAATATCTACAATACGCCATCACCACGCCGGACAAGGACAAAACTATTGTTGCAGTTTCGCGCGAGGTAACAAGCAGATGATTCAATTGTTGTAGGAGCCCAACCTGATAGATGTTTCTATGGTGCGAAACAATGAAACGACAATATCCCTTGAAATTAACTTCCGACAGTGCTCACACGCAGTGGCAGGCGACAAACTGAAATACGTCTGCTCCGTTCGAGGTCAGTGATTAAACTGGTACTAGAGGCGCGACTCGGCTCTGATTTCTAATTCACTGTAATACCGTTAGTTCGCTTAATCTCCGTTTAATGCCTAGTCAGATGATAGATGCAGAAAATAAACGCTTTATCTGAGTTTTGTCCAACAGAGTGAGTCCGCTATACACCAGTGGGTAAATAAGTGAGAAAGTAGCTTAGGAAATATCAACAGATCTCAGACAGGCTTCAAGTGAAGGCCTTGGTGACTCAGCAATCATTCATTGCAACACATACCAATGTCATGTACTCACCAATTCTGTACCGCAGTGGGGTACTTACTAAAACAGATTGTGTGTCCATTTTTAAGGGTTACAGCATACGACCGAGCACTCAGTGCAGTCTCTACCTCAATGGTTTGTCGGCGGTGATGCAATATTTGAAATTGGCTACTGTTCATAAAATCACTAAGACCATTGCCAAGTTATTAATAACCTGGTCTGTCTGTGTGTCCCCACGTTTGAATTAGTTTCACATATGGCAGCTGAAAGGGGGCCATTGTGGAAGCGTGAGATAGCAATCTCAGTTGCGACAATATCAGATCGCGCTGCCACTTTTTTAGGCGTTTGTTTAAGCAGGCCAACTTACATCAATCAAACTCTTACGGGGTCTTGGCTCGAACAAACAGCTCTCTTTAGTTATTTCAATCGTGTTTGCTTTCATTTCCTCACGAAGAGAAGTCAATTAGCAGTGACACCAGAAACTGCAGCCACTTTTAGCTGTGTAAGATCCTTTCCCTGTTTGTGCTGACCTACCTATTGACACCTCTTCCTCTCCCCTCCCGCTTTTTAGTAGTCTTCTCCAGAAGACGAGGATAAGCTATCATGGCGCTGATTTTCATATTTACCACACAGCTGCTTGCCGGGTGAGAGGGGGGTAAGGATAAGAAACGGTACTGGAAAATCAATTATTTCCCTCCTCCCGCCTCAAAAGTTTGGTCCAGTTGGTCTAAAGCCTGGTTTAGAGCCAGCGTTGCGTGACCCATCTACTAGCATCCTGTTTACAGTTTCTCCACTGATGCTATCAATTACGATAAGCGTGATTTTCCGTGAATTGCCTCACCAGAGCCAGATGGTTCCTGTGATAGCTTCTTGACATGCGGAGGGGCGGTCTCGACTTTCACCTTCTCGTGACATTCCTCATTGGAGCCTTGTTTCAATGGTTTGGCGTTTGAGACACCTTTCTGAAGCCGCTGTCGTATGGCCTTCATGGTCGGCGTCTGACCAGTGCCTGAAATCGTGATTGCAAACAATCAGTCAAGGATGGAGGTACACACTGATACGGACGAGAGGAAGGGAGGGATGAGGAAAGGGAAAGACAAGTTAAAATCAGGTCAAGCATTATCTTTTTCCCATGCTTCACGTGTCAACATGGAAAGAATGTATAATCACTGAGAGTTGTGAGGTGAAATTGAAGCATACAGTTACACACACATTATTATCGTTTTATCCATGTGCCGCTCGCACCACAATGACTGGCGTTTGACAAAACTCAGTCAGTCCGTCCATATGGGGTTTGTGATCAGCCTCGATTGCCCTTGGGCTATGTTACACTGGGACATTGTTGACAACGGAAGCATTTACTTCCCATTTACCTGTACATATAAGTTGGCTCAACACAGACTGTATTCCACGGACTATAAGGCACGTGTCTAAGGGACTGAGGTATTCCCTCCACTAAAAGGCAAATCCCTAAGGAACTGAGGCATTCCCTTGACGATATTTATTCGCTGACTAGTTTATTCGAAAACTTTCTTTTTGTGTGGAAATAAGCTTGTTCTCATGAAACCAACGCAGCTGATATGACCGTATGGCCGTCCTTGTAGAGTTTAGGCTTATAGCTGAGGTAATACAGTAGCAGGCTGTACAGTTCTTCTGATAATGTGAGTCAGTCGTAAGAACTAAGAAATGAACATCATCTGGGTGCTGAATTCCTACCAATAAAGCTTGATGCGAGCATCAAATCAATCTGATCAAATCACCTAATGACGTAGTGTTCTATCGAGATCTCCAAACGCTGCTGCACCTGGCTAGTTGATAGACGATAGATATCACTAGAACAAGTGGCACCGAGCGAAAACAGGCGCTGCTTTGTCAAGATGTAATCAACTCATTCATAAGAGTTTACAGCACATGTACCGAGTACAGCAGCCTACTGTATCCACGCGCTGTATGAGCAGTGGACCCCTTCACGCAACCCATGATTTATTGCCCTCGCTCTATTTAAATATCAAATACCTCTTGAATATTTTCTGCGAAACTATGGAACAAAATACTCATAAAAAGATATAAATAGCAATAGATGAGAGTGCAGGTCACTATTCCATATAAACTTACTCTAAACTCTCTGGATACAGGAGTTGTTCCCTCTCTCTCTTCAGTGATACCACAATCCTTACCAGACTTACTGACTTACAGCAATATTTACCAGAAAGTTTCAGGCAGTAAGCAAACGACTACATGCCCCATGAGACAGCTGAGCCTAACCACTGCCGGCTCACTAATGCACTGGCGATTCAAACAGTTGCTACCTAGTTCTCAATGAATCGAGACTCAAGGTAAACAGGTGCACAAACAAATAGGGGAGTGCAACAAATAATACCGCATTCTGTCTTCATGTGTCACTGTTATGATAGGGGGAGCTGCAGCTTTCATTCGCGGTGAGCGAGTGTTTCATTTGTGATGAGATGATACAAAAATAGACAGTAGCTCGAGGACTCTTTATTTGAGAGAGAGAGAGAGAGAGGGAGGG
>ERZ1740065.2437-NODE-2437-length-11544-cov-15.532335_pt1 | contig 11544 bp, 7 predicted proteins | sample MGYA00581738_ERZ1740065 | MGnify/ENA primary metagenome ERZ1740065 (study PRJEB43018, sample SAMN04849749) | marine metagenome | isolation source: floating plastic debris | place: Pacific Ocean | collected 2008-09-01 | study: EMG produced TPA metagenomics...
CTAGCAAACGTTCCCTGAGTGAACTCCCAGGGAACGCCTCTGGTATGACTCATCAGCTAACCCATCAGCCACATAGGCTCAGCGGTGTTGCTTCTTGGAGTTGTTTATCGTTCTGTTTTTGTAGCAAACGGTTTAGCCCATTGAGCACGGCAAATATGGAGGCTGTTGTAATATTGCTATGGGTTCCCATGCCGTAGTAGCGCTGCGGCTGTCCTGGGGAGGTCACGGCCACGATGGCAATTGCGTCTGCCCCACTGCCAGTATTTAAAGCGCGTTCCTCATAGTCAACAATCTCACTCTCGAACCCGCCGTGGTACAGGGCGGCTACTAGCGCGTCGATGGGGCCATTGCCCGCTCCTTGTAGGAACAGCTGTTTATTGTCATAGCTAACCTGTAGCTCTAGCTGTTGTACCTGCTGATGGTCCCCTGTCGTTTTTAGCTGATGTGATTTATACATCAGTGGCCCGGGAGAGGTGCCATAGGTCTGATTTAATAACTGCCAAATGGCAGCAGACGACATCTCTGCCCCTGTGCTATCCATGACCTGCTGTACTACCTGGCTAAATTCAATCTGCATTGGTTTTGGCAGCTTAACGCCGTAGTCACGCTCTAGCAAAAATGCAATGCCGCCTTTGCCCGACTGGCTATTAACTCGCACGATAGCCTCGTAGGAGCGACCCACATCGGCTGGGTCCATGGGCAAGTAGGGAATCTCCCAGGGGGCGTTTGGCTGCCGTTGAGCAAATCCTTTTTTAATGGCATCTTGGTGAGAACCAGAAAAGGCCGTAAAGACTAGCTCCCCTACGTAGGGATGACGGGGGTGAATAGGCAGTTGGGTACAGTGTTTTACGACGGCGGCTACCTGATCTATTTGTGAAAAGTCCAGTCCGGGATGCACTCCCTGGGTATAGAGATTCATCGCTAGGGTGACGAGATCTACATTGCCTGTGCGTTCTCCATTGCCAAATAAACAGCCTTCTACGCGGTCAGCTCCTGCCATTTGACCCAGCTCAGCGGCGGCAACACTGCAGCCTCGATCATTGTGGGGATGGAGACTCAATGCCACCGCGTCTCGATAGTCCAGATGGCGATGCATCCATTCCACCTGATCGGCATATACATTGGGGGTAGATACTTCTACACTGGCGGGCAAGTTAATGATGGCCTTAGCCTCTGGTGTGGGCTGCCATATGGCCAACACTGCGTTGCAAATATCTCGGGCAAAGGGCAATTCGGTGGAGGTAAACACCTCGGGGGAGTACTGAAATCGCCAGGCTGTGTCGGGCTGTTGCTGGGCGAGCTGGTGAATCAAAGTGGCGGCGGCTACTGCGAGCTCAATGGTCTCGGTTCGACTGTTGTCAAACACCACTCGTCGAAAGACTGGAGCGGTGGCGTTATAGACATGGACAATGGCTTGCTTTACTCCTTGTAAGGACGCAAACGTCCGTCGGATCAGTGACTCTCTGGCCTGGGTTAGGACTTGGATGGTGACGTCATCAGGAATACGACTTTCTTCAATCAGACGACGGACAAACTCAAACTCTGTTGTTGAGGCTGAGGGAAAGCCCACTTCAATTTCTTTAAAGCCAATCTGAACGAGTAGCTGAAAAAGTTGTAGCTTTTGGTCAATGGACATAGGCTGAGCCAGGGCCTGGTTACCATCGCGCAGATCGGTACTGAGCCAGACAGGGGGCTGGGTAATGGTGCGATTGGGCCAGGTGCGAGCTGACAGGTCAACGCTGGCAACATCTGAAATTTGAACTGGCTGAAACGGACGATATTTGTGAGCGGGATTCTGCAACATGATGGTTTCCGTATAATTGTTGTTTAATCTCTTTTTGGAGGAGGTGCCCAGAGAACAGAGTAGACTTGGTAATTTGCGACAGGGGAAAACTACCCCGGAGCCGCTCCCAGGAGGGGATAAGCTGTCGGCAGGGAGCAGTTTTCTGATGACAGAGAACAGATAGTACAGCCTAAAACAGGGAAATCATTCCATGCTTAGGGGCTGTTCTAGCAACCTAAAAAAACCTAGAAACCCCTGATAAATCAGAGAATCTAGATGTCCGAGTTGTTCAAAAAATCTGCTTGGATCGTTAATGTTGGGTTGATGTCAAGTTAGTATGCGCCAGGCGCAGCAGCAGTCCTAGCCCAAAAAGGCTAGTTAGACTGTGTAGCGATAGCTGCTTGGCTGCGTTCATGACAATAAAAGTTTGCGAAAAACTCAATGACGAGATTCTAGCCTAATTTTTCTCGAAGCGTCAACTAAATTAAGGAGTTGTTCAGCAATAACCCTATGATTTGAGTTTCATCCTCTAAATCTTCTGCAAAAACCGATTCAGAATATTTATAATCGACCCCGCCGTAACCCGAAACTTATTGCCATTAGGGAAAACTTAGTACGTTGGGCCTTAGGGCGGCGTCCCAGCCCTAACCATGGGAAGCCCCGCATGCGATTTGGGAGAACTTATATATTTCCGGAAAGGGAACTCGGAGAGACCCCAAGCAACACCTTTCACACTCAACCAGCTGCCCAGCTATTTTCCTAGCTAAAACCATAAGCTTGATTTTTAACAATCTCTAAGTGTTGACTACGCGATTGAATTGTTCTCTTTAATCACTCTGTTGGGCAACAGAATTCTGGGTCGTTAATCCAAAACCTAGAACTCAAAATTTTCGGCGTTGCTCATTCTCGTGATGATTTTGATCTGCAAGGTGCTGGCGTATGACATTTCTAATAGATCGATGCATTTCTAAATCAGCAACGACAAATTTCCTCCTTTCCCAGACATGCTGATATTCTGACAGGGTTACAAAACTTTACGTCACTGGTTTATTTATGGCTGCCAAGTCACGCCTACCGCTACAGTTTTGGATTGTCACCCTGGTGGCGTTCATTAATTCCGTTAGTTTTACCATCATCATTCCAACGCTATACCCCTATGCCAAAGAGTTTGGTCTGAGTGATTTGGCGGCGAGTTTACTGACGACGGCATTTTCCCTATCGCAGTTTGTTGGCACGCCAATTCTGGGGCGGCTGTCGGATCGGATTGGTCGTAAGCCTCTGCTGGTGATGAGTTTGTTGGGTACCGTGGTGGCTAATGTGCTGGCGGCGGTGAGCCCGTTTGCCTGGTGGCTGTATCTGGCTCGCATGTTGGATGGTCTGACCGGGGGCAATAACTCGGTGGCCCAGGCGGTGGTGAGCGACATAACGACACCGGAGCAGCGGACCCAGGCGTTTGGGATCTTTGGGGGGATGTTTCGATTGGGGTTTGTTGTGGGGCCCCCACTGGCGTATTTGGCGCAAACGCTGCCACCCTTGCCGGGTATTACACCGCTGGGTATGAGCTTTATGGTGTCGGCCATCATGGCCCTGGTGGCCGCTATCTTGTGTTTTGCGGTGCTGCCGGAAACACGACCGCCTGCGACCTGCGATGGCAACCTCAAATTCTCCCTGGCTGACTTTGGCTTTGGCCGCCTGGCCGCCTCGTTTCGCAAACCGGTGGTGGGTCGCATTTTTCTAATGACGTTTCTCAACGGGGCGACGTTCACCGTCTTTACATTTGCCTTTCAGCCCTTTTTTCTGACTGTGCTAGGGCAAGATACTAAAAATCTGGCGTTTGCCTTTGTATTCTTTGGAATTTTGGCGTTTCTCTCCCAGGTATTTTTGTTAGAGCCTCTGCGTAAGCGGATGAACCTGGTAACGCTGCTGGTGGTGGCCCTGGTGATGCGGGGGATCCTCTTAATCCTGTACCCCTCGTTCCCTACAGTTCAAGCGTTCTGGATTTTGCTGTTCTTCTTTGGCATTGTTAATGCCTTTCCCATGCCGTTGATCGACTCGCTGCTGTCGCTACGCACATCTAAAGACGAGCAGGGGGAAGCCCTAGGCACCAATTCCTCCTGCTTGAGCATTGCCAATGCCATTGGCCCGGCTATTTCTGGGGTGCTGGTTACCTTTGGCTATGGCATGCCGTTTTTTGTGGCGGGAGGGTTAACCCTTGCGATCGCAACCTTTGCCCTCTCCCTCAATACCCCCAGCGATGGGGTCAAAACGGCCGTTTAGATATCCTGACTGGCTGAGCAGGCGTGACTCAGCCAGTCGAGAGGACTACTCCTGCAACAGGGCCTCTTTCTGCAACACCATTAGCTGCTTAATACCCGTTTCCGCATAGTCCAGCATCTGGTTTAGCTGAGGCCGATTAAAGCTATTGGCCTCAGCGGTACCCTGGACTTCGATGTAGCCCAGGTCACCGTTGAGCACCACATTAAAGTCAATATCGGCGGCGACATCCTCTGGATAGTTCAAATCGAGAAAGGCGTCTCCCTCTAAAAGACCCACGGAGATGGCGGCAATCTGGTGTTTGAGGGGAGAACGCTGGATGGTATTGCTGGCGATTAGAGATGCGATCGCATCTTCTAAGGCAACATAGGCCCCGGTAATTGCAGTAGTACGGGTACCGCCATCGGCCTGGATCACATCTGCATCCACCGTGAGGGTAATTTCACCCAGGGCTTCTAAATCTATGGCCGCCCGCAAACTGCGACCAATCAGCCGCTGAATCTCTTGGGTGCGCCCCGATAGTTTCATTAGCTCCCGTGACTTGCGCGTATGGGTGGCGCTGGGTAGCATGCGATACTCTGCCGTCAGCCAGCCCTGCCCCGAATCCCTCAGCCAGCGAGGCACATCTTCAGAAGCCGAAACCGTACATAGCACCTGGGTATTGCCACAGTGCGCCAAGACGGAGCCCGCCGCATAGCGAGTAAAGCGACGCTCAAACTTAACCGGACGGAGTTCATCGGGTTGCCGACCATCAGGACGCTGCCAAGCCATAGTCAATGCTCTAAACATCTAATTACGATACACAGGCTAAAAGCGTGTAGGAAGTTATCACTAGTTTTTTTAGGGTTTGCCCCCCCACTTCTCAGAACGGTTACTTAACAAAAATTGCTAATTTGATACCGATTGGGTAAAAAATACGCAACGACGGAACTCAATTGTCCCCAGCTATCGTCTGCCTAAGCAGCCTGTGTTAACGGCGCTATCGCTTGAATTATTGGAACGAGGATACAGATCTTTGCCGGTCTTTGCCGGACAGGGCCCCATTAACCCCGTTCTCTAGATAATGAAACCGCATGCAATTAAACCGGAGGCCGGGTAACGCTGTCCCCTGTTTCCAATGGGGAACCCTAACGAAAACGCGCTGCTGATCGTCGCGATGATTTTATCCGCAAGATGTTGACCTATCTACCCGACCGGTTCATCCTCTAAATCAGCAACGGTAACGAAAACAGCTGGTTTGAGAAAAATTGTCAGTACCTGAAACACAATGATGATGCACAGGGCCTTAAGGGCACCCACATCAACCACCCCCAAAATCTTAGCCGTTGATGCTCAGCCCAAACACTTGGATAGGCTCACGGAGATCCTGTCTGGGGCTGGGTACGATGTCGCTGTGGCCCTGGACGGTGAGGGAGCCATCCATCAGTTACGGTCCGTTAGCCCCAGTCTCATTTTGCTCGACTTGCAGCTGTCGGAGCTCAGCGGTGTTGAAACCTGTCAGCAAATCAAAGCTAATCCCAGCACGGCCTCCATACCGATTATTTTGACCACCGCCCCATCTATGACAGAAGCGATGGTTAAAGGACTGGCCGCAGGGGCCGTGGACTTTATTTATAAACCGTTTCAAACACCTGAGGTATTAGCCCGCATAGGGACCCAGCTACAGCTGCAACAGGTTAATCAACGTTATGAGCTGGAGAAACAAAAAACAGCCGCACTCACCCAACATAACAACAGACTTTTACTAACACAGCTCTCAGTGGATAATGCGGCAGACGGCATTATTTGGATTGATGCTGATTCAAAGATTTTTTATGGCAATTCAGCGGCGTGCGAGCTGCTAGGATATTCGTCCGAAGAACTGATTACCCTTAGCATATCCGACATCGATATCCATTTTTCACCCCAACAATGGCAGGGGCATTGGCAAGAGATTCAGGGCGTTCAGCCCCTCACCTTAGAATCTCAACATCGAACCAAGGGCGGACACGTTTACCCAGCTGACGTGACCATCAGCCATCTTGCCTGGGCAAATCAAGACTGTAATGTCATGGTATTTCGCGATATCAGCGAGAGAAAACGGGTTGAAGCAGAGCTGCAGCTGAGCCAGGCTCGTGCCACAGCCACCTTTGAGCAAGCGGCTGTGGGGTTTGCCGAGGTGGATATAGCCAGCCATAAATTTACAACCGTCAATACGGTTTTTTGCGACATGATTGGCTATACCCGGGCAGAGCTATTTGACCTCACCTTTTCTGACCTCACCCATCCTGAGGACATGGCCGCGTCGCGGCGGGCTATCCAAAAGCTCTACAGCGGTGAGACTGATAGTTTTACCCTCGAAAAGCGCTACATTCGCAAAGATGGAACTTACTTTTGGGCTGAAACCACCGCCTATTTGGTGAAACTAAAGGGAGAACAGGCGGTTTATAGCTTGGGTCTGGTGCAAGACATTAGTGAGCGAAAAGCTACTGAAAAGGCGCTAAGTTTGACCCAGTTTGCCATCGACCACAATGCCACCAGTACCTTTTGGCTGAATAAAGCCGGTCGCTTTATCTCGGTTAATCGGGCGGCTTGTCACTCACTGGGATACTCCAATGAAGAATTAACCCAGCTGTCTGTGTGGGATATTACCCCAACCTTTTCCCAGGATGACTGGCCGCTCATTTGGCAATCTCTACAGGAAATGTCCTATCGACAGTTTGAAGCATTTCACCAAACTAAGGATGGGTATGTGTTTCCGGTTGAAGTTGTCGCTAGCTTTTTAGAGTTTGAAGGAGACCAATATACCTTTGCTCGGGCAACGGATATTAGTATACGCAAGGCGGCTGAGACCAAAATAAATCAGCAAAATCATGAGCTAGAACAGGCCCTGAGCCAGCTTCAGAATACTCAGCTACAGCTTGTACAACAGGAAAAAATGTCGGCTCTAGGTAATTTGGTGGCCGGTGTCGCCCATGAAATTAATAATCCGGTGGGGTTTGTGGGGGGTAATTTGGCTGAGTTAAAACGATGCTTGACAGAGCTAACAGACCATTTGGCTCTCTACCGTCAGCAGGCATCTTCGGAGGCGATTGTTAGCCATGCGGAGACAATTGATCTGGAGTATGTGCTGGATGATATTCCCAAAATGCTGGCATCGATGGAGCTCGGTTGCGATCGCATCCACAATATCAGCGTCAATTTATGCACCTTTTCCCGGAATGACAAAGCCACCAAAACCGCCTTTAACCTCCACAAAGGCTTGGACAGTACGCTGTTAATCCTCAAACACCGGCTCAAGTCCAACGACTATCGCCCCGCCATCAGCATCAAAAAACACTACGGCAATCTCCCTGACGTTCCATGCTTTCCAGGTCAGCTAAACCAGGTGTTTATGAATATTTTGGCCAATGCCATTGATGCCCTGGACGAAAACAGCCAGGGAAAAGACTACCAAACCTTAGACGCCAATCCCAATCAGATCACCATTACCACCGAGCTAAACAACGACCATGCCACCGTTTCTATCCATGACAACGGTGCGGGTATGCCCGAAGATATCAAATCACACATCTTTGACCACCTGTACACCACCAAGGAAATCGGCAAAGGTACGGGGCTGGGGCTAGCCATTGCCCAACAGATTATCGTTGAAACCCATGGCGGAGATATTACCGTAAACTCTTCTCCCCAGCAGGGCACCGAGTTTGTTCTCACATTACCCATCGTGGCAGCAGAGTGATCGTCACCTCATGCCAGCAAAGATTGCGTTTTCTCAATTTTTCTATTCCATCCGACTGTAAGCGGTTAAAACAGGCATATAAGCTTGCCTAAACTATCAAAATAGTGTGGAGGGTCAGATGGACTTTACACGACGTGACGCGCTGCGCCTTGGATTACTGGGTGCCAGTAGCTTTTTGTCCTGGGGCCAGGGTACCCACAGAGCCCTGGCGGCCCCTGGAGACTGCGTACCCCATGGCACAGGAGAGCCCCCCGGCCCTTACCAAAACTCTCGTTTTAGTCCAGATATTCCTCTCTTTGATCGTCCCTTTGAGCCCATGCAGGTGCTGCCTGCCAAGTCAGTCGGTCCAGACTTAGATGGCTACACCATCACCATGCAAAAATCCCAGGTAGAGATTCTGCCGGGTAAACAGACAGAGGTGTGGACCTACAACGGACAGGTGCCGGGGCCCCTGATTCGTCAGCGTCAGAACACAGGGTCTGTCGTTCGGTTTATGAATCAGCTGGGTACCGATGATCGGGGGCGAGGCATCAGTTCGGTGATTCACTTGCACGGTGTGGCGTCATTACCCCAATACGATGGCTATGCTGAGGATCTGATTCCCCCTCAGTACTACAAGGATTACTACTACCCTAACGATAGGGGGGCGACCTTTTGGTACCACGACCATGCCATTGAGCACACCGCTCGGAATGTCTACATGGGCTTGGCCGGTATGTATATCGTGGAGTACGACGCGGCTGACTTCTGTGACCCCAGTGCCCAAGAACAGCTGCCCCAAGGGGAATACGACATCCCCTTACTGATTCAAGACAAACGACTCACCCCCGATGGCCAACTCTGGTTTAACGATCGTCGCCATCGAGGAGTTTATGACGATGTGGTGTTAGTCAATGGGGTACCCTGGCCCCGTATGACGGTCAAAAACCGGAAGTATCGGTTTCGGGTATTAAACGGCGGACCATCGCGTACCCTAAGCCTGGAGGCGCGGGTTAAACACGATGACGGTTCCTTAGAGCCGGTAACCTTGCAGGTAATTGCTAGCGATTCCGGGCTGTTAAGTGCCCCCGTTGCCACTGACAACCTGCGGGTAGGCGTTGCAGAACGCTATGAGTTTGTGATTGATTTTGCCGACTATGCTGGCAAAGACGTGTTGCTGGTGAACCCAATTTTCTTTGGCAATATCGACGGCAATTTGCGCAGTACCCAGGTAATGTGTTTTCAGGTAAGCGGCGGTGCCCAAGATAACCCGCCGCTGCCGGACCGTTTAGCGACGCTGACACCGATTGATACGCTCTTATCCGAGGTGAAAGCCCCCATCCGCACATTTCGCTTTGAGCGCCTGGGGGCACGGTGGTTGATTAACGGTAAGGCCTGGGACCCCCATCGGGTAGATGCCTTTGTTGAACCCTGCGCCACAGAAATTTGGCGCTTTATCTCAACCGGTGGTTGGGTCCACCCCATTCACATTCACCTGGGGCACTTCCGTTTGCTGGGCCGTAGCCGCCTACCCATTGCCCCCTACGAGCGGGGTCAAAAAGATACCTTCTTTGTGAATGATTTTGAAACATTGGATATGATTGGCCGCTTTGGCCCCCACGAAGGCAAGTACATGATCCACTGCCACAATCTTGTACACGAAGACCATGACATGATGACCCAGTTTCAAGTGGGGACCAAGGGCTGTTCGCCCTGTGCCGAGCCGGCTAGACCACTACCGGCTCCGACTAACTTTGATGCGCCCCAGTGTGTGCCGCCACCGGAATGCTTAGCGGCGGGTGGCGACAGTGGTGACAGCTGTGGGTAGAGACTAGTTGGCTCGATGATCGCCAGCATCAAACTGCTTTAGCGCCTTCATGTCGTAAGGGTTAAACGGTTTAGCATCGGAGCGCTTTTCAACAGACGGCGACCGCTGATCGGTCGCTGTCTGTTTAGACGTTGTTTGTTCAGCAGCGGGGGGTGTTTCGGGTTGTTTTTCTGGGCGAGATTGTTCAGTAGTAACGGTGGGAGTAGGGGTTTCCATTTGTGCGATCCAAACTGTTGTACTGGATGAAGCATCGGCCCCGGTCGGGCCAGCAAAGCCAACAACCCCGAGTAATCCAACTAAACAGATAAGAATAATTTTCTTAACCATGGGGTTCACCGGATAAGGGAGTAGTGGTGGATGGACAAGATTGTTATTTGCCCATCCTATTTCGATCTTATGTAGGGTATTTAACAAGCACCAAATCACGTTACAAAGCTTACGGATGCAGCCGATGGCAAACGTCCAGGTCACTCCTAAAAATTGCCCCTTAAACAACGGTTGCCCGGTATGAATTTGGGAGGCAACTACCGGCACATCCCATAGCTCACGGATATGCGCACCCTAAATCAGCAACGGCAAACAGCCCTCTTCGGGCTATGGGCTTATTTTTTCATCAAAGCTTTAGTAAAACCGCAGGCTGGCTTGCCAGTACTTCAAATTAATTTGGTTAGTCTGTAAGTCAATATATATGAACGCTGGCTAACACTAGTCTGCTTTTACAAGGGAGAGAAGAACACCTTGAATAGACCGCTTATTTCTGCTGGAGTTGCCTTTTCAGCTATCGGTTTGATGGCCGTCGTAGCGCCTGCCCAGGCTGGCACCCTGACGTTTGACTTTGAGATAGATACTTCATCTACCGTAACCTTTAGCCCGCTGCTGGGCGGTCTTAGTCTGGGTAGTTTTGGGCTGGACGGGGTCACCGTCCCTGACAGTCTGGAGGTAACGGCAGCGGGTGTGGCTGGCAGTTTTACGGTGTTAGATGATCCGGCTCAGTTTACCGATGGCAGCATCGATTTAGACTACGGCTGGGTGGACGATGTGCTGAGCGACTCCTATGGGGCCATAGCGCAGACGTTCTTGGGAAACTACGGTCTAACCCCCAGCCAGGTGGTGGAATCAGCGGATGCTCTATTTGATATCGACCAGTTTACGGGGGGTGGTGTTCTAGAGTCTAAGGATTTCACCCTACTGGGTAACCCGAGTCCGTTTGATATTGACTATGACGGTGAGACTAACTCGCTTGCGATCAATGGGTACAGTACCGAGGTGGCGGAAAGCTGTCTGTCTACCACCTGTCTGCTGGATGGCAATGTCAGCTTTGGCGTTAGCCTTGTTTTGAGTGAGTTGGTGACGGTCACTGGCGATTTGCTGACGAATTCTAGCCTTTCTTTGGGGCAAGAGACGACGGCTGCGATCGCAAATCTACAGCAAATGGCGACCATCGCCCAGTTTTTTGGTCCCACGGTCAGTCTGGGTAGTGTAACCACTGGGTTTTCAGCTATTACTGACCCAGTGAGTTCTGACCCGACAAGTTCTGAGCTGGCTTTTGAGGTGACGGATGGTTTGGTGACGGCTACTGCCACCACCGGTACAGAGCAGGCGCAGATCTTTAGTCAGTCTTTGGCACCAGTTGAAAAACCACCGTTAGTCGGGGAATTGGCTGCCGATGCCATTGTGGTTACCACGTCTACAGGGACACCCGGTGGCCCATTACCGGTCACCACAGGCCCCATCGCCCTCTCTACTGTTTCGGTAGCGTCGGCTTCGGTCACGTCGGCAAACAGTAGCAGTGACGCTCAGGATGTTCCGGAGCCGTCTATTTTGGTTGGCTTGTTGGGAATGGCTGGTTTGGCGGTTAAACGGAATCGGCAGAAGGTTGTTACCCGATAGGGTATTTTTGACCTCTATGGCTGGCGTTGCTGATCCTCGGTATGATTTTCTCTGCGAGATACTGTCCTA
>ERZ1740065.2438-NODE-2438-length-11544-cov-12.668988_pt1 | contig 11544 bp, 8 predicted proteins | sample MGYA00581738_ERZ1740065 | MGnify/ENA primary metagenome ERZ1740065 (study PRJEB43018, sample SAMN04849749) | marine metagenome | isolation source: floating plastic debris | place: Pacific Ocean | collected 2008-09-01 | study: EMG produced TPA metagenomics...
TTCACTTCATCTCATCCTGCCTCCCTCTCTCCCTGCCTCCCTCTCTCCCTGCCTCCCTCCTTCGCCGCCTCTCCCTCGCTGCCTCTCCCTCACTCCCTCCCTCCTTCACTATCTAGTTTCTGGCTCTCCCGGAATAGTTTCACTTCATATACTCTCGGCTTCTCAACTCATTTCTCAGGGCACAATTATTTTAGTTATTGAAATTTACAGCTGACTTTGCTATCATTGGTTTCCCAATGTCCTCCGGCAGCAGTTATTAGTTAAATCTCATTGAGGTCACTGTTACCTGTAGGGGTTTTCAGAAAAACTGAGTCTGCAGAATTTTTGTCGGACAAGTTGACAAGTAGGCATAATGTACTCTCTGATTCTGGTTGAAGTCTGGATTACCGTCTCCTACAGTTCAGTAATGAAGAGTATCCAGGCTTCCACCTATCTGCCATGTTATTCACTGTTGGAAGCATTGATTATTCTCATCGCTGACTGCCGAAGCAAAAAAGTACGCTGGATGCGTCTGTCACAGCGCAGTACAGCAAATAGGTGACATATTATTAAAATTTAAATATCGACATAACCAAAACAATAACAGTGATGCCGTGAGCACCACACCTACATACCTACGCAAGCAAGCATTCTGCACAGTCACCATGAACGTCGAATGGTCGCTTACCTTCCCACATAGAAAACGAGATGCGTCAATTTAAACCCAATCATCATGTTTGAATTACTGTGTGTGTATGCTATACACCTCAATGATGAGTTGGTTTAACAATAAAACACTATCACATACGATCTACGCAATCAGCTGGGTCTCTCACCTCTAGGCCTACGCACTGCGTGACACTAATTCCATTGACTATGAGCATTCCGAGCAAAGATAAAAGTCCAGATAGTCACGACTGTGTCAATGACTGTGTCAATGGCTGTGTCAATCCTACGCAGACTTCTTGAAATAGTTTTAGCAGCAAATGTTATCATCTTACATCAGCTGTCTGTGATGTAAAACACGGCATACGTGTTACCAAAGTAGGGTTATGAAACTTCTTTCAAATCGTGTGACTGCCATGTGGGCTGTTGCTACACATATTGATGGGCTGTATTGTATTCAATGTCAGGAGTGCTTCACCGTTCTATGGTTATGAAACTGCAGAATGGAGTGGAAGGATGGAACAGCTTCTGGGACACCCCAGTCTCATTATAAACATGCATGTAGTGCTCAAACCCTAGAAAAATATGACAATAAAAATGATGGCTAGTATTAATCTGGTACACAGTAGACAGTGTGCGAGATCACAGACAGAATGTCTGGTGATGTCATCACGCCTACAGAGAGTTAATACGGAAACTGTAGAATTTCACAGCTCACTCATTACAAATCATTCATAGCTAGGAATATATGATACTGTGTTCTATATGTGGTGGATGTGTCCGAGTAGTTCTGAGAGCCTTTGTTAGTATGCGAGTTATCTGTTGCGACGCTAGGAAACTGCAATCAGCATGGCAAATTATGACTTTGTGGTGCGAGTATAGCGCATGTCATTTTCGGTTATGAGAAAGCATTAGATATAAGCTTATCTATCAGTGTTTTTCTATAGACATAAGTACATAAGGCAATCATAGGCTCACTGGCTGGTTGTTTCCAAAAACTACTTGAAGATGAAATTTTATCACACAACACATGATCGCATAAGACTAACTTCTAAAAATACCTTAAAAGAGAAAATCTAGTTTTTACAGGATTTTTTAAAAATAACTTGGTAAGCAGCACTTCCTTTGCCCATCATTATCTCCTGATATACTGAGGGAGAAAAGAGCTATTGGGAGTTATTTTCTCTTGCTTATCAATCTAATTCGAGCCATTAAGGTGAGCTTGAACCAATTCAGTCCCAGTCATTTGTTTCTAGATGTTGTTCAAAGGGAATCTATAAATACTTGACTCACTGTCACGGAATACTCAGTCCAAATCCGTCTTCAAAATGATGAGATGAGACTGCTATGCTCTATAGGGGTGTGACTTAAATTTGAAGTCCACAATTATCATATAGGTAAGTGCATACTAAGGTACTGGGGTTGATGGGTGGCCAAGAGAGAATGGAGGGAATATTGCCTTGTTCATGAGACTTTACAGTTGTAAAAGGGAGATGGAGATGGGGAGGTGGAGAGTAGATGGAGGGGAGAACGAGAGCTGGCTGCATCTAGCTCACATGTTGACTAAACAACATAACTGTGAGAGTCGTCTTCTCATGTCCTACATTGCTCCCCATATGGTATACTGTGAGGAAAAGATTGAGATACACGCCAGGACTCTCTCCAGGAGGGTGGAGAGGGTGGTACACCCCAATTATGCTAGTCTCTCAGCGGTCGGATACTCAGTCTTTAGTTGACTACTAGTATATGAGCACAATCTCAGTCTCTTCTGCACTAAGTCTAGCAGTAGATGAGTGCCCATCAATGCTTTACTGCAGGAGCACGCCAGGGCAGGCACTCAGCACTCCACAGGATAGACCCACGTCCTCATAGGAGTCACTACACTATATGCTTGACGATTAAGCAACAAGGTACGAAGATCCAAACAGGATATCATACATTTAGAAGGCTCCATCTGCAAGTTGTTTTACATGTCAGGCAGTTACCACAAATAATTCGTACTGTTGCAGCACATCTGTCACCTCCAGCCATTCCATCAGTGTGACTATATTGCACAATTCAATGGCCAGCAGTGCTCATTCCTAACCCTAGGCATCTAAATTTTCCCCAGGGGAGTTATTCCCACATCCACCTTGGTCTCTCTGGTGCTTTATTTCACCTTTTCTTCACCCTATAAAAGGTCACCACGTGCCCCATCAGAGGCCTTGCAGGTAGCAACTCAATTCAAAATATTTTGAAGATGGCCGGTTTTCAAGTTTATTGGGAGAGCACTGATCAACATTTCTCTGAGAGGATATAAACGGAGGAGGATATTTGAAGACGATGATAGACATCCCATACCTCATGTTCAGATGGACATGACAAACCCTTTGTATTATCACAGACCTCACCTACAAGCCAATTGTACTGACAGAAGGAGACAATGCTTGCAGTACTTTCGGTTATGATGTTATATCTATTCATATGTTACGTCCTAGATGAGGAGTCAATAATAAAAAGTAAAAAGAATGGAAAGAGAAGAGGTGAGCAATATATGACTTGATTACTCCAGGGTCTATTATGGATTGCCTGCAAGGTTGTCATCACCACGCAGCTCTCTCTGCTGTCCGAAGCGTTTAAGTCCGACCCTATCGTATAAATTTGGGAGTTTTCGTACCTCGGTGGTACAATCGAAATAGCTTGCTACAGGACTAAAAAATCTACGTGAATGAAGCACAACTCAACTCAACTCAGCTCAGCATTACCCTAGGAATCTCGCTAGAACCTGTGGGTCTCTCGTAGGACCTTCATGACGAGATTAGAAGTGAGGGAGACGATTTTCCGTCGTTTCAATACTGAACTCTCTGTAGTGAACACGCAGTTGTACTGCTCGTCTCGTACCATACCATCGCGTAGCATGGATGCGATAACGATCGCGATATACGGAGACAAATGCGTCATACCCGAATGTCCTTGCCGCTGCAGAACGAAGTGACAACAAGTCATGGGAATCATATAACTGGTAACCAGTAGAGCGCCATAGACCCCCTTGATTGGCTACTTCTACCAGAGACCTTACCGTAAGGTCTCTGCTTCTACTAAATAAGAAATTAAATTTCTTCTTTAGTCTATAATGAATTTTTGCTCAAATGAGATCAAACTATACTAGTATAAAATATTTTAATTTGTTATTCTTATTTTTGCCCGACCTCTTCAGATTATGCTCATTAGAGTTTTCCCATTGTAATACGTGCAACTTCTTTCCTCGGTTTCACATTGGTTTCATCATACAAACTGAACCAACAGTTTCACCGTATTGTACAGACCATTTTTACTGATCTAAAGAGCATTTCAACTGGTTTTGAGGTACAGCGACAACTGGACTAGATTTTCAACTGGTGACACTCTTGCCATGGCTAATACTAAGCGGGGCTTATCCAATTGGCAAGCTCCAGTGAATGAAGATGCACCTCGTTTGAAGCTGTACAACAGTATAACACGTCGCAAGGTTTGTTGAATGTGATATCGCAATGAGGACGTGATGTCAGGTTTAACACATAACTTGCGTTGCTTTTAGGAGATATTCGTCCCTCAAAATGGCAACCAAGTGCTCTGGTATAGCTGTGGCCCTACCGTGTACGACACATCACACATGGGTCATGCTAGGTAATTTCTAACAAAAAGTTCTACGTTTTCTTTGAGAGCTAGTATTCACTCTAGTTTGGTCCATGCTGCTTTAGGTCATACGTGTCGTTTGATATTATGCGCCGGATACTGCAAGACTATTTCAAGTACGACGTTACGTACTGTATGAATGTCACCGATATAGATGACAAGATTATCAAGAGAGCTCGGCAGAACAGGCTGTTTGAGGACTTCTTAAAAGCTGAGCAGTGAGTACAGTAGGTAATGTGATCGCAATGTGACAGAATTGTACACAGTTATTTTCACCCTGTCATTATACAGTACCTTGGCTAAAGTACTAGAAGTAGCCATGCAGGCGTTGGGGACATTCAGGGAGAAATTAGGGAATGAAACCGATGAGGGGAAGAGAGCTATGCTGACACGGATCTTATCAGAGGCTGAGGAGGCAGAGAAGAGGTTGGAAAGCGCGATGCATAGCACTAAGTCCTCGCCTGATGAGGTGAAGGATGCGCAGGAGGTAGGTTCACTACTATGAGAAGGGATCATAGAAGAAGGCATTAACTGATTTGATCATAACAACCAAGCAACTGACAGGGCTAAACGTCTGCTTATTCTAAAGCAGGACATTTTGTGAGCATAATTCTTGTGTTTTCGTCTGTGATAAAATTTTGTGAAAATATATTTTTGCGTTCCTTCGAACTAGTATATAGATGATCACTAGAACAGAGAAATATTTGCGTGTTCAATTGTTGCAATCGGCCAAAAACTCTTGAAAATGCAAAATTTTCCTGTTTTACAGTACGTACAGGGTGAGCACAGTTGTTTCAGCACACATACCTAGCAATTGGTATGTGTCAAATTAATTTATAATACATCCTCATGAACTTGAACTCTCACTTGAGCCCTAAAAACACAGCTATTGATGAATTCTTTCACCGAGTTTCATGCTCATGCCCTCTCTTAATGCTGATGGAGAATGGACCCTAGCGGCATTCTGTGTATGGCAGATAATAATTTGGAGTTGTGGTCACCATGAAAAACTGCTAATGTATGGGACCAGCCATTCCTCTCAGCCATTTCTCCACTCTTGTTTGATGATCGGAATGTACTAGATTAAATTTGTTGGAGTTGTCTACTCACATAGGTTGGTTGGAAATTCCACTCCAGTACATTATTACAAGCTCAGCCTGTTTCAGAATCTCCTGATGAAACTGAAAGACCCTCTGTCTGATTGGTTGGATCGCCAGTACGGAGCAGACGTCACAGACAACTCTATATTCTTTGATCTGCCCAAGCACTTTGAGAACGAATACTTTACTGACATGGAGATGCTCAACGTAAGCCTTTATATATTGCACAATTTGGATGTCTATGTGTATATGTCATATGTAATCTCTCATTCAAACACTCTCCTTCCTCATGGTTTAGTTTCACTGTCACTTTAGTAGCGTTGAAAAATATGCAGTCGGACACATTTCTCCTCATTGTCATCATGTCAGCTATTGAACTGTGAGGGAGAAGTGCTTGCGCTGCTAGAGGTGATTTCTGATTCATTCATTCTAGGCTCTCGGATATCTAGTCATGTAATAGGTATTTTCAGAGTCCTGCGTGTTCTATGGACACTTGGAACGCTGAGCGCAAACGCCAGCTATTACAGTAGTAAATAGTCAATGTGCCAATAACATTTTTTGCCTCTATCTCAGAAATATAGCGAATGAGGCTGGTAGAAAAACAGACGTCGTAATTCTTAGGTCTATGGTCCTAGGTTCCTGAAGTCTAACTAACAACATTTGGTTTGCATTGGTGCGCCACACACGCGTGAGTGGACAGCAACTTCAAAAATGCCTTAACGCTGATCGGCCATTGGACTCTAGTAAGCATCATATACATGTACTGTCCTAATGATCACAAGCTGCTGTAGAATTGGATTTGATAGCGACGAAAATGTTAGCGTTTCCTTCAAACTCTTAAAGAAATAAAAACTACCTAATGATAGCGATGGTCTTTTGTCGCTATCAGGTCCGGTTCTGATGGATTTCCCATCTAATTTCTATTCCATATAACTTACAGTATCTTTAGTGTAAACCTACATCAGACTAAGTCTTGTGTACGTTTAGTCCTCACCCACTGTCACTGATACGTACTGTGATAGTTTTACATTGCAGTGTATCTCATTCTTGCACTCTATGTTTGTCACTCTGATTTGTAGTGAAATGGATTAATTTTTGCAGGTTTTGCCGCCAGATATAATCACTCGTGTGACGGAGTACGTACCGGAGATCGTAGACTTTGTCCAGAAGATTATAGACAACGGTTTTGCGTGCGTTACTTCAACGTCTGCCTGAGATCTATGGCTGTTAGATCTGCTATGGCGGGTGGTGTTAACGAAGTCTCATATTGGTGTTTAGGTACAACGCCAATGGGTCCGTCTACTTTGACACGGACAGGTTCAGCAAGGACGAGAGGCATTTCTATGCCAAACTTGTCCCAGAGGCGTTCGGTGACAGCAAGGCGCTACAAGACGGAGAAGGTATTTGAGAGGATATTCTGCCTGTATCATCGGCTGACTCGTCGTGCCACCACTCATTCTACTGTCTGCTGCAGGCGATCTGACAACGGACAGGGTGGGTGAGAAGAAGAGTGCCAACGACTTTGCTCTGTGGAAGCTGTCAAAGCCTGGAGAGCCGAGCTGGGATTCGCCGTGGGGAAAGGTCTGTGTTATAGTCTGTCTGTGGATATGACACGACTGCTGCTGGTTGAGGCAGTTATCATGTAGAAGCATTTCGTTCCAGATCTATTGAAAGAGCCTGGTAAAGGGTAGTACTAATTTTTATAGTGTTTCCAAGCGCAGAGAGAACTGATTTTCTTTATAAAATATCATCACTAGAGTTATATTGGTCAAATAATTTAATTTTATCAATGCTATGTCCTCCTTATGTATACACTTTTAATGATTGCATCATGGAGTTGTCCTCCCATACAACTGCTGGTGTGATACAGGGTCGGCCCGGCTGGCACATAGAGTGCTCTGCAATGGCGAGTAAAGCTCTCGGCGAGTCGATGGACATCCACACGGGCGGCTTTGATCTCAAGTTCCCTCACCATGACAACGAACTGGCTCAGTCGGAGGTATGTCTCTGACCTTTACTTTTCCTACACTCGGTACCCGTGTCAGTGTGTTCTATAGTTATGCTGCGTGTAGGCGTACTTTGGACACAGTCACTGGGTGCACTACTTCCTGCACTCCGGTCACCTGACCATAGATGGCCTCAAGATGTCCAAGAGTCTGAAGAACTTCACCACCATCAGGGAGGCGCTGAAGAGCTATAACTCTCGACAAATTAGGTTCGCCTTCCTTCTACATGCGTGGAAAGACACACTGGACTACGGTCCCAACACCATGGAAGTTGCCCTGCAATACGAGAAGAGATTTAGTGTATGTTTCCACGTACCTCGGACTATGTGAGCTGTACGTCGGGATTGATACTTTATGTTCAGTATATTTTAATCACAGGAATTTTTCCTGAACATGAAGAGCCAGCTGAGACACCTGCCCGGTCAGGGCAGTGACAGGTTTAGGAAACAGTCGGAGCTCGAAGTCAACTTGAGCAAAAAGTTTCTGGAGTGCAAGGACTCGGTTCATCGGTCCCTCTGCGGTGAGTACGTCACCTCGTTACTTACTTTACCGCTATTAGTCATGTACGTGTGTTCGGTACTGAGAGTATATCTCCAATCCTTGTACAGACTCCATAGACACCAGAAGTGCGCTAGAATCAATGCGCGACTTGATGACGAGTACTAACACCTATGTGAAGGAGAGGGCAACTCTTGAACAGGATGGTATTCTTTTGAGAAACATCGCCATGTATCTCACTGATATGCTCAAGGTTGTGAAGTCTTCCTCAACCACTTTCTAGAACTTTCTAGAACTGTTTAGTCTGTGTATGCCCGTTCTCATGGTGATTACATTGACAGATCTTTGGTGTCTTCGAGAGGGAGTCAGCAATTGGATTCCCGCAGGCATCAGGGTCCACCGGAAATCTGGAGGAGATCGCGATGCCTTACCTCAGCTGCATCGCTGATTTCAGAAAGACCGTGAGGAGAAACGCGACAGTGAAGAAGGACAAGGAGGCACTCGAACTGTGCGATGCTCTTCGAGATGATGTGCTGCCATTTCTGGGTGTGCGGATGGAAGATACCGATGGTGAGATGATTCTGTTCTAGATTATTCTCTGCCAATGGTGAATGTGTCTTTGTGATTGTGATTCGGGAGGGGCTGACCCCACTGATAGTTAGCTCCACTAACTGGTTGACCCCCAATAGCAGGCGATTGCTGAAGATGCAGTGAATAGCCATTCGGTGCACAAGAACCTAATAACCCTAGGCTCCTAATAATTGGGAAGCCATTGCAGTTCTTATGAAAAGTCCCTTTACGAGTTGTATGAATCGTGGAGAAGACAATTCCATGCTCTGAGCAGTGCCAGCGATTAGCTGGAAATCCGTCTGTACGGCAGTATATTCTCCAACTGTGGGGATGGAATCTGTAAACCATCAAGAGCGCCTTATATGTGATTTCTGTGGCTCCCTTAGGAAATCAGTAGAAGAATTACAATATTTTCTGACTGCCTGTACCTGCATGGTAATGACAGTGAGTTATAGATAGAAATTGATATCTGATGCATCCTCTATTAGTACATTGATTTTTGCAGGCGATTTGACAGCAATCAAGCTCGTTGATAAGGAGGTGTTGATACGAGAGCGGGAAGAGAAGATGAAGGTGAGCCATCAGTTCTTCATTCATGACTCAACTGTCCTCTCTAGCTGGCCATCATTCGTTTGATTAATTGAAGATGAAAGAACTGGAGAGGAAGGCCAAGGAGGAGAAGAAGGCCAAAGCCGAGGCTGAGCAGGTAAGTTATAAACTTGTACTTATGAACTTGGGCTATACAAGCAAATTCCTAACATGTTTCATTGGCTCATTGTTTGTCAGCGCGCGAGGGAACAGCAGAAGCGAATGCCTCCCAGTGAGCTGTTCAGGTCTCAGACTGATAAATATTCACGATTTGATGACAAGGTCAGTGGAGGGTAATATCTGCACTATATCACAATGGTATTTGGAGTTGTCATACCTTGGTGTTCATTGCAGGGCATGCCAACACACGGGGCTGATGGCAGTGAAATCACTAAAAGTCAACTAAAAAAACTGCAGAAGCAGTACGATGCTCAAGCAAAGAAATATCAAGACTTTTTAAAAGAGGCTGATAAGAAATAAAATGAGTTGAATATCATTTTTATCCTGTCATTTATTATCTCTCGCTATATAATTATGTATTTTTTGTCCTGTTTATGCGATTAATTTTGTTTAGTGATCTCCTTGCAATCATGGCATATGGGAATAAACGTAAACATCACGCTCTCCTACTCATTTCCTCTTATACTGAAAGTCAGACAAGCATCAGATCAATCAGTGTATAACAGAGATTGATGTTATTTTCAACGTACGCTGTCTTATATCGAATGTCGAAGTCAGGAAAGCTCAGCTTCATGGTATGATATGGATGTTCATGCTTGTCACGAAATGATCATCATCTTGGTGCTTTGACAACTCAATGTCGAGGCTTAACCATAGTGACCCAGTGCATATAGCACTTGGATATCTATAGGAGTCGTATAGCATGGTTCTGAATCTGATTGGTGATCGATATAGTCACAGATACGATACAAATCTACCATACGTACATATTGTGATGTGATTATGACGAGACAACGATCTCCTGCCACCCGATGTGATTTAAAATGCGCCGCCACGAATAAAGTTATAGGGTTATAGAAAGGTCAAGGTTTCTACTAGAAACTCCTACACGCAACAGTCGCTGAAACGTAGCTACTGCCACTCAGCTGTTTCTGCTTTACACCCTGTTTTAAGTGTATGTGTCCGTCCAATTGAGCAGATTTAGACACTTACGTCTAATTATGAAGCGTTAGGACTCATCTCGACATTCACCGTCTCACCGTAAGAACAGTACAACGTCAGTATGAGGGTCGTGACTAGATGCGTTCCAGGAAGTCCTACTAACCTCAACAAAACTGCGTTTGAATGGCAAGTGCGCTAATTTTACATAACATACGTTCTTTGATCTATACAACGGTTCAAATTAAAAGCCTTCGTTAAGCTAGCAACCGTATTCACATGTTTAGAATGAGCTGTGCGCTTTTGTATGATGCAGGGGATACCATGGATTGGTGGCATATGGAGCTAACAATATGGTGAATATTGTCGACTCCTCTTCGATGCAAGTAAGTCAATTAACATTTAGCCGAAGGTCTGAGACTCGTGTTGGTTGTTATCTACTGCTCTCTTATACAGCATGTGACAACTCTCAGTGGCCACAGGTCTGCTGTGACAAAGGTGAGACACCATGAATAATTTGGTATTTTGGTGACAGTGGAGATAAGTGCTAATGCTATACATGTTGTGATATAACAGCTGACCTGGGCTCCAAGTGGACTACCTCTGGATGAGGACACGAGTCACATATACTTAGCATCTGCAGACACAGCCGGATTCATCATACTGTTTGACGTCACCAAAGGGTTGGCTAAACAGAGAATGTCTGAGAACAACAAAGTTGTCAATGGTACCTGTGTGCACCTGTCGCCAATGGTGGTGGTCTCATATCGTGACACTATGATAGTCTCTTCATAGCCATGGAACTGATGTATGTAAATGGCATTGAACTCTGCCTACTGACACTCCACCAATCAGCCACTCTCATCTTGTGGGACCCCAAGTCAGGTGATCAGATCTGGAAAAAGTCATTCTCCGATTCGTTCAGCTCCTTCACAAGAGATCCTTTCGATGCCAGCCATATTGTCTGTAAGTATTTGACAAGTTCTGCTTCCAAGAGAAATCGTAGCTTCTGTCATCATCCCTTGAATTCCCATTTGTTTTTCAGTGAATGGCGGAACCTTTCTGCAGTACGTCACAACATTCAGTGCAGCTCAGGCACCGTCTGATGGCAGCAGGTTTTATATGAGCAACAGCTCATCAGGTAAGTATACACACCTGAACACTTGCCTACATACTTACCTACACACTTGTATACCTACACCTATGTACCTATTCACGTACACACCACCAATACACGTACACATCCACACATGTACACATGCATACATGTACACATCCACACACGTACACACCACTAATACATGTACATATCCATACACGTACACATCCATACACGTACACATCCATACACGTACACATCCATA
>ERZ1740065.2439-NODE-2439-length-11544-cov-4.694926_pt1 | contig 11544 bp, 9 predicted proteins | sample MGYA00581738_ERZ1740065 | MGnify/ENA primary metagenome ERZ1740065 (study PRJEB43018, sample SAMN04849749) | marine metagenome | isolation source: floating plastic debris | place: Pacific Ocean | collected 2008-09-01 | study: EMG produced TPA metagenomics...
CCTTAACTGGCAAGGCTTTTAGCCTCTACTTCAAAACTTTTGTCCCTGTACTGAGGAATGTCCTACATAAGTAGCAATTGACTATATATAAAATCTGATTTCTTAGGGCGGCTTCTCTGAAACGTTTGAGGATTTTCCAAAAAAGCTGGGGATTTTTAGAATTCAGATTATTAAAAATCGCGCAAAAAAAGACTGGAAATTAGACCATACTTGGGTTGTGCAATGCCATTACATAATCGAGCTTGGCACTACCCGTAGCATGTGCTGCTAGTGCCTTGAAACACTGCCCATGACCCTACCTTTTAAGCGGATTCAACCTTGGCAGCGTGGCCTAATTGTTGGAGCCCTCGTGTCTGCCGCCGGTATTCTTGGTAGCCTTTCTGGGGGCTTTGCCTTTTTAGAGTGGGCCCTCAGAGATACCTATGTGCGGTTGCGTCCCCTCGAGCCCAAAGATGAGCGCATTGTTGTTGTCACTATTGACGAGTCCGATATTCAGCTAGCTGGTCAGTGGCCCGCCTCGGATGAGTTTCTAGCCAAAGTGATCCGCGCCATTGATGCCCAAGATCCCCACTCTATCGGCTTGGATTTATATCGCGATTTGCCTGTGGAACCGGGCAATGCAGAGCTAATTGAACTGTTTGAAAATACGGAAAACCTGTACGGCATTGAAAAGGTTGGGGGGCAGTCGGTGGCTCCACCGCCCACTTTGGAGCGAGTGGACCGGGTTACGTCCAACGACTCGGTGCAGGATTTAGACGGTCGAGTACGTCGCGGCATTGTGGGGATTCTGCGCAGTGATGGGGTGTACCGCGAGGGGTTGGCGTCCCGTCTAGCGTTGCAATATTTGGAAGATCAGGGTCTGGAGCTGGAGATGATTGACCCGAAGGAGCAGATTCTGAAAATTGGCCAGGCGCTGTTTCGTCCCGTCACGCCGAAGGTGGGAGACTATATGCCCGATGGGGGCGGCTATCAAATTTTTCTGAACTATCGCGGCTCCCTCGATAGGTTTTTGCATATTTCCCTGGCAGATGTGGCGGACGGGCGCGTGCCGGAAGGGTTCTTTCGCGATCGCATTGTATTGATCGGTCCCATTGCCCCTAGCACTAACGATGAGCTGCAAACCCCTTACAACAGCGCCCTGTTGCCCAGCCGCCCCCTAATGCCCGGGGTGGTGATTCACGCCAATATTGCCAGCCAAATTGTTAGTGCGGCTCTGGACGGACGGGTGATGCAGCAGGCTCCGGTAAAGAGCGCAGTGCTGGCGTGGATTCTGGTGTGGGGGATTGGCGGCGCAATTTATGGCACCTACCGCCAGCGCGTTTCCAAAGGAATTGGGGTGATGCTGCTGGGCAGTGTCAGTATTTTAGCGATTTCTTATTTGAGCTTTAATAGCGGCTGGTCCATTCCGGCGGTGTCGCCATTGCTGGTGTGGAATATGTCCACGGGCACCGCGATGTTTATTTCCCTTTGGAATGCCCTGGAGCGATCGCGGGATGATTTGCACAAATATGCGGTGACCTTGGAAGAGAAACACCAGGAGCTAAAGCGGCTGGATGAACTGAAGGATGAGTTTCTTGCCAACACTTCCCACGAGCTACGGACGCCCATTCACGGCATTGTGGGATTGTCAGAGTCGCTGATTCAAGGCACTGCCGGACCGATGGAAAGGCCCCAGGAAGAAAATCTACGGCTTATTGCCGATAGTGGGCGGCGGCTGGCAAATTTGGTGGACGATATTTTAGATTTTGCCCAGCTTAAAAATGGTCGCCTAGAGCTGGAGTTAAAGTCGGTGGACGTTAAAAGCTGCATTGATGCGGTGTTGGCGGTAACTCAGGTGCTGGTGGGCGATCGCCCGATCACGGTCACCAACGGCAGCCCGTCGGGATTGCCGCCCCTGTTAGGGGACGAAAATCGCATCCAGCAGATTTTATACAACCTAATTGGCAATGCCATTAAATTTACGGAAAAGGGGCAAGTGCGGGTGACGGCGAAGGCGGTGCCCCAAGAGGGCGTTAGCGAGAAAGAGGCGATCGCTATTTCTGTCTCTGATACGGGGCCGGGCATTGCCCAGAAAAACCTAGACCGGATTTTTGAGTCCTTTGAACAGGGGGACGGATCCACGTCTCGCCGTCACGGAGGCGCCGGACTGGGGCTGGCGGTAACGAAGCAGCTGGTGGATCTGCACAAAGGGAAAATCACGGTAAGTTCGGTCCTGGGCGAGGGGTCTACTTTTACCGTAAGGTTGCCCGTTGCCGACGGTCCTGCGGCGGCGCCCGATAGTCAGCGTTTACTACGTCGTCGTCGCCATGAATCGGCGATCGCCCCCCCGGCCCCAGCCACATCACAGCCCGCCCTAGCCTCTCATCCAACGAAAAACAGCCGTCACCAGGTCAAGATTTTAATCGTCGACGACGAGCCGGTCAATTTGCGGGTATTGGAAAACTTCCTTCGTTTTGAAGGCTATTCAGTTACCGTTGCCGCCAGCGGTCAAGAAGCCCTAAAAGTACTCAACGCCTTAGCCCAGCCCATTGATCTGGTGCTGCTGGATATTATGATGCCCAATTTATCGGGCTATGACGTGTGTAAAAAAATTCGGGAAACCCGTTTAGCGGCCCAGCTACCGGTCATTATGCTGACCGCAAAGGATCGCCTAGATGATTTGATTATGGGCTTTAAATGTGGAGCCAATGATTATTTAACTAAACCCTTTATTAGAGATGAATTGTTGATGCGAATTAACACCCATATTCATCTTTCCAAGATTAGTTCGGCATACCAAAGATTTGTGCCCCACGCCTATTTAGAGTTTTTGGATAAAGAAAGTATTTTAGATGTCAAACTCGGTGACCACGTGGACCGGGAAATGGCGATTATGTTTAGCGATATTCGCGGTTTTACCAGTATGGCGGAGGGGATGACTTCGCGAGAAGGGTTTGAATTTATTAATCGCTATTTACAGCTGGTTAGCCCGATTTTGCGCAGCCACGGGGGAATTATTATGAAGTATCTGGGAGACGGGGTGATGACGGTGTTTCCGAATGGTCCTCAGGGTGCCATTAGTGCGGCGATCGCCCAATTAAAAGCCGTTAGAAAGCGTCGCCGCAAAGCTTCTCTCAAGCAGAGCAATACTCCGATTACGAGCCCCGCCAGTAATAGCATTTTTGGTGACGGCAAAAGCGGCAGCGAAAACGGTGATTTTTCCAGGGGAGACGCCATTATTCGCATTGGAATCGCTATTCATTGCGGTCCAACTATGATGGGGATTATTGGTGAAAAAGACCGCATGCAGGGAGATGCCCTCTCCGACAACGGCAACTTGGCAGCGCGCTTAGAAGGGTTGACCAAGGTTTACGGCGCGTCCCTATTGGTATCAGAAGAAACTGTCAACTGGCTAGGACACGACCATCCATTTCATCTACGCTTCTTAGGGGCAGCCATTGTTAAAGGAAAGCGCAATGTCACCGGACTTTACGAAGTGTTTGATGGGGATTCGCCCAACGAATTTGATTTAAAAGTTTCCACCCACGACGCCTTCGAAAAAGCCGTTAGGGATTACAGCGCAGGTCAGCTAGCAGAATCGCGCAAAGGCTTTTCTGAAGTGTTAGATATTAACCCTGGTGATAGCTGCGCCCTTTACTACTTAGAACGTTTGGAAGAAGCTGAGCGCGAGGGACTTGGGGAACAGTGGGATGGCGTTTTACGGCTAACCCATAAGTAATTACTTTATATAAGCAGTGCCTTACGGTTTTCACCTGTGCCCGCTATTGTCGATGCAGTAAAAAATAAGACACATTGAGAGGTTCTGCTAAAGCTAGAATTGCGCTATTGATTCGTCAGCGCAGTGCTTTGCAAGCGAACAAACTCAATGCTTTCTGACACCAATTCCTTTAGCCTATGCGCCATAAAATACGTTTGAAAACCTTTGAAGAGTAGAGTTCTGACTCTCTAATTACGACTCTTTAATTGTGGCTCTTTAATCTAGAGACGTCTGATGTGAGTTAGAAGGGAAACTTTTCAAGGCAACAAAAAACGCTGAAGCCCAAATTTCATAAAGGTTCTAGCCTAAAAAGAGGTGGGCGATCCATGCCATCTCCAGGGCAAAAACTCTGCTATTTCAGATCTTAAAAAGCCCCCTTTGGCTAAATCAATAGAGCTAACGATTTTCCCTTAAAAATCAATCGACCTCTGCGTATTGCGACTTTACGGTGTAACCCTTATGGGATAAGGCTTTAGCTTTTTTGTCTCTGGACAGAGCTAATTCACATCAGGCGTTAGAGAATTGGTATAACCACCTCACTAATTGACGAACTGATCGTAAGCGGGCTCAGCTTCTATTAGTTGGCCGTTTAGTTGTGAAAGAGCTGGTTAATCGAGTCCTGATATTCAGCAAGAGTCAATTGATGGACTTAGCCAAGCTTTAGGATCGTTGTAAGAACGTGCTCCAAAATTGAGTTTAAAAAGGCGAGGATTGCGGCGCCTAAAATTGCGCTCCAGATGCCCCACTTTAGGCGGAATCCTTTAATCAGCCAGGCGGATAGTCCAAAAATAATCACGCTGACGATAAAGGAAAACAAACCTAGGGTAAGAACTTTGAAGGGGAGGGTGAGCCAGCCGGGAACAAGTTGGGCGATCGCATTGAAAACGCCTATAACGAGCCCAGAAATCAGGGCTTTTATGGGAGAGTCAATTTGAATGCCTAAAGGCAGCTTGCTCATAATCAGCAGGCTGATGGCGGTAATGACGACCGTGATAATGAAGGATACAGGCATAATTAATGAGGATACCGATAGATTTCTCCTTTCTCTTGATAACCGCTGGCGTCTTGATTTCTAACCGGATTGAGATATTTCTTAGTCGTCCTTTGCGCTTGTGACTGTCTAACAATAGGCAGCTTATAGTGCTTATTATCAATTTATTTTGAGCTTATTACTTCACCCCATGGCCGCAGTTCATCGCCTTACTGATACCGCCAACGCTGCTGTTTCCCCCGAGGAAACACTGACCCATGAAACGCTGGCGGATAATGAATTTCCCACAATTCGCTTTTTAAAGTCAGCCACTTCCCAGGCGTGGGTGGACCAGGCGATCGCGAATATGGACGAAATTTTGCTGGACCATGCCCAGTGTGAGCGGAAGGCGGCGGCGGTGGCGATCCAGATTATGGCCCAATATCCTGCGAAACCGGCGTTGGTGAAGGCGCTGCCGGCGCTCGCCCAAGAGGAACTGGAGCATTTTGAACAGGTGAATCGGTGGCTGCGGAAGCGGGGAGTAAAGCTACGGGCTCCGAAGGCTCCCCCCTATGGCGGACGGTTGCGATCGCTGATTCGACGCCAGGATCCCCATCGTTTTTTAGATAGTTTGCTGGTGGCGGGATTAATTGAAGCTCGTAGCCATGAGCGATTGGGGCTATTGGGGCAGCACTGTCCGGATCCAAAGTTAGCCGTATTTTATCGGGGGTTAATGGCGTCGGAGGCTCGCCATTATGGAGCCTACTGGGTGTTGGCAAAGCGGGAATTTGATGAGGAGTTGGCTCGAGATCGGTTGTATGGGCTGGCCACGGTGGAAAGCGAAATTTTATCCACTCTCCATCACCATCCTCGAGTGCACAGTTAGGACGTGCCATCAATTAAGCTCCAGAGTCCTTAACCCGTGGGGAGTACACGCCCTCTGGAAACAAAAAATACTAGAAGCTGAAACCCTTACGGCACTTAATTTGGAAAGTTAATTAATGACAGCTCCCAAGTGCTGCTTTCGTTTTCAATAATTTTTCAGTAATGATGCGGAAATGGTGAGGCGGTGCGTTGGCACGCACCCTAAACCAGCTCTACGGTGCGGTTCCCCGATACCACTTCACCGATGACCCAAGGTTTTGTGTTCTGCTGCTGCAAAATTTCCAAAGCACTGTTCACTGAATCAGCGGGGACGACCATTACAAAACCGACGCCCATATTAAAGGTGTTAAACATTTCTGGGCGATCGACGTTGCCGGTACTTTCCAGCCAGTCAAACACTGGCAACGGCTGCCAGCTTTGGGTTTGAATCTTAAATCCTTGCCCATCCTGCAAACATCGCGGCAAATTCTCCGGCAGCCCCCCCCCGGTCACGTGGCCCATGCTGTGAATGTCAATACCTGATTTAAGCAGTGCCAAAATTGGCTTTACATATAGATGGGTGGGCGTCAGCAGAACCTGACCTAAGGTGGCTTCTCCCAAGGATTCAATGGAATCGTCCCAACTTAGCCCCGCGTTAGCCACAATTTTTCGCACCAGGCTAAAGCCGTTGCTGTGGATTCCGGAGCTGGGCAGGGCGATCGCCACATCTCCTACCGTCACCTTCGACCCATCTAAAATTTTTGATTTTTCCACAATGCCCACGCAGAACCCTGCCAAGTCGTATTCTCCTGCGCCGTAAAATCCCGGCATCTCCGCTGTTTCACCCCCCAATAGGGCACAGCCCGACTCCTCGCATCCGGTCGCAATCCCATCCACCACGTTCGCTAAATCTTCCGGATCCAACTTGCCTGTCGCCACGTAATCCAGAAAAAACAGAGGTTCCGCCCCCGAAGTGAGCACATCGTTAACGCACATGGCCACCAGATCAATGCCCACCGTGTGATGAATGCCCAAGGCGTGAGCCAGCTTCAGCTTGGTACCAACGCCGTCGGTACCCGAGACCAAGACCGGCTGGGTGTAGACCGCTGGAATTTCAAAACAGCCGCCAACTCCTCCCAGCCCGCCCAACACCTCCGGGCGAAAAGTGCGCTGGACGCGCTCGCGGTGCTTCCACAACCACCCCAGCGTCGCGATAGTCCACCGGCTCACCTTCCTGACAGTCTTGTCACGTTCTTGCCGCCGACTATTTTATCTTCTGGATACGGTGACCTTTGGGGTAGCAATCAAATTATTTTGACCCGCCATCAGAAATAGTAATCACCCTCTCAAATATTAAAAAATAATTAAGAGCAGACTGGATTTTCCTTTTCCTGATCTGGGGATTTGGTCCGTGGGGCGATCGCCGCCAAATTTAGAAATGGTGGGGACTTTGGGCAATCTTCTCCCCGTCATTAAAGGGATCTACGTTTTCTGATTAGAGGATCGTCGTTGGGAGCGATCCCACGCTACTCCTATGCCTCTGGAAAAATGCCTTGCATTTCCGGGCCACTGTGATAGCCTTTTGTGGCTTCAAAAATTGTTAACTTCTGTTTCGTGTTTGTTGTGCAGGAAATGCCACATTGGCTTTACCTGACAGAGGTTCAAAGCAATTGAGCACCTGTTGGGACGTCAGTTAGGCGCTTTTACGAAATTGTTGCCGTCGGCGGATTTCTTAATCTTTTCGCCGTCCATCGCAGTATTTTGTTGGATGCAACCACCGTCGCCGTTGGTGATTAAACCGTCGAGCAAATGGTGAGTGCCGTGTAAAACCCTTTTGCCACTGGCGTAGGGGCTATGCGGGAGTAATCCATCCGCTGCACTTGCTGTTTACCCCCTAGAAATATGAGTTCGTTTAAATTGCTTCGACCTTGGGCTACGGCCACTGCCACTTTAAGCTTGTTAGCGATCGCCCCTGCTCAGAGTCAGGTATTGAATCGTGCTTCCGAAGGATCATCAGCAATTCGCGTTGCCCAATGGCAGCCGAGCATTACCCCTTCCGAATCCGCCAGCCTTCCCTCTCCATCCCAAGCGCTGGACGGCAACTTAGCCTCCACAACCAGGGCTACCACCGGTGTTCCCACCACCGGCGCAGTCATTACTAAGGTTTACGCCCACGAAGTTGACGATCAGGACGCTGTCACCCTCTACGTGCGTGATATTCCCGTCCTGACCTTTTTGGGAAATGAGTCGCCCAATGGCAATACTGCTGAAGACTCTGCCGCCAATGCGTCCGAAAACGCTTCCGGCAATGTTTCCGACAACGCTGGCCCTGAATCCGTGGCGACGCCCCTAGAGCGAGCTCAGCTTGTGGCTCAGAAGCTGGAAAATCTTCACGGTCAGCTCGCGCAAACGGAAACGGCTTCGGATATTCGTCTGGAGTGGGATAAGGAAGACGAGCAATATTGGATTACGGCAGGTGATCGCCCCGTAGTGGCCCTAGATAAGTGGACCACGGCGGTACAGCCCAGCCCCGATTTAACCTCTGCCCTGGTGCAAACCACGAACCGGCTGCGGCGCTTGGTGTATGGCGCTGAGCCCATTGAGTACACCGGTTCACGACGGTTGACCAATCCGGCCGTTGCTTTGGCGGCTCCGGCTCCCGCCCCTGAGGCTGTGGCGGTCGGCACTGTCCGGTCTACCCAGCTTGGCATTGCTTCTTGGTATGGCGGCTATTTTCACGGTCGTCGCACCGCCAGTGGTGAACGTTACAACCAAAACGCCATGACCGCTGCCCATCGACACCTACCCTTTGGCACACGGGTGCGGGTGGTAAACCTGTCCAACGGACGCTCCACCATTGTGCGCATTAATGATCGCGGTCCTTTTATTCGCGGTCGTATCATTGACCTATCCTCCGCCGCTGCCGGTCAAATTGGCCTGCGTAGCATGGGTATCAGTCGTGTGCGCGTGGAAGTGCTGAAGTAGAAACGACTGACGTATAAACTGCTGATATGAGCACCGCTGACGTAAAAGGCACTGATATCAGCAGTACCGAAATAAGCTTGGGGGACAGTAATGCCACTGGGATATGCTGTCCCCTCAAGCATCAAAAGCCGTAGAATCAGGCGATGACACCCCCTTCTTGCGCAGAACCGTCAAAGCTAGCCGCTCCTCAGACATCCAATTGGACTTGGCAATCTTGGGAAGGCTTGGAATATTTGACCTGCGACCTGTTGTCTCCCTGGTCCCACGGCTTTTTTACGCGAAAATTTTCACCGAAATCGCCTGCCGAATTAACTTCCGCTTTGGCACAAAACGCCTCCGTGCTAAGGGTTAAGCAAGTTCATGGCGATCGCGTCCTCACCCCAACGGAAATTACCCACACGCCACACGCTCCTGAATCGTCTTATCCTCCGGCGGACGGTGTGCTCACAGAGGCAGGCAATCAAGCGGCGTGGGTGTGTACCGCAGACTGTACCCCGACGCTGATCGGAGATTTGACCACCGGGATGGTGTTGGCGGTTCATGCGGGCTGGCGAGGGACGGCGCAGCAGATTGTGCCCAAAGGAATTGCCCGGCTATTGGACCAGGGGGCAAAGCTGAACACCCTGCGCGTCGCCCTGGGGCCGGCCATTAGTGGCGCAGCGTATCAGGTGCACCAGGAAGTGGCGGACCAGCTTGTGGCTACTTTGGACGCTTGCCCCACCCCTTCGCCGGAATCTTTGCCAGAACCTTTACCGGGGCAATGGGCGGGATTAACCCCGGTGCAGTCTGACCCAGAGCCGGGAAAAGCTCGGCTGGATGTGCGCCATGTGAATCTGTTGCAGCTTTTGGAGTTGGGGCTTGGGGCGGAGCAGTTGGCGATCGCCCCCCATTGCACCCATAGCGAGCCTGACCAATTCTTTTCCTATCGCCGCGACGGCACCAAAACCGTACAGTGGTCTGGCATCGTCAGTGGAAGTCATTAGCCAAGGCGAGTCAGCCAAAGCTAATGACCGAAGTTAGCTGTCGCCGGGCAATCTTTACGGAATTGCAAACTGACGAAAGAGATTGATACGGTACGGTTAAAATATGTGACGATAAACGGTGTATTTTCTAGTTTGTTTCTAACTACGTTTTTTAACGAGGCCCCGTGAGCACAACTGCACCCGCCCCTGAGTCCAAGGAAGAATCTCAAGATAATTCCCCCCAGGAGTCCCAGGAAAGTAACGATAAAATCGTTGTTCGCGACTATTTCAACAGCACTGGCTTTGACCGGTGGCGGCGGATTTATGGGGCCGGGGACGATATTAATAAGGTTCAGCTAGATATTCGCAATGGTCACCAACGCACCATTGATTTAGTGCTGGATTGGTTTGAAGCGGATAAGAAGGCTGCCCAGGAGGCGGTCGAAGGGACGGACGAAGGCGTTAGCAAAAAAATTGGCGATCGCTCCGTGTGCGATGCCGGCTGTGGGGTGGGCGCATTGGCGATTCCCCTCGCCCAGCAGGGGGTAACGGTATACGCCAGTGACATTTCGGAAAAAATGGTGGGGGAGGCGATCGCCCGGTCAGGAGCGCTGGCACTGGACAAGCCGCCCACCTTTGAAACGCGGGACCTGGAGGCGATCGAGGGCAACTACGACAGCGTAATTTGTTTGGATGTGTTGATTCACTATCCCGACGAAGAAATGGAAGCCATGTTGACCCATTTGGCTAGCTGCGCCCAGTCTCAGCTTATTTTGAGCTTTGCGCCAAAAACCTGCTTTTACGCCACCCTGAAACGCATCGGCGAATTTTTCCCCGGTCCAAGCAAAGCCACCCGCGCCTATTTACATCGAGAAAAAGAAGTGGTCGCCATTTTAAACAATCTGGGCTGGGACGTGGCTCGCAGTGAATTGACCGCCACTCGCTTTTATTTCTCTCGCCTGATGGAGTTTGTCAAAGCTGAGGCAAAAAACGAGGAAAAAGCGGAAGCCGCCTAGGTTAGGCTAAAAAGATATGAGTAAGGATGTGACCTCTAGTTTCTGGGGGCTCACTAGGGGTTGTCATCAATTGAATCCCTAAGTCAAGAGCCGTAAGGGTTTCAGCCCCTGCCTTGTTTGTTCTTAAAGGGCGCGTACTCCCCACTGCATCAGGCTTCTGGAGATTAATTGATGACACGCCCTAGCTTTTCATTCTTTGTCGACCCGAAAAAAATCTACTATGCGCCTGTTTAAGCAAATCGCTGCGGGAGTACTCGTTACCTGGGGATTGGTCTTTACCATTGTGGGCATCACCGTCCCCTTTGACCCCACAGAGGATAAGCCAGTGAGCACCTTTGCTGGCTGTATGATGCTGGGCTTGCCGCCGCTGGTTTGGGGATTTTTTATTTATCGCGGCTTAACCAAGGAACAGAAAAAGGTGCGAATCAGCACTGAAAAGGGCACCACAAATCAGGTGCAAGATACGTTTTTTCGCCTTTTGGAAAGTAACAACGGCGAACTGACGTTAATGCGGTTTGCGATGGAAACGCGGCTGCCGGCGGAGGAAGCGCGCGAGTTCTTGGATGAGGCGGCAGGGCAGTTTAATGCCTCTTTTCGCGTGGGCGATCGCGGTGAAATTTACTACCAGTTTCCCATTGGTGATTTACCCTCCAGCTTGCCCCCTGGCAGCACTTTACCCAACCCTAAAAATCGTCATAACTCCTGATGGGAAAACTCTTTCTAACCTTGGCAGGGCTATTTGGCGCACTGGGCGTTGCTCTGGGAGCCTTTGGAGCCCACGCGTTGAAAAATCAACTAGCCGATCGCGCCCTTGCCATCTTTGAAACCGCCACCCGCTACCAATTAATCCACGCCGTGGCGATCGCCCTGGTGGCCCTGCTCGCCCTGCAGCAAAGTAACGACGAAATTTCCGCCCCCTTAATGGTCGCTGGCTGGAGATACTGTATTGGCATTATCCTATTTACCGGAAGTTAAAACATGCTGGACAAC
>ERZ1740065.2440-NODE-2440-length-11543-cov-12.592792_pt1 | contig 11543 bp, 6 predicted proteins | sample MGYA00581738_ERZ1740065 | MGnify/ENA primary metagenome ERZ1740065 (study PRJEB43018, sample SAMN04849749) | marine metagenome | isolation source: floating plastic debris | place: Pacific Ocean | collected 2008-09-01 | study: EMG produced TPA metagenomics...
GGGGAAGGGAGAGCGGGAGGGAGAGAGGGGGGAGTGGGAGGAGAAGAGAGAGCGGGAAGAGAGAGCGGGAGGGAGAGTGAGAGGAGGGAGGGGAGAGTGAGAGGGGGAGGGAGAGCAGGAGCAGGAGTGAGGGAGGGAGAGGGAAGGAGGAAGATCTACTGTGTATTGTTCGATAGAAAGTTGTGGGTCTTGAGAAAAAGCAAGCAATACTATGCTTGAAGCGAGAATCAGCAACCAAAGTGTGGATAGTTTGCCCATCAAGAACAAACTAAAGCATTGTATTGCCTGCTTATTCTCAATACCCACAACTTTCGTTGGCCAGCACAAAACTATAGTGGCGTTTTGGGCTTTGGGCCAGCATGGCCTCTATGGCTGAGGGTTTAGCATTTGTTTACGATCCTGGGCGCATGACTGACCGCCATTTTCTAGGTCAAGCTCGCTGGTTGCTGATTGGACAAGCATATAAAAGAGCTTTCTGCACACGTGTAACTATTATCAGTCACACAACCTCAGCTAGTAGTGCCTAGTAGCCAACTATGTGTAGTAATTGTGACCACAGTGGCATTGATGTGCCTCTGTGGGCCTTGCTGCTGCTTGTATTACTGATTCTCATCTACAGGTCAGTCAGCTAACTCCTCGACTCTCTCACACTCATCTCTCATCCTTGCTATGAGTCAGCTACACGCAGGCATTGTCTAACAGGTACCTTACCAGTACGTATGACACATGGGCTTCTCAGGGAATCCCTGGGCCGAAGCCTTATCCTATGTTTGGCACCACTCTGGAGACACTGAAAGTTGGGGTATGAGGTTTTGACTTGGATTGAGTTGATATAACTACCACCATACCTTTGTTATTCTGTTATTTCTGTAGAACTTTGCTTACATTGACGAGCAATATGCTAAGCAATATGGAAAGCTAACAGGGTAAGTTACAGCTGGTAGAAAGTATTGACTACTTACCCACTTATCTACTTAACCACTTACTACTGATCATGAGCTTGTCGGTAGCCTATGGGCAGATTACGTGTGTGAGTTGGACTAGAGGAATACTTGTGTAGTGGAACAGATTTCCTAGCTTTAGATGGTCATGGTTCTATGTGAGTTATTTTTGATCACACAGGATTTACCTCGGCCGCTGGGCGGGAGGGAGAGGGGTAGGGAGGGGGGGAGGAGGGAGGGAGGGAGGGATATGCTTAGGGATTGCTTGAACTATAGAGCCTACACACCGGTTCCGACGGGTTTGAAGGATGAATTCTATACAGAGGTACATGTATTTGCGCAGAACGTACCTCGGTCGCCAGCCCAGCCTCATCTGCAGCGATCCGGAATTCATCAGGAAAGCACTCATCAAAGAGTTCAGCAACATGCCCAACAGACTAAAGGTTCACTTTGGACCTGCTGGTGACACATCCTTAGTTGCACTCAACGATGACCATTGGAGACATGTGCGATCGTCCATCTCTCCGACTTTTACTAGCGGAAAGTTGAAACAGGTCAGTGGAGTTAGAACACAACTTCACACTGGAACATCATGTGAAAATCTTACCAACTAGCAAAGCATTACATCGACTGATCTTTGAACAGAGGAGGTTTTAAGAGCTGAACTGAACTATGTATCATATCAGGTCATCCGGACACTATTGTAAAGGTCCTCAGTATTTCCTAGATAAACCAATACTTACCTGATGACAGAGTCAGTTATCCAGGACTAAGTTCTAAAGTTCTTGATTTCAGATGAAAACTCTGATTAACAAATCGGTGGAAAAACTCATGGAGAATCTCAGAGAGTTGAACTCAACTCCCTTTGATCCAAAAATGTAAGTTATATTGGACAACCGTCATTATGCCGATATAAATTATTATCATTACGGGAAACTGTCCATCTCAGTGAGGCCAAGGTCAGTTCAATGTGGGTGGGATCGGCTATCACCTGGACAAAGTGAGCGGAGCTAAAAACAGTAAGTTCTGTATCATACCACTGTGTGTAACGTCGCGAGCGCGTCGCGAGCGCGTCGTGTTATTAATTATAGTCATAAAATTCACCAGCTGACATCGAAAGATGAAATCTAGCTTCTGAGTGGGTTTAAAACTCTGGTGACCCCACATTATGTGTCTGTGAACTGCCCAGTGCTCGCTCGTATCCCGCACTGGTAACCGCACTATACCACACTGGTAACTGCTGTTGTTGCGACTGTATCCCGCACTCTACTGGGATACGCGCGTGCACCGAAGGTGACCGTATACCGCACTGCATACTGTACCGTCTTCATAACTTGCCCGAATCGGACCGTACACCATCACTTACATAAATTACACTTGCTACAACTTATGTAGGAGTTGTCCTCCCATATATGAGATTGCTATCATTAGATTACCATCATTTTCATTTCTTGATGGTTTTGAAGAAAACGCTAAAACTTCTGCGACCATCAAATCTGTTCTAAGTAGATGGCTGCAGCGCAATAATTATATGCTGGAGATTAAGTTTCCCTGAACTTTGAGAAGTCATGGATCAGAATTCCTACTCCTATTGCTAACATTCAGCCACATTTGAGCTCGGCTCCTCAGTAAGATTTAACAAATAGGAGCTGATTACAAAACCTTAATACCAATGTCGGTCCTACATTAGTGTAAAATATTTCAGCGTTTTGGAAATCCAGGAGACTCGTCATTTATCTGGCCTGGGTGGAGATACTCCATACGTGATAATTATCAAGAAATAATGCTTAGTATTAGTTATGGAAAAGCGAAGCCACTCACCTGTTACCGCTAGTTAGTGAACTATAGGCAGAAAACTTAGTATGACTACATAGAGGTTCTGAGACTTCCGTCATATCTTTGACACACAATGATCACCACGCATGCAACAGTCTTACTGGGAGTGAAGTAATGCCCTGTTGACAAGGTGTAATGCCATAGCTCTTTAATGAGCAAAGTGGGAAGAGGAGACTGTGATGCCCACTCCCCTAATGGTGATTATCGTGTACAGATGCCTTCTTACAGCGTTTTCGGATGCTATACGACGGACGTTATCTGCAGTACAGCATTTGGAGTTCAAGTGAACAGCCATATGGATCAGGAAGACTTGACAGTGAAATACGCCACCCTCATATTCAACAACAAACCCGGTGGTAGTCTGTGGTCTCGGATCAGGATGTCTATTGCTGGAATGTCAATGAGTAAGTATCCATCAGTACTGATATGTGCTGGTAAGCATTTTTCATCTCATCATTTTGTTGATGGAAAATGGCTGATGGAAAATTTTTTTTGATGCGTCTTGGTTCAAACTTGTTTTGTATCACCCTTGAACCTATTGCGCAACAGGGGTGAACCACTGCATAAGAACTAGAATGCATTATTTCACCTCTAATGCACAGCAGTAGATTAGATCATCGACTACTTTCGGGCACAGATTTTATCTTCCGTAACTTGATATATTATATTGAGTTATGGAAAATGAAATTGATGATGTTCAATTTCCTAGGTATACTTGACCGGTCATAAAGTTCATTTGTGCTTTCTATAGAATATGGTTTTCACGTGTTTAAATTTGTAGTCCTGCTGCCAAGCGGGATATCTAAGATCATGACGCAGCTGGGTTTCACGTTGCTGGACGCGGATGCAATTGACTACTTCTCCCGGATGACTGATTCCATACTGGGCGATCGACTCGCCGGGGACTCGGCTAGCAAGGACTTTGTCCAGCTCTGTCGAGACCAGCTCATCGATCAGCCGAGGAGAGGCGACCCAGATGCAGTAGTTGATGACAAAGGGACTGTGTGGTCTCCGAAAGGTTTGCGTTGAAACTGGGATCTTCTATCAGGCATCAGCAGCTGATGAACTTTGTCTAAAAGTCTTTTAAATCCAGGTCTGACTAGAGACGAGATCGTGGGGAACGCTATAGTATTCCTGTTGGCCGGCTATGATACTACCGCCACCACACTGGGCTATGTTGCCTATGAGTTGGCAATGAACCCTGAAGTCCAGGAGAAGGTACTGCATTCACACTCGCACAATTGCAAGATGTTTGAACTAATTTTACAGAACTTTGACACTTCAAGCACTTGAATTAATCCGCGATGACTTGCGACAGAGCATTCTCAGTTCTCACAAACCTTTTGGGGATGAAGATACAGTTCCCATCACTGGCAGCAAGACTCTGATTGTGTAAATTTCATATCACAGCTTTATGAGGAGATAAAGGAACATGTGAGCTCAGAGGAGCCGAGCTATGAGGAAACTATGAAGCTTGAGTACCTTGACTGGGTGATTGATGAGACTCTGAGGCTTTACCCGCCTGCACCCAGGTAGAACACAGTCTACCATTCATTATATTGAAATCAGGTGCAATATGCTGGAGGGCAGTTGCTACCATTATGCATACTTGTAGAGCTTTTGCTTATGACACCTTTGGGACGCCAATTCTTCATCATGCAGCATTGATACCCACCCTTTATGAAGCATATACTGAACAAACTATAGTTTAGGCTTGATGCACTCAATTTCCATAGCGCGCAATCGCAACATAAAATATATCAAATATTGTTTCTTTCCATATAGGTTAGAGAGGACTTTAGCCAGAGACACCGATATTGACGGCGTCACAATGCCAAAAGGTTCACTTTTCTCTACCGCTGTCTATGCGGTGCATCGTGACCCTGAACTCTGGCCTGAACCTTGCAAGTTTGACCCTGAGAGGTGAGCTCTCACGACTTCTTTTTTGACATGGCAATGGAGCTAACTCGTACATAATCTATAGTTCGCATTGTGGTGCAGGTTTTCACCAGAGAACAAGGATGGTCGCCACTCCTGCGCATGGCTGCCATTCGGCACTGGGAACAGGAACTGCATCGGTATGAGATTAGCTCGTCTAGAGATGAAGCTAGCCTTGATTTCTATTATCAGAGAGTTCAAGCTTGAGAAGTGCACCTCTACCCCAGTGAGTTACGTCATACTTCAAGATCTCTAGCTAAAGTATATGCTGGCCTTGTTCTAGCCCTCTGCTATCGATGTTCCAGGAAAAGCCCATCAAGTATTTGAAGAACCTTCAGCTTCACCCAGAGGCCCCTCTGATGCTGGTGGCAAACAAACGCAACTGAGGAATCTAACAGCCAGTCATTCTACTCTTGTTTTAATGCTTTGATGTTTTATGGTTTAATGCAATGGCTCGAGGTTCTTATCATCGCTAGGATTATGCGACGGTTGAGCTCAGCTCAGAAATCACTAATAAATAAAAGGTGAATTTAACCATATAAGTTACCCATGTAACTGCACCCACTATGGTGCCTGATATGAGGTACACTATCATCGTTGATACACTCTAACACCCAGCATGACTAGCTACATTACCTCATTGCTGTTCAACTATACAGCTGATTCTAGGACATCAGTACCCCCATCAGTCTGCTGCATGCATGTAGATAAACCTTAAGCTTGACAGTTGATTCTCTCGACAATTAGCATATAGCGGCTAACATTTCTCTCAGAAGCGACGGGCTCATCAGCATTCATGCTTGGACCCTTACAACAAGTAGCAGGGACTTGTGAATCTCCCGTTGATGTGCGCACATACGCCCCACATGCGGCATGTTGTCTGATTTTGCCTGTGCCTGTCTGCAATCAGCTATCCTAGCATATCGTGTGTCATCAAGACGGCAAATAATTGCATCCAAATTCTCATGAGTTACCATTCACTTTAGTTTCTATGTATTACCGTTTTCAATCTCTTTATTACTATTTGGTGGCAAGCATCCTATAGTCTTGCATGGATGCCTCTCAACCACTGCCATACTGTCATAGCGTTCACCTCTCTGAAGTTAAGGTTCTCCAGCAATTATACCCTGACCCTGAGAACAATCAGCACATCGCTTGCCATCTACACCGGGAATGAAGGTGCCCACAGTCTCATACATCCCCACCGATTCCTATGCTTTCTCATGCATTCATATGAATTCCAATGTCAATCTCTGTTGTGAACATCTCATAGTCTTGCTAGCAAAAGCTGTTGGCCAACTGCTCTGCTCTCATCCAGCTCTCAAGCATAAATCCATATGGTTTGTGATCATGAGCGGCAATAAGCCCTACACATCTGATTTACCATTGTATTTGACTATGTTGTTACTGCCTGGGAGGCTGCTGTTGCTGTCATTGAATCCCAGCAAGTGTTCTCACATCAGATTGAACCTCGCGTTGAATTGAGTAGGGCTACATGAAGTCAAGGGTGGGCACCTTGCAGAGAGTCCATTGTGGATTTCATACTTGGCTTTAAACATATAACTGATACCACGAAAACTGTTAATCAACCTTCGATAGATCATACGGTAATGGTTATAACAGTTCCATCATAAATTTCACTTTGCATAATAACACTTTTGCACCGTTTGCAATGGTAGATTAATTTCAAGGTAAGACAGAGCGTTTCTGCCAGTATTATGTCACCATATAAGAGTACTTCCATCAGCAGGTGGTTGAGGATGAACTGTAAGATTGTTATCGGTGTCGATCTGCTCTGAGCAATGAATAAAAGTTCTATCAGACATTACACACTATTTTCATTTAACGATTCTCCCGACAGACAGCATGCTGTCGATATATGACCTGTAATAACTGAGGCGTAATTCATTCCATACTGCCACTACAGCTCGTGTCATCCTGAGAAACAGTCGAATGATCTGTCCCTCACAGACTGTCACACTGATTCATTCTCACCTCAAATCCTCTGGCTATGGTAAGTAGATCTCCGACGCTGTCAAATACGTCTTCAAACATTCATCATTGTGTAAAATTGGACCATGAGCGCATTGAGACTTAGTTACTGATTGTACATATTTCATGAAATTGATGAAATGCTCTAAGCTGAGCACCGCAGTTGTAAGTGATGCCGGCCCAGCAGCAGTTGGAGCAGCTATGATCATATATACCTACTGTGTAACCAGTACAATGCAGTCATGGTATAATGCTCACAGTGTGACGTTGTCTGATGGTTTCCTTGACTTTGTCTTGCTCTCTTAGATCGCTAAACCATGATGCATAACAACACAAACGGAACAACCGACCTCGAAGAGGAGATCAAGTTCAGCTGTTATAGCGACTGGGGAGTCAGCATCGCCACCATCAGTGCTGTCACTCTCGTAGTGAACATCTTTCATCTCATCATCATAACCAGGATGAGACAACTCAAAGGCCGCCCGTACAGACTGATTCTCGTTCACATAACCCTGGCGGACATTGGCTCGTCGCTGTTTCTTCTCGCCTTTTACAGTTGCCTGCCAGGATACTACAGAATCAGCAGGTTCTTGTACAGGTTCCCTTTTGTCGGGGACGTCGTTTTGTGGCCGTCGTACACCAGTCATTGGATATTTCTGGTGGCTGGTATTGAGCAGTACTACGGTATTTGTAGACCTCTGCTGTATGAAACAGCGAATTTTGTGCAGAAGTTGTCTCCCATACTAGTTTTGACGTGGATGCTTACGTTCTGCTGGTCAATGATGAACTTAGCCATCTATGTCATCTTGAGAAGTGTCCCTCAATACTCTGTCCAGGTTCATCGATCTGTTGAGTTTACATTTCGTTACGTCCCTCTGATACTCGCTGCCATTCCGCTTACATTCGTACTCAAGGAGCTGATGAGGATGAGACGAATGGTCGTCGCCGACAGTCAGAAGCAGAGTCGGCGAGCAGCCGTTTTCTTGATCATCATCTACTCGCTGTTCACAACATTCTCCGTGTTCAAGTTGATTATGAACAATATTGCTGTGTACAATCCCGGCCATTCACTACCCTGCGTGTGAAAAACTTCACCCAATGCTTCTACGGAATCGTCAACACTGTCATCTACGGATTTCGAACCAAAGCCTACCGTCAGGAAATACGCCGACTGTTCCGTACACAAGCTTGAAGCACCCAGAGCACAATGGATACATCGAACAATAGTTATCCCCGACCTGACTGTCGTAACACTGTGAACCGTGGATAATCTAATGACTTCTTCGATCCATACCTTATGAGCAGTATTTTGGCCAGTCCAACTCAGCTACCAGAACTCGACAGAGAGAGCGGAGTTGAGATATTTAGTTGTGGTTAGTGATATGAAGTCATGTCCATTCATTTCATTTCATGGTGTGCAGTATTTTAATTCATGCAATAGAGGTCAAACAGAGGTCATATGTGCCTGAGCTCACTCATTGTTTCTCTTGTTTGCTACCTTGTGCTTTTTTGTCTCTAGTAATGGCTGAAAATAAATATTTGTGATGTTTACTAAATGTTCTGGTGTTTTTATACTGAAGGCTTGAATATGACTGTAATACTGGAAGCCTTGAACAGATAAGTAATTGCGATGGGGGATTCAGGTGGGGAGTAAGCGTGGCAAGTATGTTACATTGGCAGAATGTGGTCTGTGGGCTGCCTAAACTTCATTAGGTGCTCAGATACAATGCCTATCGTTATGGGATTGAGAGGTACAGGCGTCCTGAGAGGCGTTCTGTGTTGTATATGAAAAATTATCTGACCGCGTGCTGAGCTAATAGACAATAATTGGTCTTGAGCTGCTATCATCTTCCTCATGAGACTATGAGCCTGGAACACACTGGTTTGATGCCCTGCAAGAGAAGACAACTTCCGTATCGCATCTCACATATATCTACGTAAAAGAAGACAACTTTCTAATCAGGTAACACATTTCATTTACACGCTCTAGTTTTTACAAACCCATATGACCTCCTGAGGCCGTTCTTACCTGAGTGTGATCAATTCAGAGAAATTCATGGCAACTACATGGAGCAGATGAAGTTAAGCCATGCCAAGGTGAAGCCATTAAAACTGGTCAACATTGGTGACAGAGTCGTGATCAGAGATGGTGTTAGACCAGGAATTTGTCAAAAGAGTGCGGTTCCGACAGCTTCGGACGTGATGATACGGCGGACGACAGTAGAGACCGAGCATGAATACGTGACGCATCTGTGTTAGCAATGATTTTAATATTTCGTTGTTCATCTTTAAAGCTAGAGGAGAGGTTTTGTTTTATTGTTGTGTTTTTATATTAATGGTGCTCTCATGTATTTGGTAGTTATGCTCGATCGCTTGTAATCTACATGTCTATTTCAGACTGAGGCTGTAAAAGTCTCACTGCTACCAGGATTCGAACCTGGGTCTCCCGCTTGCAAGACAGGCATGCTAACCACTACACCACAGCAGCTTACACTACACAACTATAGGCATGCTTCTGTGCTTTTGCTCACCTCAGCTCCCTCAAAATTGCTAGCGTACTCCTACATAAGCTGTTTGCTAAGTGAAAGAAAGGTGGCATCATGTTTTCTTAGGTTGGTCGACGTGCCAATATTAGGCCGTGTTGTCTTCTCTTGGGCTGGAAAGAGTCCTGTTGGGGGCCCTGATCTACGCTGAGAGTGGTCCTCTCTCAACCCAGTTTTAGACCTTGTCTAATGCCAGCTTATAGCCCTCTGGCGTGCCTAGCGTGTGTATTCGGCGTTTGGTTTGTCTAAACTTTCGAGTCGGCCGATTCCACTGTGATTGCTAGAATGGCTTGATGAGCTCAACGGTTCGAATGGTTGTAAGGACAGGCCGTACTATTAGGGCTTCTTCTTGTTCATGATTGCGAGTTTAGCAATGTTGCAGCAATTTTCGTAGTGACGGAAAGTAGGTGCACATGATGCAACACAAAAACATGTTGAAATTAATAAACTATCGTAAGAACTCTTTGTATGTTTATCGATCGTTTTTTGACATGTTTTATTTCAATGCTTCCAATCTAAAGTAAGTAAATGAATTTTGCTCTTTCAGAATCTGAATTTAGATTGCAAAACAGACCCTTAGTTCCTGAGATATGCATGGAAACGAAGTTGTTGCTACGAGACCATTTTTCTTTTCAAAATGACTGCCAGATCCCTATTGAACATCAAATCTGCCCGTGGAAGTAAACAAAAATGCTACCACTGCAATATAAGCCTAAAACAGACGAAATAACAAGATGTATCTGTTAGCAATGCATTGGGAGCTGCATCCAGTTTATTATGCTGTAGCAAACATTACAACTCTAACAGCCGTACACACGATAGAAAATAATTGTCATGTTTAGTTCTCCGGTATTCCTGAGTGCCGGTTACAGTACCTGAAGTTTTCCCGGAGTTGAGGCCCTGTAAATTGCCGGTATTTTACTGGTATTAATCCGGTATTTTGCCGGTCTTTTTCTCGGACCCTGTGCCGGGCTTTTACCGGAAAATTCCCGGCGCACTTGACCAAACCGAAAATACTATTTACCAACTTTTTCCAGGGCTTCCCCACCGCGCCTATAATTGCGATGAGTGATCTTTGAAAATTTATGAAAGCTGACCAATGTTTCAGTTCAGAAATTGTTGTTTTTCGTCCACCTACCTTCCGTCACCACAAAAATTGACGCAACATTGCTAAACTTACAATGACGCACAAGAAGAACCCCTAATAGCACGGCCTTTTATTAGAACTATTCGAATCATTGAACTAATCTAGTCATTCTAGCCATCACGGTGGAGCTGGGCTGACTCTAAAGTTCAGGCATACCCGAACGGCGAATCCGTGCTTTAAGCTGACATAAGACATGGCCTCGAACCGACTTAAGAGAAAAAAACTCCTGGCGTAAATCAGGGCTGCCAACTAGACTATTAACAGTGCGAAAGAGGACAACTCCTGGCCCAATACTGGCGCGCCGACTGAGCTACGAAACCATGATGCCATAAAGGTTTCTGAAAGTAAGTTATTGAAATTACTGTAAACTGGAAAAGGATTGTGAGACAAAAAAAAATACCTCGATTGCGATTGCTATAATTGAGAAAAATGCTTTTGCAATATTTTTATGAGAATGAACTGAGACAGATACTAGATAACCAGCGAGTGCTGGTTTTATAATGGTTATTTGATGGTTAGTGAGTAGCAGGAGTGGTAAATCATGCTCCTCAGATGTGAAGAGTACGGATCTTGAGTGGAAAAAGCTGCACGTTTGCACTCACCGGTTCAACAGTCACTAGTTAGCATAAGTTACTACAATTCGCATTTATTTTATAGTTATGTAACAGCGCAAAAAAATTACTATTCGTAAAATGCAGGCCAAGTCGCAGTTATTTTTCGTTGCAATCATTTTCCATTTTACAGTATTCTTTGTCAGAAAGGTTCTGTTAGGACAATCCCGCAAACTGGTGCTGGTCTGAAACAAGGGGGAAAATTCCTCAGTATGCTGGCAGACTACCACAACTGTCCACATCTGGGCGTCGCGCCGCCGCATGAGGTGAGAGCTTGCAGCGACTAGGCAAGAACAAGGTCACCTGGTGCAACTGGCTCCGAGCACTACTAGAAGGACTTCCTAACTTGCCAGGATCACATCAGACCCACGACTCGCATCTTGACTAGTATTGGTACATAGGATAATTCTCCTTTCCACCCCCTAAGGAGGAGAGGATAGGTATGGGGAGAGGGGAGGGATAGGGAGGGAGGGAGAGGGGGAGAGATAGGGTGAGGGGGGGGGAGGTGAGGGGGGAGAGGGAGAGGGGAGGGAGG
>ERZ1740065.2441-NODE-2441-length-11542-cov-12.201880_pt1 | contig 11542 bp, 4 predicted proteins | sample MGYA00581738_ERZ1740065 | MGnify/ENA primary metagenome ERZ1740065 (study PRJEB43018, sample SAMN04849749) | marine metagenome | isolation source: floating plastic debris | place: Pacific Ocean | collected 2008-09-01 | study: EMG produced TPA metagenomics...
GCCTGTATCTATACTCTCCCTATCTGACGCCTGTATCTATACTCTCCCTATCTGACGCCTGTACCTATACTCTCCCTATCTGACGCCTGTCTATCCATGTGTTCTTTGTCTTGTTTAGGACCCATGGTGATCACAAGCACTGCCGTCGAGTATTCCAGAGGGCGCTGAAGGCCGTCACCGATTGGCCAGAGTCTGTCTGTTCGGCTTATGAAAATTTTGAGCGAGAGGAGGGCACTCTAGATCACCTTTACATCGCTCGTATGCGCGTCGCCGAAGTCAGAGAAGAGGTGAGACAGCCCCTTCTAATCGCATGGGCTGATGTATGGAGTTGTGTTCTCAAGGTTCATTCTAGCCTTAGTCTCATACTATGAATTGGAAACCACACTCTTTGAGTCCACAGGCTAGGTTTAGACCATAAGATCTAAATTTGTCAGTTATTTCGTATCAAGAATTCATTTATAGACTTCAATCTGCGGCCTTATGAACATACCTGTCAAGTCTCCCGTATTTCCTGGGAGACTCCTGTATTTTAGGTGCCAGAATTTAGTGTCAACATTGCTATTGCTGGTTTTCTACCGGTCTCCTGTGGCTCACCAGCTGAGCTCAAATATGCCTAAATTGTAGCTGTAGAGGGGTATGTGTTTTTAGTTATGGCTTTTCAAAGTTCAGAAAAATGGAATCTCCAGTACTTTCAGCCCGACAAGTTGGCGGGCATGCTTAGGAATGGTAAAATGGAAGATCCAATTGTGTGCAGTGCATATTTGCTAATCATGCATTTGTCAAGAGATTTAGGCTTCGATTCCCTTATATGATCGTTTACGTGTGCGCAGTGTCTATTGATGTGAGTTACGTGCGGCGGTAAGCTGTTATTTGCATCACTTACTGTAGAACCGGATTTGATAGCGACAGAAATCTTAGTGTTTCCTTCAAAATTATCAAGAAATAAAAATGATATCGATCCCATCAATGGGAAGACAACTCCTATATAAGGTATAACGAGTGTAATTTCCATAGCAAATTCCAACGATAGCAGTAAGTTTTTGTCGCTATTTTTGCGGCCATTAGACCGCTGCTATCAAGTCCGGTTCTACAATATCATAATGACACTTGGATTCTGTTGTAAGCAAGCAAAGTATGGTAAACTCCAATGGAGCCATTACAATGTAAAACTAATCAACCTTATCAGATTGCTGCAAAAGAAAAGTACAAGAAGAAGATGGATAAAAGCCATCAACGCAAAGGAAATGAGAAGAAATTCTCCAAAGACAAGAGCAAACCGGATGAAATTAAAAAACCAGTGAAGGGAGGAGATAAAACTAATAAGAAAGTTGGTAAAGGCCAGAAATCAGACGTGAAACTTTCCAACCCAAACACCGAACCCGTACCTTACAAACGCAAGGTACGCTTTCCCAATCTGAAAACCCGGTAATTGCCTATTTCCCTGCCTTGAAAGTTCTGGAATAATTCCTGAGTAATTCTTAAAGAACTCCTCAAGAATTATTAAGAAGTTTTGAAGAATCTCTAGGAGTTCTTCAATAATTCTTAAGACTTCTCAATACTTCTTCAAGACTTCTGATTTTGTGGCGGGGCGATCAACAACTACCACAATTCCTGCTACAACATTTTCCAAATTTTCCATCACAAAGTTTCAATGCAGAGAGAAGGCAACTCTGAACTGGATGAGGTTGAATTCAAGAAACCAAAACTACCGGAATCGACTGAGTTCAAGATGCCACCCGCTCCTACCACCAGTGGGAATAATGTCACTGCCAGCTCTACAGGTTCTGACTCTTATCTCTCTGACTAAGCTGTGCTTCAGTTAACTAGCGAGTATCCATAGCAGTAAGGGCAGGGACGAGAAGTCAGCAGCTATACCGAGGCTGGGGTCATACCAACTAAACCGATCGGATCACTCTCCCCCTCCCCGTAGAGACCTGGGGAACTCATGATGTTGCTTGCATCAATGTGTGGCTACAAACTTTCTGATGTTGTCTAAAGGTATTGCTATTGACATGGATGTTGGTATTGGTATTAGTATTGGTAAGGTGGATAGATAGATTATAAACACTATAGGGTAGATAGGGGTAGGAACTAAGCACTATAGGGTAGATAGGGGTGGGAACTAAGTACTATAGGGTAGATAGGGGTGGGAACTAGGCATTTTAAGGTAGATAGGGGTGGAGTCTATGCAGTTTTAGATGATGTTTGGGATTTTCTATGTAGATTAGAACGCAAGATGAGGCGGAATAATGTTTATATGTAGGTATACTAATTTGTAACTACAAACACATCAATACAGAGCGCCAGCACTGTAAACATCGTAGCTATGAACTGATATAATTGTAGTAAGTAGCCCATCCTTCATGTGTCATGCGTTGTTTTATAGAGCCTGAGGCTATGGGTGATCAGAAACCGGACTATTCCAGCTCCGACGACAGAACCATCTTCCTGTCCAATCTTTCCTTTGACGCCAAAGAAGAGAAAATCAGGGATATTTTATCACCGGTTCAGACCTCACCACCCTAATCTAGAGTGAGCGATACAAGCAGCGGCTGCCATGTTGATTACCTTTATATGTTTCAGTGTGGAAATATCAAGGAGGTGCGCATAATGAAGTCAAGAGGAGATAAATCCAAAGGCTTTGCCTACGTCGAGTTTGTGGAAGGAGCGGACATAGCCAAAGCACTAGAGTTGGACAGGGTAGCTCTAGAGGGACGGCCCATGTACATTTCCAAATGTAACAGAAACAACAGCGAGAACAAAGCTAAACTCAAGGTACCGAATTAAAATGTTCTCGTAATATTCATACATTGGTTATTATTTGTGTTCAGGCGTGATGCACGGTGTGCGGACAGTCAGTCAGTGGGCAATAATGCCCTAAGCACAGTGCCTGCATGTGATGTGGAGAGGGAGAGGGGGAGGGGTAGGGAGGGAGGGAAGGAAGGGGAGAGCTGTAGTGAAAGCACAAGCTGCCTGCAGGATTGGGAGCATGAGAAATGTCATACCGTAGAACTAGATTTGCTATCGACATAGCAAAAACAATGACCACAGATAGTTGTGCTATAAAAATTATGCGCATTATACCTCATATATGAGGAGTTGTCTTCTCATTTGTAAGATCACTATTGTTAGTTCGCCATCATTTTGCTCGACGAGTTCAAGGCAAAGTAAACGCTAGCGTTTCCGCCACTGTCAAATCAGGTTCTACAGCGCTACTGATTTATTTCACGCTGACGAGTTGCTGTGCTTTGTGTTTCTGCGCAGTACGAGACGGGCATGGAGAAGAGCAAACTCTTCATCAATGGTTTGGCTTTTGAAGTTACCAAGGAGGAGCTACATGGCGTATTTTCAAAGGTTCGTTCCTTACTTACACTGATTTATACTGGGTCACCATAGCAACGTTGGCGGTGCCGATTTAGTGTTTGTCGAATTTTCTCACAGCATGGCAAGGTGAAGGACGTTAGACTTGTCACGTACAAAAACGGCAAGTCTAAAGGACTTGCTTACGTCGAGTATCACACTGAGGTATGTTATCCGTTGTGTTTGGTTATCACCCTCGGCAACCATAACTGGTTATTCTACTCATGTATCAGCCAACCAGCTATCAGCTGGCAAATGTAAATTAGTAACTATGGTGATGGAACGTTCTTGAAAAATTCTTAAGAAGCATCCAATAATTCTTAGGAGGTATTAAGAAATAGGTTTCCGTCATTCTCCTGTTGGCACATGCCCGCATGTGCGCGCATGTGCCTCATGCACGCATATCAACAGCAGAATGACAAAAACCAAGAATTCTTGATTCTGCGGAGTTTATGGAACTGGCGCCTACGAACTGTCGTAATAGTGAGAATCATTGCTGGTAGAGCATTTAGTGCGTGTCAAAGACGTAGAAGAAAAATTGGCATTTTTGATGGAGTCCATTTCATAAACAGAGTAGAATAACTTCCTTACCTAAGCGATCAGCATCTGTAAAGTCACCTGATCATCATGGCGTTTCTATTAATAATGAGATGACAGCTCCGAAACCAAAACTTATTCATGATGGGACAACTTTGATAGAAACTCAGCTGTACTGTGCGTGACTGATCTCCTTCATTTCACTAAATAATTATTCATGCTAATATATCCACTTTCACTTTCACTTCATGCTAATATATCCACTTTCACTTCATGCTAATATATCCACTTTCACTTTCACTTCATGCTAATATATCCACTTTCACTTTACCAACTGACAACACTATCAAAATTTCTCTCATCTACTCGTCTCTCGTCATGCAATGCTATTCATCCTATGTATAAAAACTAGCGCTGTATTTCGTCAAAATAATTAATCTCGATTAATCGTCTGATTAATATTTTTAATCTTCAGTTAATCTTTTTTTATCTTGTCACTACAAACTAGTTCCTGAGCTATAGAACTCACAGCAGTATCATTGCTACTAGCTGCAGCAACTGACGTTGACATCACTGTAACATCTTTGGTAGGTTATTAGTGGTATTCAACTGCGCTGGTGTTGAGTTTGGCTTGATAGATATGCTATCACACTTGTTCACAGATCTTTGTAGCTTATCGTTCTTGGTTTATTAGTGAAATTTACCCTCAAAATAACCAAAAGATTAATATTGTGGCATAAAATTAATCTTCTGAGGAATTAATCACTCAGCTAGTAGCAGCGTCTGTGACTACACGAGATTCATAGCCGCCAATTCCTCGAATGCGTCACTGTGAAAATATCAACTTGAGTATTGGTCTACTTTCAAAGCCTGGCTACTATCTGCACCGTCCTGGTATTTACTTACACCTGGTACTATTTACGCTAAGGGAGCAGCTGTGGCCTGGTGGTTAGTGCCATGAGGCCCCTGCGCAAGGTTCCCTGGGTTCAATCCCCAATCACCATGGTGGCGGGAAGGGCATCCAACCATGATTTCTCCTGTCTACATTAGCAGTCATGTGGTCATACAGCTAGTATGTTTGTAGACAACTCTCCTACCCTCGCCCAAAAAAGGTGCACTGCCTTTCTCAGGGGAGTGACCAGTGCACTAGCAGTGATAACTGATAGCTTCGGTGGTAAAGCTGAAATATTTTGCTAATTATACTGGGGATTGTTTATTTACACCAGGATACTATTTACACTACTGGGTACACATGGCTACTATTGGAGACTTGAAGCCTAGCTCACAGAACGTGAAAACAGCAAGGAATGGAGAAAACATCCGCATTCCATTTGTAAAATGCGTTAGTTGAACCATTCGTTAGATGCTCGACCTGTTGAAATTTAATGATCGACGAATGACGAATGAGCTCCCAATACTGTGATCTGATTGGATGCATTCAACCGCAGCGCACTAGTCAACCACATGTTATGTAAGGCTTGTCAATGATTGGCTAAAGTTGGGCAATGAAGGAGTATGTTGTGCGCTATCTGTTCATTCATTCGTCGTTCATTTAGCCACATCATTTGTTTGTTCGTTGCTGTTTTCACGGCAGTGTGAACCAGACTTTACAGCAGCTTTCATTCCACTCCACCATTTACACCTGGCTACTGTAGAACCGTATTTGATAGCATTTCCTTCAAAGTCATGAAGAAATTAATCATGATCGGTCTAACGATAGTCATCCCACTAATGTCCATAGTTTCTATTGCGCAATCTAATGATTTTTTGTCTTTATTTTTATTATTTTGTTATTTATTATATTATTTTTATCGTTAGACCGCCGTTATCCGGCTCTACAGTATACCATTTAGGCTGAGCTAATATTGGAGACTATACAGTAGTCTGTATTCAATATTGAATGCAATGACAATTGCTGTGTTACTGTTGTGTAGGCAGATGCTCGTCAGGCGCTCCTCGCCCTCGATGGTCATGTGATCAAGAATCGTCCAATCTCAGTCGCCATCAGTAACCCACCGCCCAGGAAACAGCCGTCTAGAAACGAGCCCATACCGTCTCTGGGTGGCACCAGCAAGCAGTTTGTTGAAAGGTGGCTGTATACTCGCAGTTCTCTATTGGTGGAATACGATAATGTGTTTGTATCGGTTTCATGACATGAATGCATCTGCATAGCTTAACGTACTCCACTCAGACTCCAGCTAGTTTGTGCTGCTGTCAGATTGTGAAATTAAGCAGGTCTTTGTTTCAGTCAGCGGTTCATCGCATGGCTGTGAATTGCCGAGCTTTAATACTCTCCATCTTGTCCATGCTTTTCCCCTTTTTTGCCGAACTCCTCCCACTTTGCCAAACTCCACCCACTTTGTCAAACTCCGCCCACCTTGTCAAACTCCGCCTACTTTGTCAAACTCCGCCTACTTTGTCAAACTCCGCCTACTTTGTAAAACTACGCCTGCTCTGAATTAAGGTTTCGTAAGCAGTTGGCCACCGACCGATACTATCAGCATAAAAAATACTGGAAAATCAATATTTCTGAGCCTTTAGAGAGTATAATTTAAGACCCCGACTTCCTAAAGCTAGCACTCTAGTATATTTGAGCTCAGCTCAGCAATATCAAAATCCAATAAGCCATGGGTGAACGCTGGTAAAACTGAGCTCAACCTAAATGTTTGCCGCTAAAATTCTGAAGGGTCACAGTAAATGCCAGAGACTGGTGACTATTGAGAGTTGAACCTGTGCTGATTTTTATCCTCCCTAATTCTAGTCAACCGAGAGGCCGAAGCAAGACGCAGCTGAATTTGATGCCCAGGGTCATGCAGCAGAGCAAGAATCCAGCATCCAATCAGGTGTCTTCTCAGGCGAAAGCGTCCAATCAGACATCTTCTGAATCAGACGCATCCAATAAGCAGCCGGCGCCAACAACTAAAATGAGTAATAATGATTTTAGAAGTATGTTGCTTGGTAAAAAGTGATGTATTATAGTCTGTATCTACTTTGTTATCATTTCTACACAGATCTGCAGTGGTGTAATAGGGCTTCGCTGAATACAATTTCTCTCAAAACTGCAAAAACTATCATCTGCCTATGAGTATTGTTTGCCCATATTTTCAGTAGTGCTGCATTTTAATTTAATTTTATTCTAAGATTAACTAAGATTACTGGCTCAGAAGATTAAATTTATGCCACGAAATTAGTTGTGTGGTTAGTTTGAGGGGACATCATACTGATAAACCAAGAATAATATGCTACAAACACCTGTGAACAAGTATGATAGGGTATTTATCTAAGCAAACTCAACATCATTGCAGTTGAATACCACTAATGACCCACCAAAGACTTGTCAACGTCAGCTGCTGCAGCTGGTAGCAATGCTACTGCTCTGGATTCTATAGCTAAGTAATATGTTTGTAGTGGCAAGATTAAAATAGGATTAATTCAAGATTAGAAATATTAATCAGGATTAATTATTTTGAAGAAATGCAGCACTAATTCTAATGAAGTTTTTAAACTTTTGGATAGTCACGGGTTATTCACAGCTTCGTCTATAAAAAACACACCTGGTTTATACTCTGCTTGGTGACCAGTGTGCTATCAGTTATCACTGCTAGTGCACTGGTCACTCCCCTGGGAAAGGCTGTAAATTTTTTGATGGGGGTGGGAGAAGTTGCACTGCAACCATACTGGCTGTCCGACCGCAGAATCTACTAGTCTGTACAGATGCTGGTATGGTCAGATACTGTTCCGGACGGCACAGTGACTGGGGATTGAACTAGGACACCTTGCACAGATCCCCAAAGCGCTAACCTCTCTGCCATTTTGATCGTAAATACTAGACCCGCTCACATCAACAGTTATCCTGGCAAAGTCATTCCGGTGTTTATGTTTACGTTGCTACTTTTTGAAGATGATCTTAGTGTCGTAGCATTTAAATTTGTAAACTTTTTCTGCTTTGATCAAACTCAGATGACTTAGAATTCATAGAAGGAATCATATACAGCAATAATTCCTCAGGTTTTGCATATCTATGCTAAGTATACCTGTCGACCTGTTAGGCTGAGAATACTGGAGACTCTGTTAGGCTGAGAATACTGGATACTCTGTTAGGCTGAGAATACTGGAGACTCTGTTTTTCTGAACTTTGAGAAGTCTTAGCTCAACATCCGTACTCTCTACAGCTGACCCCTGACCCTTGACCCCTACTCTTTACAGCTAGGATTCTGCCATATTTGAGCGCAGCTTAAGTTGTGAGCCACAGGAGAGCATTAAAAAACCAATAATAGCCATTTTGACCTAAATTATGGCATGTCAAGTACAGGAGGGGGAGGATTACGAGAGACTTGACAGGTATGATGTTCACATGAAAGCTGAATTCGTATGAAATTCTTGACCATGCTGTTCCATCTATCTCCGGCTGTATTTCCTATTCATCAACATCAGCAATCGTGTGGAACTAGCAATGAATGCTCATTTGCTTGAAGACCTGTGAGCATTGTAGTGTCAAAGGGCAAAGTTCTTGAGGTCAGGGTCATTGGTCGTATGCAGCTGGCCAGTTGTATCATTCACCGGGTTTCCATGGATCGAACTTGGTGCGTACTGAGGCTAGTGCGCACCATGAAAAGGGTTTGGTGCGAACCCAAACCGCGCTAGCTAACTTAGTTCTCGTAGCTCAAACTAGCGTGATCTGAACCGGGTGCGCACCATGGAAAAGGGTTAGTCTGTACTGGTTTTTCGGTACGTTCTAGTGCGCACCTCATTAGTTCGATCCATGGAAACCCTGTGATTGCATCTTGTAAACAAATTCCTTGTCTTGCCGGCTCAGCTTCCTAGGGGTCATGACCTTAATAGCAGTATGAATAACCCTGGGTACTTTTCCTCGGTGTCATTTGTTCAGCTGACGCAGTCAAAGATGGGAGTGAAAACAACTGTTATTGGAGTATATCCAAAACCCGACTACCACAAACTGCCGGTGTGGTACAAGGAAGGTGAGGGAAATATGCATTGCGACCTCTACGACAAGTTTATGAACTCGATGAGTGCTGAGGAGAGAGAAGAGTTTGACAAGACGACTCGCAAGGTTCAACAAGAGGTGAGCTGGTATCTAGTCCATCAGGTTTTCATTCTTTCCCTGTTATTTGAGGAAATACATGTGACTTGGGTGTGCTTGCACTATCTAACACTTACCTATCAATGTCACTGCCCCCACGGGCCACTGCCCAGCTCTCACGCGCAGTACCATATGCTGTCAAATGGCAAAAATTGGTTGTGTAGTGCCCTCAGCCTCTAGAGCCATAGGCAAGTATACCACCCATCCACTCTGACCTCTATTCTAGTAGCAGCTGCATCAGCAAAAATGAATAAACGAGCACAAGTATGAATCCATGACAGTAGTCAATCAGCACCGTGCCATTTACTCGTACTACTCAATCCTTCTATCATCCTACGGCTTACTATGACATCAGAGATCGCGGATAGCCACTATCTCTGATGTCACAACTCTCACCCTCTGATGCTCATCTGAATATAATAAAGTGGAATGCCAAGTCACACATGTAATTTTTATGGCATGTGCTATCCGGTGCCTGCAGGTGATTGATGCCCAGTGCTCGTATGGGCTGGACATCATCACAGATGGTGAAGTGAACAGAGATGTTTACATATTCTACTTCCTGAGGCACTTAGACGGACTGGACTTTGCTAACCCGGTGCATGTGGTGTATAGAAATGGGGCCTGTCAGGCAAGACTACCTGCTATCCGAGGTAGTGTCAACCGCTCCTCTCTCCCTGCCTCCATGTTGACCTAGTTTAACAATATCATGGTGCAACCATGCTTCCTTCCTACTAACGATGAGACTAAAAGTCGCAAGGCTTTTAACGTTACTCTAACTTCGTCAGTAGCCTAGCTTCAGTTATAGACCAAACCAATATCGCAGTTATACCATACTTTCCTGAAAACTACAAAAATTAGCATAATCTCTTGTCGTAAGCTAGGCTAATACTCATGTATTTACAGTACCTGTGAAACCTAGACACTAGATATCAGCTGTTGCATTTACGCTTTGCATAAACTCAAGGTAAGATTCAATTGCCTAGGTTAAAGGTAATTTATAGGTCAGTTGCTGTGGGAATCACTATGGGGATGTAACAGTTGCATGCAGTGAGTGATCCAAGCTTTGCTCAGCTGCAAAATCTGCTACTACCTACACCTGTTAACTTGTTGGGCAAGAAATATTGTAGATTAAGTTTTTTCTGAAATTTGAGGAGACAAAACATAGAACATCTATCTCTACAGCTACAATAGGTGTGTTCGGAGTGTAAACGGATCAAGGTTGTGGTAAAGCGCTAGCGTTTAATTTCCCAGACGGGTCAACCCAGCCGATGTTTTTTAGTACATGCAGTCAGTGATGCCTTCGGAGTTGAACATTTAGCCAATTAAACCCATTTTCACACCAAAAACGCCTAAAATCTAACCAGGAAATCACAGGCCAACATCTGGAGACCAACGATGACTATTTATATCATAAGTTTCAACATGAATAAACACAATAGAATTATCGGATAGTTGGCAAGTGTGACACTAGTCATCAAAGTGGAGTTCGGAACGTGACCCTCATAGCTCAGTGTGCATCTCTAAAGAGGCTCGGGAAATAGTTCAAGGCTTCTAACACCGAGGTTTGTCAGCGAGGAAAACCCTCGAAACCCCTGAAACAGTGGCGCCCTCTACAGGGCGAACCACTTATTTTTTTATGACCCCCTCCACCCTTCGTGATAATAGTAGGCTTTTGCGCTTGGATTACACGCATTTCCAGCTTTTTCAATGGCTGACACACCAGAAAGTAAGAAGGATAAGGGCTATATACTGCACCAGCCTGCTGTAATCATAAGAGTTCACCTGGGAAAGAATTTTCAGGTTCACAGAGGTAAGTGACGCATTCCAAAATTTACTGTTTGTGCTTGGAATTTTTTCCGGCACTCCTCTTTGAAAATTACCTTTTTTGTATGCATGTGTTCTAACAAGGCTTCAGGTGGGTTTTGAACTACTGTGATAAGCATTTGGACAGCTAACTGCTAGGAAACTGCACAGCAATGACAGTAGTATTTACAGAAAACGAGAACAGCTGACAATAATTGGCCACTTGGAATCAGGTTTAGTGTATATGATGGTAATGGTAATAGTATTCAATCTCAAAATTCCCACAGGATGATGTTAGCACAGTGCTGCAGCCATGATATTCAGTTACTTGCCTTCTGTAGTGTACGATAGCCTATTCAGGTCTATGTCATAGGTGTTTCTATGCATGTATAAGTTCGCATGCAAAATGGTGACAAATTTTTAAGTAAGAAATTGATTTCAGCCCTTTGGATGCCCATACCCGCTATATGAAAGGAACTATCTATGACATAAACATGGGCATACTATTGTATAATGTAGTACACCAGTAACTGGGTGCTATGGCTGTAACTCCGTTGAAAGCTTAAGTTAAGATCACATCACATACTCTATTCTTGATTCCAGGTGACCTGTTACGGTAATCTCTCTTGTCTTCCTCCCTACCAAACAAACAAAAAAAAAAAAAACGAAACAGAAAAAAACACAAAAAAACAAAAAAGACACAACAACACAAAAAAAAAAAAAAAAAAACAAAAAAAC
>ERZ1740065.2443-NODE-2443-length-11539-cov-12.539620_pt1 | contig 11539 bp, 10 predicted proteins | sample MGYA00581738_ERZ1740065 | MGnify/ENA primary metagenome ERZ1740065 (study PRJEB43018, sample SAMN04849749) | marine metagenome | isolation source: floating plastic debris | place: Pacific Ocean | collected 2008-09-01 | study: EMG produced TPA metagenomics...
GATTGTTTTTGATATTTTGTTTTATTCTTTTCTATTGTTTTTTTTGATAGTATTAGGTATGTATTGGGGGTTGGAAGTTGAGGGTGATGGAAGGATAGGGTGAGGGAAGGACAGAGTGAGGGGGATGAAGAGAAGAAAGGGAGAGAGTGGATAGAGGGGCTGTACCAGGCAGAATGCAGCCGTAGATACCTAATATGATATGCATTCACTCTTTGGCGCATGTGACCAATCACCTGATAGAGCATTATCAGGTGGCCACACTATGGGTGTTGCTGGGGAGTTTTGAGCTCAGCACTCCCAAAGCGTATGATTCTGTGAAAACACCACTTGTGAACTGACAATTTCAAATTATCACCCCATCACCGCGCTACTGTTACGCTGCTGCTATTCCACAGATGAGACAGTCTTTTCTTCATTAGCAGATTGGAGTAAGAGGTCCCCCTGTGAAAGTATCAAGTGAAAGTAAGCCAACTATAGGTGAGCCACATATAGTACCTGTGAACAATAAGATGTTGAGAAAGCTCACAGCCATTCAGACTATACGTAACATACCCTATGCCGATGCCGTGTGCGCTATGGCATAGGTGTTCTAATTAGCCGCTGGGAATTACAGCCGGCTTAATTTCTGGCCCTAATTAGGTCATACAACCGGATGCTACGCAGACCTGGGGACCCGCCTACCCAGGTCTACGTCATCGCATTTATTATTGCTACCCATGTCAAATATTTATGAAGCAGGAAGAATAGCTGTTCAGCTAGATTTCCTCAAGAGGATTTTGCACTCACAAAGTCAAAAAGTGCTTTTAGGGCTGACAAAGTACTCTATAATCAGCTTGAAATTATAGCCTATGCACCTTCCATTGTGCCCGCGTATAACGTAGTGAGCCCACCTGCATAGTGCAACTCTTATGATAAACCCGATTACGACATCGCATCACCCAACAACTACTAATGGCCACTAAGTGACCACCTTCTAAATAGGGTCTGCTAATTCATCCGGTAGTAATGGTCAGTAACGATCACCACTGTGTACTAAATTTTGTCATAAGGTAAAAAAAGTGTTTCTTATTCATCGATATGCTTAATTCAAATTAACTTCACTTCCAGAAAGTTCTTTTCTCAACATCTATAATTGATTTATTGCTCTTATTGCCTTCCCTCGGCCACCTCTCCTATTCATCACCATTATCTCCTGTATTTTCTCCCCTTCCCCCCACCATCCTCAGATCTTACTGAATTCCTAAGTAAGCCATGGGATTTATTTGTAGCTGCTGATCTACATACTAGCTGTAATGATGAGCTTGCTGATGAGGAAGACGAGGAGGTTGACTTGGAGAATGATCTGATGGATGAAGATAACTGAAGGTTTGATAGCCACTTGGCTCAATAGCCATTGGCTCAGTGTCCCACCATGCTATTGGAGGAGAGACAAGAGTTGTAATCTAATCCGGTTTTGTTCTAGTCTATATGGTACTGTTCATATTATTTGTCAACATTAATTTCAGCATTCGAATTACTCCCACCATGTATTGGTTGAGTTATGACTTAAGCTTTGTCAGAATGAAGGTGTTCTGCTCGCAGTGGAAAACACCACAGAAGAAGGACAATGGTCACTAGGCTCAGCGCTAGCTCAGTGGATGACGTTATGAGACACGTTGCGGTGCAACCTCTCAGAATTGGTCTGATATCTTTTTGACTCTCATCAAATGTCTGAAAGGAGGCGATGCGCGTCAGATATATTTCCTTTATGAGGGCAGGTTTTTATTTACTCACTCGCAAAGTTTTTGCAGCCATTAACATCAGTGCAGCAGCTGTGCAGGCGTTTACAGTGTTGAATATCAGCAACAGCCTGGCCTGTCAAATAGCATTGGTTTTGCATTGGTTTGTGCATTACCTCCTTTTTATGTAGCTGCTTTTTGGCCGAGTGAGGACACCTACATTTTTTGAAACATTTAGAGCGTTTGCTCTTATTCTACAGGCGACTGGAGTTTCAGCGATCATCAGAATGCCAGTAATTAGACTGGAGGCCGGTAACAGGAGCAATGTTAGTCCTATCTCCTGTAGTACTGCATACAGGCTGGCAGCAGCAACAAATACTATTGCAGCTACTATGAGTAGCGCTCCTGAAACCGTTCATGCTGTAGTCTGCATACAATGATGGCAATGATACAGGCTGATATACAGACATGCTGTAGACTCACCTATCAGAGCCTGTATTGCTCCAGTGTATGTAAACTTCTTCAAGCCAACTTCACTAGTATCGTAGGCCATGATGAATAGCTGTATAAATCTGATTGTTAGCCGGACCATTGTTTTTCATCGTGCTGCTGCTTCTGCTGATACTTGTAACCATTGTGACAACACCACTGAGGGCATACATTGTGACAACACCACTGAGGGCATACATTGTGACAACACCACTGAGGGCATACATTGTGCTAGATAGCCCATCGCAATTCACTGCAGCATGAGGCTAATTTTGGTCTATCCCAACTTAAGGCTTTTTACTTTTTTCTGTGCTACAGTAGTCTATTCAGTTGTAGCTAGTCCATGAAGCGAGTTGGAAATAATAACTTGACACTTGACTTAGAGTCATTGCAAGTCAGGTAATATTTCTGGTTTTATATCATTTTTTATACTTCGACATGGATTAATATGTTGTTCCCAGTTCATTGGCATTGCAGGGCAGGAGTTTCCGCTGACCATTCTTGAGTAACATTTTCGATGAAACTAGGAGTATAGATATAATCTGATGTTTGGTCTGGGAACTTTGGTTTGCCCGCTACTCTAGTCAGTAGCGGTGGCTCCAGTGCTCACAAATAATACACAAACCCGCTCTCAGCAGCAGTTCAGCGCATTTATTGATTCTATGTGCTGTACAATACAAGTCTGGGCATGTGTGCACAGTTGAGTGAAGATGAATGCAATATCAGCAGAGGGTCACACAATATCTAGTGATTTTGTGTTCATAAACGTTTCCTTTGGTATTGACTACATTGTTCTTTCCTTGGAATTTACCATGATCTATACTAACTCATAATTGAATCTCATAGAACCGGTGTTGCCAACCCTATGATATTCAGCGTAAATATATGCTAGTTCAGCTTTTATGATCTATGACTAGTGTGTCTTACCCATTTAATACCCTGTCTCACGTAACCAACACTGGTTTCTTAAAAAAGCCTCAAAGTTGGCTTTCTACAAATGTAGGAATCGAAAGAGCACTAGCTATAATTATAAGCTGGTGTGGAAAAGGAAGCAAGAACGAAAAGCCAAGAATGGCTCAAATCAAATGTGGACTTGCGGCTTTTTGGGATTTCAGCAAGAAAAGAGATCTAGGATCTTTTGCCATTGGAGGTTTTCAACACTGCATATAAGTGATATGACTGCAAACAGGATGCATGATGTTATGCTGTTTGTGATGAGAGCTAATGTAATCTGCATCTGTATCCGGTTGCCTCAGTATCACAGATAAAAATACAGTCGTACAAGTATACAGTGTTTAGGTGTGATATTCTCACTTTATCCTAGCCCCATCATGGAATCTTCTAGATAAATCTATCATGTTTAGCTGGAAAAGAAATGTGTATAGTTCAACTGGTCAATAGTAAAACCCAGTGACCAACCTATCATGTCACATTATGTAAAGCTGTGATGCAAACCATGATTTGTCAATATTGAACAGGTCGGTCAACCATTTCAGGTTGACAGACCAGTTCAATATTGACAAATCTCTAGTCTGCTTCTTGGGCAAACTGGGCGCACATACAACCAGCGGTTGTGTGACATGTTGCTACAGTAGAGTGCCTCCATTACTACCACTGTTGCTAATATTTCCTTATGTTTGTATTCTACAACCAATCATAAATACCAGCCTGCTGCTGTAAATTGGCTGCCTCTCGTATGGTTGACTGACCTGTTCCAGGATGTAGCCTGATTAATTATTTACAGTATGTTCATGTGTGTTCGTGCCTAGGTGGCAGTGAACAGGCATTCCCTGGACTAGACTATTACAGTGTGCTTTCATCAGGCAGTCCGTACCTTAGACAAATGGTTAAGCCCAATATCGAGCATTACTGCCGCTCGTTGCTGCTTATATACGCCTCTACAATACCGGACCATTGTGACCTAATCCTATTACACGGATTCTTACAATACATTGGTTAAAGTAAATACTATATGAATACTTGGTAGCATATCTGTCTGCTTGTGTTCTATAATTCTATCCAGCGGTTTGTCACTCAACAGTTGTAGTGCTGCAACATTGTCAGTGCCACAACTCTGCACGTATCAGGGCACTGCCAGTATCACAGTCCCTTCTCAGGTAATCAGTGCTCTCAGTTTGTGCTCCTTGCTTTTGTGTTCAGTGAATGATGAGTAAATCTTGATACTTCGCCACAAGGCAATGCCATGCTATCCTCTGCTAGTATTGGTTATGGTCATGATATTATGGTCGTGGCTTGGCATGCTGTGATGTGCTATGACTGCACGAGCTGTCCACTCCCATTGTCAATTTGTGTCATTCTTTTTCCTTGTCTCATCGATTGGTTATTGATGTTGTTCTTCTCCATGACTGTGTTTACGGTGTTGCCTGGTTACACACTCATTTGTTGACAGTCCTCCTCACCCTCTCATGTCCTCATTTATGCTAGAAGTGACAGCCTGGCTGAAGTGTTACTTGTGCTAAGGGAATTCAGTTATCATGTCTGGCCACGACCTTGATGATCCTTCCACCATGACCAGCAAACCAGACATTGACGCTGGTTTGATCGTGAGGAAGTCTGAGTAAGTTATACCACATATGTACATATGTACACGTACGCTCATATATGTACTTGTAGAGCATTCACGCTGTGTGTTTCTTATATGGAAACATACCTGTAAGAATTCACTAATAGAGGCAAGTAGAGACCTCTAATCTTGAGCGGGCTGATCTATGGGTAGAGTGTGACCAAGCTTTCATCTGCAAATATATATTATGTGTACATGATGTTTGGAAATGTTCATCTTGCTGTACATATCCAGTATGTTGGTTTATGTGCGAGCCTCTTGTTGATACACATCCATATCTGATTGGACAACTAGCAGTTACAATATTAAAAACAGCCTACATGTATTATTACTACACTGGCTTTGATCCATGTAATGTAATACACGCTGAAAGGATGTGCTAGATGGTGCCCTTGTCTGACATACATACATCACTGCTATTAGTATGTGTTGTCAGTCTGACACAGGGGAGGCAGTTTACATCGCCATGAGGACAATGTCACCCACCTATCGATCCAACGTATTCAGCAGCTACAACAGTAGCAGGATGCAGAGGCAACTCATTGGTTACCATAGCAACCATTCTGTTGCTGTTCAGTTAAAACATGGGAAGTGTTTTGGTACATGTTCCTCATACCTCATCTGAAAACTGACATCCCATGTGTAGGGGTGAAATAATGCATCTCAGCTTTGATGCATTTTCAAAGATTATTTACAAGATTAGTTATTTTATAAAAACTCAATTCTCTCTAGGCACAGAATGCTTGGTTGCTTGTTCACTTCAGAAATGTAACCAGTGTTAATCTATGTTGCCACAGCTCATTATCTATCTCACCACAAGACTCAGCTGACCAGTGAAAATTATGTTAGCAGCAACCAGAAAGTTTGTACCTTATGAATAATAGCTGTAAACTAAGCTGGCTTCAAAAAGCAATGAAAAAGTAAAGGTCAAAAGACAGGACTAAAAAAGTACTGCGTTCTCTCTTACAATCACACATTTGACTGTCAGTTTTCATCTTACCAACGCACAGAGCTTCAGGGCAGATTGGCTCTGACTTATGTGAATCCCAGTAACCTTAGTTCAATCATTGGAGTTCTATTTGATCGTCATTACTAGCTGAGTTTTATGTACGGACATATATACCTTATTTGAATCACAGAGGACTAGCTTGGCAACCAGCAGATAAAAGTCTGTAAAATGTAGATGATTGTAGAATCAATTCAATGAAGCAGTAGCAACCAGCACGACATCTAGTAACTAAAGAAATCCCTTATCAGTAATCTTCACAACCTTTTATATGGCTGGCTCCTCTTTGTTATCAAGTTCTGACATCTGCAACCTCTGTGCCTGTGGCTGTACTTATGGCAGTGGCTTTGGCTCCAATAATGGTATTGGTCAATCTATCTTGTTTGAGATATGTCACCAGAGATCCCCAATGGTGTCGTTGATGATCTCTGATGTCACTCTGACTCTAGTCTTTGTTCCACTGGTGGAACTGGAATCAACGTCTGTGTGATTCAACTGCTCACCGATTCTTGAAATGTTCTAAATCTAAACGCATATCATAAAACAATCCAAAGAGAAGTGAAATATGAAAAACTCAACATGGAGTAAAACAACATTCTACCAGCTGGACTTGTCTTCTCTGTTCCAATGACTGCGTGTGGGTGTGGACTGCAACATACATCTATGTATACTAAAGTGGTAGAACTGAAAAGCCAAAGTAAAACTTTGACGTTGAAGTTGACTGTATGAAGGAATGAGGGATCCTTGCTGTTCGTAACTAGGCACTGCTCATCCCCACTGAATGATGCACTGTAGAATACTGAGCTTGTCCTCTATTATTACATCCACAGATCTCTCTCACACTGTCTATATCTTCTAACTGCAGTATGACATTTTGGTCTCGCTATGACCCTGTGAGGAATGTTTCTGGACCAACTGATCATTGGACTAAAATGAAGACACGGGTAATTATGAGCTGAACCATGAGCTGAACGTAGATTAGTAACAGGCGGAGATAGCATTGATGCGTTATTATAGCAACAGCAATACTATCTCCGCCTGGTACTCAGGGGGAGAACACTCCTCAGTCAATAGATTCAAACGCATGTATAGACATCAAGCTGGTATTGCTATAGGTTCTCTGCCTCAGCATAGCAATGGAGTAAAATGGGCAGAGTGGGTGGAGTCAGTGCAGAGTGGGTGGAGTCAGGACAATGTGGGTGGAGTTAGGGCACACTAGCATTGTATGGGGTGCAGTGGGCTTTGTGGATCTGTTAGGGTCATGAAATTAACACTTGTGCTTAACTCATCATTCATTGTCTAAAAGACTGTATGACTGTTGATGTCTCTAGAATTATCAAAAATTCCCTATAAAAGACTAAAGAACATGCAAATTACAAGGAATAGCAAAGGCAGATGCTATTCCTTGTAACTTAAATGTTCTTCAGTCTGTTCTAAGGAGTGTTTGATAATTCTAGAGACATCAACAGTCATAGAGTCATAGAGTCATAGAGTCATAGAGTCATAGAGTCATAGAGTCATACTACTACTACTACTATTGATCAGCATGATTGCGCTGTGTCAGATTAAACCGAATGAGTGGATTATACGCTGAAAACATGTAGCAGCGATTGGGGATTGTTTCTCAACGTATATTTTGCTATGCTTAGTGAGGCGACAATACGATTGAGTCAGACCTGTGTAGTTTCACACTGCTGCACCATTATAGTACGTTTATCTTATTGCAGGCTCTAGATACAGTGGAATCCAGTTATCCAGCATCAGGTACATTACTCCTTCCATCTCTCCTCCCCTCATCCCCCTCCCCTTCTTCTCTCCATCCTCTCTTGCTCCTCCCCAGTCCTCCCTTTCCTTTCCTCTCTCCCCCATCACCTTCTGTCCCTCCTTTTCTTCCTTCATCTCTCCTTCCCCTCTCTTCCCTTACCATCTGCTCCCTTCCTTCTTCCTTCTCCCTACTAATAATGCCAAATATCTAAAGCTTCAATTTTCCACAGGTTTCTATTTTGACCGAAGTCTCAGCCGGAGGTTCGAAATAGCACCTGGTAGCTACCATAAAGCACGGCCAAAGACTGTTTCGCAATACAGCGATTCTCTCAGGACCAATTACAATATGAGGGCAAGGGAAGGCTTTCAGTACTGGCTTATGGAGAAACCCAAGCCAACAGCATGTTAGTGTTTGTTATGATGATGGAATCTCACTCCTGTTTTGCTTGTTAGATTGCTGCTTGTTATCAAGTGCTAGTGGAACCACGGCAGAATGCAATCTGCAGAAAAATCATTCTTTCCAGTAATCGATGACTTGTTCCAACTGTCATCATGGTCTTGATATACATGTAATATTGGCATGTATCCCTGTAGCTGCAATTCTGAAGGGTAGAGATGATAGGTATGGCTTATCTACCAAGATGGTGAATCCTATCTTTTTGCACATGGAAAAACGCTCAGCATCCATCTGCGAGCATATGCGTTGTAGACACTCTTGTACTGCACATATTACGCTTATCCAGTTTTTAGAATTGTTTTGTTATTTGCATATAGATGTTAGTGTGGGATATAACAAAGCAGCTAAGTAGTGCTGCCAATGACAGGCTCCTCAAGGCATGTATCCTGCTGACTTGCACACATACTGCTGTCCTCACACTAAGCTCATATAATTTACTCACCTTCAATCTTCATAAGTACATTTTATAGAGTGTTTGAACAGCATGACTGACTACTTCCATTATTTCGGTGCCGTCCCTCATTTGATACAATCACAGCTGTTTTAACTTGCAAGTTTGTGAACTACACGAACCAGTAATGCATTTATTTTTCTTTTTAGTTGGAAAATACGGGATCGGGAGCTGTAAATCAGTGCTTGGACTGGGTGACGGCCCAAGAACTTAGTCTATGCTTCCTATTCCCTAAATACTGTTTGTTTGTTGCCATCTTGCAGGCAGAATCTGATGACTGCATCCGTCTCCCATACCCTATAGGCATCAGCGTTGACACATCTATTGCTATAACATTTTCTAAATATACTGATACATAAAATAGCGATAATTGGCATCCTTGCACAACTATTTTAGTTGTATTTGATGAGATTTTTTATTACTGTTCAGGCTGGTGGAATAAATGGAGCTGTAAAAACCGATTAATCACTCACAGCTGCAAGTGCATTCAATGCTGAGGCGCACTCCCGAGTAGTAGTGTTTGATCTACTCGTCAATTCGCAGCATTGAGGGGCATAGGCTGATTCACTTATCTACCCAATAGTTCCGTGAGCTTTCTGGTTTCTTCCATCATGCATTTTGCCAATGTGAGTTCACTGGGGACACCTTCTCATGAAGGAGATAGGTTGAGTCTCGCACATCTCAGATTTGAACCTCATGATGTTCACTTTGAGGTACTGGCACAAGATGATCCACGGTTTGAGAAGGATATTGACCTTCTTCCGGATCGATATCAAGACCACAATTGCAAGAATGGGAGTTGCAAGAGAATCTACATATCTGTAAGTGGTCAAATATTTGAGACCCAGCTTGGAACTCTTAATAGATTCCCAAATACGTTACTTGGGAATCCCATCAAGAGACGATCTTACTGGGATGCTGATAAGAGGTGTTATTATTTAAATCAGCATGCCCCAACATTTGGAGCAGTACTATATTACTACCAGAGTGGCGGGCGTCTCTACTGCCCTGAAGATATTCCAGAAGATGTATTTCTAAGAGAGATAGAATTCTATGAACTTGGCATGGAAGTTCTAAAAGAGTTTAAGTTACGAAATGGATTTCTTCCAGAAACAGATATACAGTTACCCAAGTACAAATGGCAACGGAAGCTGTGGATGTTACTGGAGTATCCCAGCAGCACATTCCCTGCTAAAGTGCTGGGAATAGTTTCTCTTTTTGTGATACTCCTATCTATAATCAACTTCTGTTTGGAGACCATGCCAGTCTTTGAGAGGCAGACATGCGTCCAAGACAACAGCTCATGGGTTTATGTGGATAAAAAATGGCGACCAAGAGAGCTGCTAAATGAACAAAGCCCATTTTTTGTTATTGAATGCTTTTGTGCGTTTTGGTTCACAACTGAGGTAACTCTCCGCTTTCTGTCCCATCCCTCAACTAGAAGATTCTTCACTTCATGGCTAAACTTGTTTGATGTGGGAGCCGTTCTACCGTTCTACATCATAATATGTGTTGTATACGTGACTGGAAGCTGCGATGACACCAAAAGATCGAGTACTTCAATTGTTTTCCTCCGAGTCCTAAGGCTATTCCGAGCATTCAGGATATTCAAACTGACCAAGCACTCTCGAGGTATGCAAATACTGGGCCTGACAATAAAGAAGAGCCTTGAAGAGCTCTCCCTGTTTGGATTATTCCTTGGCATTGCCGTTATCTTCTTTTCAGCCTCGTATTACTATGCTGATGTTTATGATACTGACTCACGAAACATAACCAGTATCCCTGATGCATTCTGGTTGACCATTATTACCATGTGCACTGTTGGTTATGGAGATGTAACACCTAACGGTATTGCTGGAAAGCTTGTTGGGTCAGTGTGTGTTGTGTCTGGGGTGGTTACAATTGCACTGCTGGTGCCTGTTGTGGTATCTAATTTCTCCAACTACTACAGTCATGAACTCACAGGTATGGCAAACCGATCATCCAAGAACCGTAATGCAGCTATGATCTGTCCCACTCGTCTATAACCCTTCAGCTCAATTCTTACCACTTTCTGTCACTTTGAATACAACCTGCTCAAACATTCAGCTGACATGTCAAGTAACTTATTATTTGTAACCAGATATAGGATTTCCCCATTCAGTTACAGCAGATTGATATTTAGTCAAGTACTTCACACAGCTACTAGCCACAATAATGTTGTTACCACTTATGTTATGGTCACTACAATCATTTGCAAAGCACCCATGGGATACATTATGATTTTAGTAGCATTATCTGAGTTATTAGAGAGAGCGTGGGTAAAGATCTATAAAAGCACTAATACTAGCCAGACTAATTAAGTGTATCAAAGGTACATCATATAAGATGCCAATGTCGATAAGATCAAAGAGTAGAAAGTGCATGTAAAAACAAGCCTGATTAACCTATATACATGTGTGAGGGGGAATGGGACACTCATGGGTAAAACACAAATGCTTTAAATATGCCCACTCATTGGATGCAGTATCTATTAACCATCATATTTTTCAATGTGCTTATGAACTCGGACTGGTTCATTGCAGCTACTGCTTTCGTCAGCCAAGCCATTCTAACTAGAATTATGACTCTAGGTGTAGTTCAAGAGTTCATACCTGAGAAGATGAGAACATAGGTAATGCTATTTCACTGAAGTAGGTACGTAGATGTAGTAATTGTAAGGATGTTCTATTTAAAGCGTTTATAATGAGTTGCTCAGCAACGTTATCAAAACGTTTGTTTTAATTATATGGAGCTCAGTAATATGTCACACATCCCAATCAACTTGATCTTTTGCTCTCACTTAAAACCACTATACTTTAGGTCGCAATGTTCACAGTACTTCATTTAAACTTGGGTGTGAAAATTCCTGATTCAATCTCAGGGGTGGTTTTTCCAGATTTGATGAAATAGTGGCTCCATAGGCCTGGGTCCAGGGGCAATGCCCCAGCGGGGGGGGGGGGGGGGGGATGGGGGGGGGGGGGGGGGAAAAAAAAAAAATTTAAAAATTTAAATATTTTTTGGAAAAAAAAAAAAGAAACAAAAAAAAAAT
>ERZ1740065.2444-NODE-2444-length-11537-cov-13.447744_pt1 | contig 11537 bp, 9 predicted proteins | sample MGYA00581738_ERZ1740065 | MGnify/ENA primary metagenome ERZ1740065 (study PRJEB43018, sample SAMN04849749) | marine metagenome | isolation source: floating plastic debris | place: Pacific Ocean | collected 2008-09-01 | study: EMG produced TPA metagenomics...
ACAGGGGACACAACTCCAAATTATGTGCTGTGATGCAATGGCAGCAATTCTTGATAACTGCAAAACTGTAAACGACCACCTCGTGTAAAGCGCTAATAAAAAAGCCTAACATTATCTGTCAGGCACCAGGTAATTGGGCTAGCTACAAGCTAGATTGCCAGCTGATATGCGGGTACGCTGGCAACTTTTCCATGCCAAAGTAGTAAATTCAATCATGGTCAAAGTTCAACATGCTATGGGAGTAGCGATGAGCTAAAATAGCTGATGATAGCGATTTGGCATGTGCCCTAATCACCACTATTTCGCTGGAATTAGCGCTAGTTCAGCTGAGCTGAAATGTACACTCGTTGGAAACAAAACAATCAAAGCTAACTTAGCTATAGTGGCATAAGAGTATGGTTTACAAATGTGTGGCAAGCAATACTGTGGCTCCTTAGTACAATTAAAAGGTGATGGACAACGGGTTCTCTTCTCTCATCTATACAGGAAAGTGGGAGCACAGGAACAGGACGAAGTATATATCAGATAATCAGTCTACCTGTTAAGCTGTGACAATACTCGCAACAATTGTGGGGCCAACTGATATCCCTGGTACACACATGCTTGTTTAAGGCATGCTTTCCCTGACACAAGTCCTAACTGGCAGCATCTTTGCTTGTACAGACTCCAAGTACCTCTAAAATCTTTGCTGGAAAGAAATATGTATGAACTGGTATATGAAGTCAAACTCACCTACCCGATTTCAGAACCCGCGACGTTTACAACCATTACAGTACTCACTGCTGATGGAAAGCATTGTGTAAAACCAGATTTTCATTTTTCCTCCTTGCATATACTTCTCGAGAGTTAGTTGAGCTTTTTTGACTTGCGTTGAAAATATCATAGGGATCAATGAGGTAGTGTTTTCCAAAGCAAATTAATTTCGTATAGGCATGTTCCTGTACTGCGAGGCAGTGGAGCATGACTCATCGTAAACTAGTTGGCACCCATAAGCAGGAATGCTACTGTGCTATACAGTACACTTTGAATTCAAGTGTGGTAATCGTTCGCAAATACTGGTATAACTCCGTACTGGAGTTTTCTTCTCTACAATAAACATTTTTACCAATATAGTGCTTAATTCAATTCTGTTTTTACTCTGATTTTCTATGAGGTTGTGTCTTCAAAATATTCACTTTTCTCTGCCAAAATACACTGGTACCCAAGATAAAACTGGTTCATACTTGTTTCCAGAGCCTAAAATCTGTAAGTATGGCAATTATATTCGTGGAGAAAGCTATTCTGGTTTCATTTAGAGGTGAAAAGAAAAAAACCGGCTTTGGTGAATCTGCCGTCGTTATCCGTGCGTATGTACATATGATTACAGATCTGATTATGTCAGTATTTGCTGATTTTGGGACTCTCAAACATCCACATCAATTTTTTTATCGCATAAATACATTTAAATACTACTGAAGTAAGGTGACTAAGCGAGCTCGCGACCTTGAGCTATTTTCTGTCGGAAATAAAACTCTGTCCAGAGGTAGCGAAGGTGGCTGTTGCAAATCTAATAAAAATATTTGTAGCCTCATGGGCACGGCTTATTCTATTCCCCGCCCACTTCGGGATGTGATGTAAAGGTGATAAAAGATAGAGCGATGGATTCTCGAGAAGAAGCGCGCATATCTCTGCTACTAGAACTTATGACTAGCTGTATTAATAAAACGCTTATGGAATTGATAAGCTTGCCTACTGATTGTATATGTCACTAAACCCCACAACTTGAGGCAAACTGCTTCAGTTCACACAATCTTGCATGCCAGCGGCAGAATTTAGAAGACAATGGGATATGGAAGCTATGTTTGTACTCAAAGTGTATTAAAATTACAATGTGAATCTTAGATCACAATGGTTCGAGTAAATTATCACAATAAGTGTGGGCACTATGCATAGCTTAGGAGGCATTAGCACAGTGCGAGGCATCTATTGCCATACATAATAGTACTAGCAATCGTTATCGTAAGGAAAGGCATTCGAATATAAGCGCATATTCATCCTAGTCTGCCAAACCGTAGTAGAAATTGAGAGTGATGAAGAAGAGCAAGTTTATTAGGTGGCTGGAGAATAAGCATAAGAAGCTGTTGGTAGCTGTGAATAATCTTGTCCAACGATGAGTTCCGAGTCGAGAGCTAGCTGTTGAAAGTAATGAATAGGATGACTTGAATTTCAATATGAGATTAGGTATTCCTGTGATTCGAGCCAACCGAGGAATAAAAATATTAAAGCAAATATCTTTCGAGTAGGGTTCACATGTCACATGATTTTGTCACAGATTTATACTCAAAATGTTTGTCTTGGAATAACTTTCCAAGATGTTATTAAAAAACTTGACATGTCTAAGCGTTGCCTTGGTTACCGAGTTCAAAAATTGAAAGATATTTTTTTGCAGTAAAAAGCATATTCCAGAGCATTAACAATTACTTGATTGCGCAACTTGTTTTATGATCGGGAATTGTTATCGATAGGCATGTAATCGTAGATCAGTGGCAGCGCGTCTGATGCCGGGCCTGAAACTAGTCTCCGCTGTCTCCATCTCCTCACCAGCACCACAGCCACTATCACCGCTACAACTGCCTTCAAAGAAAATTGTTTAACATAACTCTTTATCATAGTATTAATCATACAAGCAGGTAATTATACGCTCAACAGCTAGCAAATGCAGTTTATGTGATGAGTTCCAACTGCCAATAGAATTCATTTTGCACCAACATCGCTGACATCGCTGACAGCTCTGACAGCTCTGTCCACAGCATTTGGAGTACAGACGCAATCCGATAAATGGCACTGAAGGAAAAAGATGTTGGAAGTCTTATTTAAATGCGTACGTATACTTACAAATGCAGACACTACTCCTACGACAACGTACATCTTTGATCCCAAACCTCTAGGAGCTACAATAAATAAAGGTCCACAGCTTGCAATGTTTAGCATTCTAACAACAAGGCCACGCATAATTCCAGTCAAGTCTAAAATCAAAAGGTAGAGACATGTATAATTGTGCACTGAGGCTGATTATAGAAGGGAGAGGCATGCAAGAGTCTAAGAACATCAATTTAGTTCAATGAATTGCATGCAAGATGACAATGGTGATGATAAATTGGCAGATGAACAAGGACTGATTTTAGTGAACTGGGTATTTTTTCATTAGAATGTTTCAGCAGCAGTAACACACAGCCACACTGTTTTGCAGAGCAAAGAGACAGCAGGAGAAGTTTGACCTAGTTAGTGCCAGCGATGTTAGCTTACTCTGAGATGTTCATCCAGTCGATCTTGTAGTTCTTTCGGCAGCAGATGAAGCAGTAGAACTGTCTCCCGGTTGCTGTGTCGTGGTGAAGTCTAATGTGGCTGTAGTCCATGAACTTGCCGTGACTGATGTGGTTGCCCTACGCGTTGTTGATATCAGACCTTTTGTTGTCAGCATCGTGGTGTTGGGCGATGTGGTAGTCTTAGCTGTACTGGATATTGTAGTTGTGCTCGATGCAGCAGTGGTTGATGTGACAGCTTCATTTTTTAATGTAAAAATTGAGATTTTAAATGGAGTCATCTTTGTAGAATGAACTGCATGCAAGATGACAAGAGTGATGATAAATTGGCAGATGCATAAAGACAAATATGATATTAGGGCAATGAGCATTTCTTCTTTAGAACATTCCAGCAACAGCAGTTACACAATGCTACACTGTTTTGAAGAGCAAAGGAACAGCGAGTGAAGTTTGACCTAGTTAATGCAGTGACATTAGCTTACTCTGAGATGTTCGTCCAGTCGATCTTGTAGTTGTTCTGGCAGCAGATGAAGCAGTAGAACTTTCTCCCGGTTGCTGTGTCGTGGTGCAGTTTAATGCGGCTGTAGTCCATGAATTTGCTGTGACTGATGTGGTTGCCCTACGCGTTGTTGGTATCAGAGCTTTTGTCGTCAGCATTGCCGTGTTGGGCGATGTGGTGGTCCTAGTTGTAGTTGGTGTTGTAGTTGTGGTCAATGCAGCAGTGGTTGGTGTGACAGTTTCATTTGTTCCTGTAAACATTGAACTTTTAAATGGAGTTGAATTGAGCATCTCCACAGAAGAATCAATGTGGAAACCAGTAAAATTCCTACAAGTGTGAGCAAGTGCAAACACAATGGCAACAGCATAGCACACTAACATGGCGCAAAAGCCTAAAGCCCCATTCACACACTGCTATGAAACAGTACGATGAGCCATGCGATGAGCAGCTTGGTCCGTCACGTGATGTCATACAATGTGATGTGTAGTTGAACTAGGGATAGCGGTCAACCTGTGGCTGTTCAGCAGGAGCCAATTAGCTCAACAGTTTATAGGTGCTGCGGTCCTCCAATTTCCCATAGTGCACTCGCATAGTTTGCCAGAGTTGACCAGTTTTGGAAAGAATGGTATATGTTGCTATCAGTTCAGCTACTCACGATGCATCTTCTGATAAGCAATCGCTGAGTAGAGTCACTCTCAGCAGTTGGGTTTCACTCCTGAGCTGTCAATATCATTTGTGCTGGTTGTATCATGAAGATGAATGCAATTCTTCATCTTCATTAGTTCAATGAGCATCTGATATCTGGCTTGATTATCCCTATGGACTGAGGAACACCAAACACTACCCAGCCTATCGTTCAATATGATCTATTAAGTTGATCTCGATGTAGTCTAGAGCATGTATACTGCGCTAGCCACTGTAGAGAGAGTGTAGAGGGTGCATCGTCAATTTTCCTACTGATTATCCCAGAGCTTGCACTAGGCTACCGATTCGAAACAAGCCGAGCATGTGTATCTGCATTTGCCTGTGTGTTAAACTGGTATCAGCCACTCAAATTAGATGCAATGGCACTAATTCCAGATCAAATTTCAACATGTTGAATGTATCACTCATTGCATCGCAAGCCTGCTTTTCAAGCTTTTCTAGGTCATGTGACGCCATGTGATGTATCAAGCTGCTCATCACATAGCTCATCGTACTGCTTCATCGCATACTGTGAATGGGTTTTAATGCAAAAACTCTATTGGATTCATCATTACGAGTATTCTTGCATTGACGGAAAACACTAAATTTTATTTTGTTTTTACTAAAGTTTTGGCTTCCTCAGCAGCTTGCTTGCGGTTGGTTCAGCATTTTACTTTGATGTTTTATTGCTTCCAAAACGCTAATGTGAATGACTGAAATCTGTCTTAACATGAGGCTCTGTAGAGGAAACTGGTTAAATACAGACTGCTGAAACTCCAGAACATATTATGTAAGTATATGACGTGAAAAAGTTCTCCAACAGTCCAGGGAAAACTGCCAAGAATGATTAGAGCAAATGATAATTTAGAATATTGGCCCGAAATTTTCATGACTGATGGAACTGACCATAAGATTTATTGCTCTGCGTTACTTCTATAGACGATTCATAGTAACAGTAAGTATCCAGCGAGAGTGAGATTAAAATTACGATGGATTGAGGTGAGGCTCGCTAGTTTCCTAACTTACCTTCAGTGGTGTGTGGATATGCTGTTGTAGAAACAGTGGTTGTGGTTTGTGACTCTGGTATGTACCCTTCAAAGAGTGCCGGGTGGAATAAAACCTTCGTTATGAATAATGTAGAGCGTGAGAAACTCACTTCAGGCCTTATCACTAAACGTAGTCACTCCTTTTATCCAATCAGTGCTGAAGTTCACTAATGGCTGTTGAAAGCAGCAAAAAGGTCACAGATGGCATAGGAGACAGGGAGCGAGTGCGACATGATTGTGTCATGGTAGATATATGGTGCAGTAGAAAGTAAAGCCTGATGTGAGAAGGTCTACTAATAGGGTTCAACTGTTGGGGAGGAGGGTCATCTATTGGGGTCAACTATTGGGGTCACATATTGGGGTTAACTGTTGAAGTCAAATATTGAGGTCAAATATTGGGAGCCAATTACTTTCTCTCCTCCATTCATGCGAACCTAGAGCCCTGGCCACACTGTCACAAAACTTACTCATTTTCACTCGCATCAGTGAAAATGAACTTTGACAAGCGTGTTGAACTTTGACCTCGCACTTTCCACGAGTAAATATATGATTGAACAAAGCCGCAGCGCTTCAGCTGAGTTGCCATTTAATTGGATGAAGCTAGGATGTTTGTTTAACTCCTTTTTTTACCACAATCAGTACTCGCAGGTGCATTCTAGCTTCAAATTTTTGTCTACTTCCTTCCAATAAGGACATGCTTGCTACTGTTTGCAAGCAAATTCTTGATCACGAGTGCAGAGTGGCCAAGTCTTCCTATTGCACAGGAGCTAAAAACGTGTAGACAGCATTCCTGAAGCAAAATGACCAATCACAGTAGCTTCTCACCATGGTCTTTCAGCCATTGAATGCAATAGAGACAGCAGCCGAGGGCGAAGGAGTCCTCTTTGTGCAAACAGAAGCCTGGCCTGAAGAGTTTCTGTTGCAAACTGCAGACTCTTTCGTTGATAATGTTCCAGGTGCAGTAGCCATCATATGGATCTGTAACACATGCAAGGAACAGGTTTATCATAACAAGACTGCTGAATTTGGTGGTCAAAACGAATTTTTGTTGCTTCAGAGGTCCTTTGACGGTGCGGAAAGAGTGCCAGACAGACACTTTGCGCAAGGAAAGATAAGCAAATGCGCATGACTGAATTTGGGTGGTTCTCATGAGTGTAGTTCATTGCTATAGCATTTGTGACCTACGTTGACATGAAATACCAAAACGTGGCCTTTTTACATGATTGGAAATGCTAAATAAAGTTTAAAAACTCTTTAGCTTTTGTGAATCTCCTGCTAATACGCATACACGTGCCGGCACATGTCCATATGTGGGAAACACGACATCACATCAACGGGAGGGTCGAAAAAGCCAAAAATTTTATCATTTTTGTCTATTAACCACGACAGAGGGAGCAAATATACCTGAACTTAAATCTGTATATCCTCGGCAGTAAATAAGTCACAAACTTCAGACCGAGCTCATTCACAAACTTATCAAAAGAATAGGATTGGTATAGAATGGTTAATTGAGGTAAAACAGTACATCATTCGATAGTCAGCCGTACAGTATACCAGGAAAATGGTTTTGCTAAACGGTTAGGAGGGAATTGACCAAATAATTGTGGCATGGCAGTGATTTGAGCAAGCGAAAGATAACAATCAGCACACCGATAGATGACTTCACGCATAGAAACGAGTTCTCTGCACGGGAAAAAAGGAACACACAGGACTCCTATACCTGCCTGTTACAGGCAGGCACTGCAGGGGTAACACTGCTCAAAACCAAACCATTGCCCCTGGACCCCATCGGAGTGTGGGCAAGCCCTGGACTCTTAACTGCTTGGGTAACATAGTAGCCAGGTCTACCTCCTCTGGGAACACAGGGACACAAAAAATAGCAACACAGCGATATGACAGAATACTTAGCGGGTAATCAACCTACCAGACAAACTATGGCAGTACTGGCAGCAGCTTAGTGACCAATATGTGATGTCGGTACACATACTCTTGTCTGAGACGTGCTTTCCGAAACACAAGTCACGGCTGATAAGGTCTTCGCCGTCGCAGACCTCAGATCCATCTATAAGTCCTATCGAAAGTAATGATGTGTGTGCTTAGTGTTGACATCTTCGGTAAAATTCCGTACTTCATTTCTGAATCCTCAGAGTTCACCATAATTACAGTACCTACCGATGAATAAGATGAGAAAAGCGACGTAAAAGCAAATCTTCATACTTAACGCTTGTCCCGGGTTAGTCGAGCTCAGTTGATGTGCGTCGCCACTTGACTGTATCAGAAGAATCAATGAGGAAGTTATTTCTGGAGTGAAGTCATTGTGCATGTCTTTGTCTAAGTGTGAACATGAGAGAACTCGGTAAAACAACGTCAACTGTTGTATAAGCATCAGAGGAAGATCCAGGCAGTATCTTACACATGGCTGACTGATTATGATTGGCCGATTGAGTCTACTGGCTCTAGGCATACTAGGCTTAAAGAGGTACTAGACTGGCTGCTTGGTGGTTGGTGGCGACCGATTTCCAGCTGCTCATGTTCAGTGTTTTGTGATACCACACTTCCCCTCTGACCTCCTTCCCACTCTTATCCGCCAATTAAGTCCGGTAATTCTCAATCAGATGATGGTGATGCACATTGTGCTCCCAAATCAGACTATCAAAGCTGCATGCACTCTCAGAGCATCCATGGCACCAGTCGGGTGGCGGTGGGGGGGGAAATTATTTCCTCTAGCCAGCCAATCAGGATGGACTACATCCTTGATTATGATTAATCGCCAAGGGTATTGCATGCGGATGAAGTGAAAAGCACACAGGTCCTCTATGCTCCAATGAGATGATGAGATGTAGAGATTATTAAGCTATGTACCAATTAGAAAGATTATTTTCGTTATGAGTGGATAACTTCTCCCACGCCTTTGATTCTTCATATCACAGGATCTAGAAATGTGTTTTGCATCCTGATTGCACATTGTGAAAGAGCAGAGCTTCCTCATTGAGTCAAGCCCTCTACTTCAGCATAGAGCAGCTGAGAATTAGATAGATTGCATGTCAAAGCTTATGATTACATCTCCAGAGTCAAGGGGAGCTTTTGAGCTTAGAGAGTGGATAGCTTATCTAGTTTCCAAGTGGTCAACACTTGCTACAGGATTAGTAAACAACAGATTATTGTTGTAGAACCGGAAGTGAATCTCCTAATCGGTCATCACTGTTGGTAGTACTAGAACTGAACTGGTTTGGCTACTATCTGAATGAATCCATTCGGAAAGGCTGTTCCTAATAGATAATCGCGGACAGAACTATGCCCATCAGAGAACTGAGCTGACCTTAAATATCCGACAGAAAATTGGAACCGAACCAAATCTTAAAAACAAGGACTATACAACGGTCTGGCTTTTATGCTCAGTGTGAAAATGTTTGCTATTCAGAAATTCCTTTAATCTGTGCCCATACCAACCCTGCGGAGTTGCGTCTCTCTCATAGCTAAAATTTCCTTCCCTGCTTTGGGAAAATTGTATAATCGCTGTTGTGGAGAATCCAAAATCTCTTCTTCAGCTCCTAGTTGGTATGAATTCAATAGCACTGTCAGTGATTGGCGTCTATTAGTAGAGCCATATATATTCTGTATGTTTGTCAATGTTGAATGGAATCAATCATAAGAGAGGAAGTTTATCACATCAAGGAGGAAGTTGTCACAATCTTGACGCGCAGTGATATTGGCTGTTGTGTTTCATTACATACCATTTTGTGTAGTAAACTTTCCATGTCACACAGCCACTTCCTGTTGGTTCCGCTGACCATTAGGCTATGGGAAAAGCAGTATTGTTGTATTCTCAAACGTCAAAAGTTAGCGACATCGCTTTGTCACTTCAGGATCTAGACTTATTCATCTACACCAGTGTCATCAGTTCGTTTGGCAAAATAACTGTTGTGTAACTGTGTCTGCTGCACAGACTCGGCCCACCTGACAGCGCTCCACCCAATCAAATGTCACCATCACCATCCAATCATCATCCATACCTGCATTTCACATTCATTACTTTTTTTGGCTCGGTCGGAGGCTGCGTCACCTGGGAAGGATCTGCCTCTGATAAAAGTTCCTGTAAACAGTTTTGATGCCAGTCTCTAAAATAATTTGAAGAATATTTTTCTAAGTATCATAAATTAAGATTACTGCGTACATCATTATCATTGCAGTAAATGACTGATCCATGATACTGCAGCTTGTTTCACTCTTATGCTGACATGCAGCCTATTCATGTTAAGCCGGTTTTAGTCTGCACTTTGTCTGCACTTAGTCCGTAATTAGTCTGCTTACGCCGCACTTCAGCTTAAAGTCATAGTAACCCTCCAAATTCAGCACACAAGCAGTTATTACCATGTGTACGTTTGATATATATCATTCTGTATCACACAGCAGGTCATTATATGGTGTTACCGCAACTACTGATGCTCAGCGGTCGTCAATGAGACTAGCGTTGGCATAAAACTGGATATGATGCTACGGGAGTGACCCTACTTATTCTCGAAAATCAGCTGAAGGCGGTTTCTTGTTTACTGCAAAAATGTGTATTTTTTACAAAGGGTTTATGTAATCTTCTTATGCACATGGCAAGTAAAGATAGCAATTTACTGCATGCAATAATTACATCATGAATAAAGCAGCACATTTGACAGTAACTGGGTAGGAAAATAAGGTCTTACCTACGAACAAGTAAGTGCAAAATGAGTGAGAAGGTATGTCTCAAAATAGGTGAATGTTGATGAAATCCGTCCAGTTATCCTATGCAACAGTTAGAGTAATATCCAGTGAACACGCCCATGCAGTGAATTCGTTTCTAAGGCCCTGAGAAAGCCACAGAGGACTAAGCAAACTAGCTTCATTCCAGCTTTACACCAGCGAGAATGTTCCATCAGCCATTGCTAGTATTATTATGTCAAATGCTTTAGTGTGTATGAACGTAAATTATATATGGCAACAGTCCTGCAACGCCACGGTCTAGTATGACGACGGTCTACTATGGCGACCGTGTAGGATGGCGTCGAATAGTACGGTGGCGGTGTCAATGGCCGACGTTCTAGTACGACGAATGTTAAGCATGGCGACGGTCTAGTATGATGACTGTCTGAGATGATGACTGTCTGGGATGGCGACATCAGAATGCACAATTCTATAATCAAATTGGCCCGCTTGATAGTGTTCATATCCAGGTATTTGCGCCTCCTCCATTGTCCCTTCAGTAACCCAAACAGTTCTCAACCTTCACTCTTAGACTCTTGTGCATTTTGCTAAATCTTTGCTCAGCAGGTGTCGTTGGGTTGTTGAAGGGTGTGAGGATTCTTTCTGTTAGTGGATATGCAGAGTCTCCTGAAAATTTGCGAGGGTCAGATTATGGCTCATGTACAAGAAATGAGGTCACGGCCATCATTGACCTAAATAATAATTTTCTATGGTACTTAGTATCCTGACTCAACCCCAGAAGAGAAAGTTTAAGAAATACGCACGCATACCAAGAATGAACAAGTCTGGCTCAGAGTTTGAGAGGATCTCTGGTAGTTCACTGCAGCGGAATACCCTTTTATCATGCGCACTTCCAAATGCTCCGAGGTAGTAGTGCACAATTCGTAGGTGGTCGTCGCACACAACCATAATGTTCACGCTGAAATCCTGCTTGCGATTGTAGCAGATATCTGGCTCATATTGAGGCCGTTAAGCCAGATAGATGTGGCTTCCTAGATAGGGGATAAATACGCTCAGTAAGTTATGGGAAATAGGAAAAATGCTCTGAATCAATTTTGTCACACTTTAGGTTATCAAGATGCTATATCATAGGGAGATTTTGTTGCATGGAAATTGAGCCATTGTTTAACATGTGGGACACAATTTAGTTCAAGAACGATGAGAAATCATCAAGCCTGTGCATGTCTAATGAACGCTCAGGAGAACTGGCTGATCAAGGTAGATAGCATAGTAGTAAATATTAACTGATTGAGTGAGTTGTAGAGGACAAAC
>ERZ1740065.2445-NODE-2445-length-11537-cov-12.560704_pt1 | contig 11537 bp, 12 predicted proteins | sample MGYA00581738_ERZ1740065 | MGnify/ENA primary metagenome ERZ1740065 (study PRJEB43018, sample SAMN04849749) | marine metagenome | isolation source: floating plastic debris | place: Pacific Ocean | collected 2008-09-01 | study: EMG produced TPA metagenomics...
CCCATCTCTCTCCCATCCTCTCTCCCCCTCTCTCTCACCCTCTCTCTCTCCCTCTCTCTCACCCTCTCTCTCACTCTCTCACCCTCTCACCCTCTCACCCTCTCACCCTCTCTCCCTCCCACCATCTCACCCTCCCTATCCCTACCTCTTCTATCCTCCCATTTTCCCACTCCCCCTCCTTTGCTCCCTTCCCTTTCTCCTCTCTTTCCCTTTCTCATCCATCTCTTTCATTTTCTGTCCAACTTTTTTCTCTATCTCTTTCATCCTTATTTCCTCTCAAAAGACACGGACATGCATTTAGTTTACCAAATATCTTGCCTCTAGAACAGCAGATCACCTGAGAATGACTGGATCTCCACTGAAAGTTCCAATCAAGCCATGTTTTGACTACCCTCGGCTAAGACATGCCGTTATTGCGCCACGCACAGCCATGACATACAGCCGATCTGGCCGGCCACTTCTACAAGGGTAATCCACAGCCTAGTAGACCTCAGGATCTGCTGCAGATCGGCCTAGTTATATTGCCTCTAGACCGCAGATATACTAGCGATGTGTCCATGTTTTAGCTATAAGCCAAACAGCAGTACGAGTACTGACCAAGTGAGACCACAAACGGCGCTGTCGGACACTGGCAGCATTCGCTGGGCTTTAGGCACTGCAAAAAGTGTCAACTTTGATCAGGTGGTAAGTGACCCATATATCATGATAGGACAACTCCTGTAAGTACACTGTGCCAAACTGGAAACCACAACCTATTCAAACTATTTAGTAGTCTATCAAAGTTAAAGCAGTATAGTATAGTGCCAGTAAAACAGAAGGAAAGAGTGATCCGGAACATATGCTGACTAGATAGATAGTAGCCATCCTCCTGCATGGCTAATACTGTAAACATAGAAATTTTATCGTTGTCAAAGTGTAGCGTATTTTGTAGATTATTATTGTAGCTGTGTTTTGAATATAATTTTTAGCGATTTCTTTCCAGCTCGTATATAACATAAAGAGCTATAGAAATATAGCGACAACTTTAATAGCTTTTTTCTTCGAGTTGTTATTATGGCTATTATTGTGAGGTCGCTAAAATTTCTATGTATACAGGATATGTTACGATGTGAGGAGATACCATTCATGTAGACGTCGTACAAACAGACTTTAACTCATGTTCGATCTGGAAAATATTTGTCTCTCTAACTTGATAATCTCATTCTAAAATGGGCGTATGGACAGCAAAGAGTGTCTGGGTAAGATTGGGGAACTCCCTTACTACTTATCTGAGTGTCATGTCAACTTGTTTACTTATCGTTATCAGCAGCACTCAGGTCCACTGCTCCATTAGTGTGACCGAGTGTCCAGGCTTTCTATCCATTGGCAACGGAACAACGGCACGTCTGACTGCACTACAACTGTGGCTCTCCTCCATCATGCCACATAAAGCATGATGTACACTTGTTGCAGGGTCGGTCGAGGCACCAAGGCCCGTTCTCGCGAGTGTTCACCAGGACCTGTATGGCTCCCCATAACTGGGTCAAGATGAAATATGGCAGAACTCATGCCGTGCTATAATCAAAACGATTCTCAATCAAGCTGAGATGATGACAAATAGCTCACCAAATATACTAGGCTGCTGGAACCTCAATATTTTCATTCTAATTGTCTATATTATGCAAATATATAATTAACGACCTCAGGATAGAAGGGTTATACTCGTTCGTAGAAGTTACTTGTGTCCCTGATCATATACCACTCGTAAAGAGGCGCTGCACAGTATTATATCATAGATCATGGTTAGTGGCTGACCATTACATGAAGAGAGCATGCCAATGCTCTAGGGAATATCAGCGACCATGAACCAGATGACAGCTATCAGCAAGTGCTTGTTCCATCTTTGACAGCAAACTGCTTACTAGATGGTACCATGCCTTGAACACCAATCAACTGGAACCACTAAGTTGCTGCCTACAGAATTAGTTACTCTCGGATTTGTCCTCTCTTTCATGCAATAATATCCAGTACTCTGTAGAAAGTATACATTTAATCATAATGGCATGTGAGTACACTGGTATGGCCTGAGCATACAAGTATGTGTGCTCTAGTAAGAGAGGGAATGTGAGAGTCGGAATGCATGACAAAAATAAAGCAGCCAACTGTGGACTGTACAAATCTGCAGCGATGATAGACAAAAAAAAGTGCGAGTGAAAAGCAAATAGAAGTAAATGAAAACTTGAGTAGAAATATGATTGACTCAGGAATGCAGTATGATATAACAGTCGATTGATCACATTGGAAATGTTCAGGAGGATTGTCTAAAGGTGACGTTGGCTAAACAAACATCGGATATATGAGATCACATGTGGATTGTGTCACAGCAGCAACTGCAGTGAACGAAAACTGAGAGAAATCTGCTCATATTTGCTGAAAGGAGAGGAAATTGTCACAGGATATCACGCGCACAGCTGCGTGTGTTTCATGGCATGTAGAAAAATATCTTCAATTTTTAATAAGATCACACGGATGAGAGAGCCAGTAAAAATCTGTACATGCACATCTTAATAGACGTAACAACGGTGTTTGACCTATTTCTGCGTCAATGTGCGGCCGGCGAGATCTGATGTTTCGTGTTTGTTATTGATGAGATTACGCTATACAATTCAGAGTGTTGGGAGCGACTTCTGCACAAGCACATCGGCGGTATCACGTTTTTGATGATGTGTTCGGTTTCTGCGGTGCCTCGGGATGTCGTTTCAAGTGCAATGCGAGATGGTCCGATCGAGAGAAAGTCCTGTCGCAATACTGACAACTGAAAGGCTTGGAGCCTGTGTGTTTCCTGTAATGGCGGGTGAGCTCGTCTGAGCGAGCGAATCTCCACTCGCAGCCTTCCCAAGAACACTTGTATGGCTTCTCACCTACAGTGCAAACACACTTGATCATGACTTTGGATAAGAGATACCAGTACTAGCTTCTGAGCCAAATTAGAATGGTAGGCCAGCCACCATCTGTACGTCTGACACAAGACAGCTGGCCGCTGGAGAAGGTAATGTAAAACACTAAAGAAAGGCAAAAGGAGGAGGAGGAACTGTCCTCTGCAGCCGGCTTCCAGTCAGCCATTGAGGCTGAGTGGGTGAAAACTAAGATAAAGATGCTTATCATATTTGTAGATGAGATAACTGGGCGCCACTAAAAAGCTGTGTAAATGCGCCTTAGCTAACATCCCATACTGTTGTCATCATCAGTCTGCCCACGCCTTGTTAGACAGCCCCCCTTTCTCGGTATACATGTATGAGCCTGAGCATCTGAGTATCCAGTCACTTCCTGTACAAGGTAGCCGCTCCTTCAATGCCCCCTACCCCTACTGACTCCTGATCTCGCCTTCCTCTTTCACATGCTCAAACCCCTCACTCAAGCAGCCTCCCCCTCTCCCGTAGCCCTAGTCTACTCGCTCTCCAGCAGCTTCACTTTGTATTACGATAAGGCCGCAGGTAAATCAACAATTTATCGCACTTCACACAACAGATAGTAATTCTTACTGGATTAAAGTGATAACTATGCTTAATCAAACTCGGAAATCACCTTGACATTTGATATAAGACCTGCGTAGACTGAGTTCCAATAGTTGCTTATGGAAAGCGAAGGTACTCTGATGAACGCACCCAGCAGAACTCATGCTATCCTGTCTAGGCTGCCTCGTGTTTTGTTACACAGATGATGTAATAGGAACAGGTTAATCTACCAATCACCGAGTTCGACAGGCTATCCATACCCCCACATAGCACCAGAACACGAGAACACATCAGTTAGTAACAATTAGATATGGGATGCAGTCAGATGAATGGGACAATCGGAGCCCATCTCCGGTGACCCAGCGTGCCGAGCAACTGACATAATGACCGTTCATTCTATACTCAGAGATAGCATCTTACAGCGACCTAGTCAACATTTTCTCCATCTCAAATCGTCCTATGAGAGACGGCAGACGAGCAGACGAATGATTAGTCAACTTTTTCATGAGAGCCAGTTTACCATGGGTCGCAATTAGGCGCCTTGATTTCGTGTTGCACACCGCTTATGAAGATGAATGGATGGAGTATTTGGTCTTCTATAATAGATATTCTATGGATGCTATTCACGCTGCTTGCAGCATTTATAGTGCACGCCCAGCCTTATCGCCATTATTTACTTAGGTATTCTTTTCATGGGATGCTGATTCACAGGCCGTGTTTTGGTATGGTCATTCTAAATCGATACGTCTGCACCAAAATCGCAGACAAAAAGGAGCGACGCTTAACAATGTACAGGATCATGTGGCTCACACGCATGGTTTGTGGCGATATAAAAATAGGACAGATCATGAACTACTACGACGCGATAGTAGAGTGATACGAAGGAAAAAAACAAGAGCGGACGTACCTGTATGCGTCCGCAAATGTGCCTTCAGATGTGAGCTCTTAGTGTAGACTTTCTTACAGCCCTGATACGGACATTTGTGAATGCGCCGTTTGCTATCCGGACTTGTCTCCCTCCGCGTTGGCGACTTGGCGGCCACCGCGCTGTTTGGACCAGTACAGTTGACAGCGGATACCGGCCGACTGTTCCCGACGCTCTTACGACTAATTCCTCCCATCAGTAGAGCTTGAGGAGTGAAATGTTCCACAGAAACCGTATTCTGACCGCCGAAAGCCGCATTTGCTGTCCGCCGACCTCCCTTGGCCCTGAAGGGAAGTTCGGCAATGGGAGAGACTGGTGAAGACGGGCCACTCCAACTAGAGCGTGATGCGTGTGATGAGGAGTCGTCGAAGCCCTGAGAGTGGTAGCCAGACGAGGCACTGCTCAAGGAGCTGTATGAGGATTTGACTGTGCCACAGCTACTGCTACTAAACACCGTGTCTGTGCTTCGCACTGTGTCATTCAGATTGAGCTTAGCGAAGTGCTTCAGCTTGTCTGTAGCCTCAGCTTCTTCTGGTGAGCTGGGGATGGCGAGGGTGTCACGCGTCTCGTCAACAATTGGCGGAGGGTCAGACCACGGGTAGTCCAAGTCTGTTTTCAATTTCTTGTAGTACATGAGTTGGGGCTCGTTCTTGAGATACCTCTCCATCTCGAGACAGTTCTACAATGTAGAATTGACCTGACGTTGAGCCGCTTGTGCACGTGAATGAATACTGGTTTCTTTAAAAAATGACAGCCTGCCTCTGTTCAAATGCTCTATGCTAGCGCGGCATGTACTAATAGACTCGCGATACACAGAACAGACACATTCAGTACCGTCCTCATGCCTAAACAGCACACCTTTGTGAAAAAACACAGGAGTTTGTTTCCAATCAACACAGGCTTTTACAAACTCTGGAACTGTTGGAAGCAATTTTAGCCTTGGTCAAAACCTAGAGATGTGAGTGGAGCCAACTTGATTTTGAGCTGTCGGCTACCCGTGGTATTATTTCGACTGAAAGCCCAAGCCGGCAGCATTGGGCGGCAGCTCCATCCATTCAAAGAGAGTTAATAAACCGTGTTACAATTATTGTGATACTCCGCGAGAGACTAGCTAATTATGGTTATTACAATGTTTATCTAAAGCGTAACACCGAGCAGTGTGGGACCTGGCTTGGCTTCAAATCTGAGAGTAAATAGCACCTGCTACTACCTGCCTGTCACCACTGTTCAGTGGTGTAGGCGGGTGTTTGGATTGGTACATCGCATGGGAAATAGAATACATGGTGCAACTAAATACGTCTAAGTTGCAAGTGTACAGTGTTGTGCACATAAGATAGGATGCCTGTTGACTCACAGAAAGAGGTTTCCACTCATTCATGCAGACATCCGATACCTCAAAAATCCCACTTTAAATATGAGATCGAGAGAGAGTGGGACGAAACCTTGATATTTGCATGAATGCGAGCCTGATTCAAGATATTTGACTGAATTCTATGTACATAAGGCGTGAGGACTTGTAGATCGCTCAGTAAATATTGACGTCAGTTCTAATGTTGATACGACAGCCTCCGACTGCACATGGAAGCAGGCAGGGACATGCAGCTAGAGTAAGACAGAGAGGTGAAGAAGTGAGAGTGAGTTATGAAGAGCGATGATAGAGACCAAGAGGCAGCAGGAAGAGGAGAGAGAGAGAGAGGTATTGATTGAACCTATAGTGTCAGTCGATGCTCTCTGGTAGTGTATACTTAGTCACATAATGTACCATTGCGTTTGCACAGCTACCGATGATTCATGAACCGATCACTGCATGTCGTGACATAACTCCACCCAACTTGATCAATAGACCTGCTCCAAATCAATACAAACGTTTCATCAATGCTGATCAGCAGTCATCACATGAAAGGGTCTGAGTTGTTCCATTGGAAGATCGGCGTTACTAGCAGCGCCATTCATAGTCCCATGGGTGAACATCAATTGAAATGAACAAGGTAGCAAGGTTCACAATACTCAGCTCACTGTCACAACAAACAGACAAATGCTGCCGTGCACCAAAGGAAAGGCATCTTGTTTCTTTCTACTCCTATGATAGGCGATCATTTGGGTAAGTGAACCTGATGCTAATGCCTAAAGCTGCAGCAGGTAAGATTTACAGTTGAAACAAAAGGACACTTGTAGAGTCGCGATGTATTACCCAGGGCTGCTAGGCTTACCTGTTGCCACCTATCCTCCAATGACTGCTGTGAAGAGAAATATCCTGTGTCATGGACAACTTGCAACTCGCGAAAGATGCTTCCACTTGGTAGGCCATCCATTCTTGAGACGAGGCACGCCACGCTAACTGAACTGAGATGGTTGAACTTCAGGAGACATAAACTATACTCCTTTTTCGAGAAGAGCAATCTATGTCACTATGATCACAAGTTTTAGAGCCTTGATGAAAATGAAGCAGTTACACCTATTGTCAAGCACCTTGCCATCGCCGCACTAGTCATACAAAATGAATGGGAGCTGCAAAGGGCCACTCGGCACAGTGTTCACGACCGGCGTCCAATGAGATTCACGCTCAGTTGGTTTTTGTTTACGCGGTTGTTCCGCAGCCGGTACACGCATGCTCACACACAATCGTACAGCACAAGTCAGAAGTACGCTCGCTAAGATTCGGCCAGAAGAGGACAACTCCGTATAAAATTTCCTTTGCGGTGTCACTCGTGTGCGACATAGCCGTAGAGGGACAGCTCTACGGCTCTAGTATGCGAATGCGATTTCTGTTGCGGGCAGTTTCCTTCAATGGATCTGGCGAATGTGTACACTTGATTCCATCATGCCCAGAGCCTGCTCTGTTGCAGGATGCAAGAGAGATCGTCATGATTTCATGTGTTCTTTCTATTCGTAAGTAAACAGCAGTCTTACTTTTAATAGCTGACAACTCCAGCTATATAGCGTTGTATTTCTGTGACTAACCCATCACATTTATCTGCTCTGTAGAAGTAGCTGGAGACAGAAACCATCAGTAGAAACACCAAAGTTCCTGAAAGCTAGGTGTATATGCTTATCAAAACCAGAGACCTGGTCTCTATTAAAACCTACATGAACAGGCGAGAAAACTGAGGGACATGCTATCTGGTGGAGAGGAGGACTGACAGACCTGCTAGACTGTGTGATACTAGTAGCAGTTTTGTACCGATGTATGTGTATCCACACAGTAAATGCCATCAACGTACACACTGGTCACCTCTTTGAGCTGCAGATTTAGCAAGTAATGTCTTTGTATTTGGATTCACAAATGGGAAGAGCTGAAGAAGTGAGCTGATTTTCCTTAGTGAAGCAGAAGGAGACAACTACAATGCAGCTTTGGTTGTTGTTTGTCAGTTCTACTGCCCCGCTCTGGGATACTACTCTGGGGCTGGCAGTCAGTTTTCTGGAATCGCTGGAGACGCGATCAGCTGTAGACACCCATTTTGAATCATCAACATTAGTTTTAAATACATATGATTCTGATTGCAGACCTTATGCGGTGAATATCTGCACTATGGACAGTGGATCTGTAGATGGTGCTCTCCTATCTTCCCTGTTTCTAGAGATATCTCTCCTATCTGAGTGCGCAAGGCATCCGGTGTCTCGGCAGAAGACTATTGGCTATACTCTTGTTTTGTCTGATGACGTCTGTACTTGTCTGCAGAGTGTCTAATCCTGAGATAGAAATCTATCCATCCATGCATTACCAGCAATAACAGCTAGAATTGCTACTCGCTATTCTAGTAATGGTGCTCAAGCATATATGACTACGCATACAGTGTACATGTGTATGATATGCAACAGGATATCATAGAAAAATATACACTTGACAGATGCAGCTATCGGAGTTGTCGCCTCATGCTGGCGTTTGGTTCGACGGTCGGGTGCGTCCGTGAAGTCGCGCGATTGCGTTTCCCAGCTGATGACCTTGACATGCAGTTTCCCCACCATGTTTTTCTTCTCTCTTTCTCACATCCGGCCTCCACAACTTGGTGTCGATCGTACAGGCAGCAGTCCTTGTACTGTCATTGCTCAAGCTATCACGGTTTGTTTCTTAGGGCCATCATTTTATAACATCACTGCATCTGATACTTATGGTAAAATTATGCACAACTATTTGGAATATCAATCACGTATGTGCTATAGCTACAGTATGTCTGACCACTTGCCGACATGTGACAGAGCATGGAAACCCTCTCAATAACAGACCAGGTCTATTACTGTTGTCATTACTTGCCTTAGTCACGATATACTGCAACAGTTGTGCTTCAACTGAATTATGGGCCTATATTCTCGTTCTAGGAAAAATGCCTCCCAAGAAGAAAGGTGCTGAGGAGGAGCTACCCATGCTTATGGGACGTCTCAGCACAAATATCAAAATCGGCATTGTCGGCCTTCCTAACGTTGGGTAAGCGATATGAATATGCGTAAGGGTTGTAAGTATGATGCAGCGGAAGTGTATTTTAGAAAGTCTACATTCTTCAACGTTCTGACCAAGTCAGCTGCCCCTGCTGAAAACTTCCCTTTCTGTACCATTGACCCTAATGAAGCCAGAGTAGCAGTCCCCGACGCGAGGTGGCAGTTTCTATGTGATCATCACAAGCCAGCGAGGTATTGCAGATGACAATGATACGGCTTTAGGGAGAAACTGATAGCTGGTCTGAGATGACGTACTCTCATTGTAGTAAGGTCCCAGCATTCCTGCAGGTGTTGGATATCGCTGGTCTGGTCAAGGGAGCCTCTGAGGGACAAGGCTTAGGAAACGCGTTTCTTTCTCACATCAAGCAGTGTGATGCTATATTCCACATGTCCAGTAAGTTGCAATTTATATCTTCTGCAGGAGATACAAGAGGTGGAAATGCGTTTTGTGAACAGCAAAATTATCTTCCTTTCATCATGTCTCTCATATGGGATATAATTGATAATAATATGTCATAGGTCATAGGTCATTGGTCTAGAATTATCACAGAATCTTATTCCTTTGTACCCATTACCATATTAATGGTGAGTGATTGCTTTGCAGGAGCGTTTGAGGACGAGGAAGTCACACACGTGGAGGGAGACATCGACCCAGTGCGTGATCTCGACATCATATTCCACGAGCTTAGAGCCAAAGACCTGGAGCAACTCAACAAAAGACTTGCCGCCATTGAGAAAACGGCCGGCAGAGACGGAGACAAGAAGAAGAAGGCCGAATACGTAAGCAAGCTTGGTTGTTGGAATAGAGTTCAGCAGACTGAAATTGGGTGGTGTATGGGGAGATAGTGTAAGACAGTGTAAGACAGGCAACTGAAGTTATCTAACTAACTAATAGCGATTCCTGAAACATTGACTGTGTAATGTAGTCATGACACTAACCATCATTATAGTTTGGATCATAACGCAATCGGGAAATCAAATTTTATTCTCTAGCAAGCAATATTTTAGCAATTATAAGAGGCCTGTGGAAATTTATTCTATGAACCAGCTGCAGTTATTAGTAGTAGCAGCAGCGGCGTTCTGTAGTAGACGTGATAGTGTTCTGTAGTAGACGTGATGGCGTTCTGTAGTAGACGTGATGGCGTTCTGTAGGAATGCCTTTGTAAAGTGAGAGAAGTACTGGAGACTCAAGGTAAACCAGTGCGGTTTGCGAAGTGGGATAACAAGGAGATAGAAATACTGAACGAGCAGCTGTTCATCACCTCCAAGCCCATCATCTACCTGATCAACTTATCCGAGCGAGACTACATAAGGAAGAAAAACAAATGGTCAGTGTCTTATATACAATCACTGCCTGCCTCTGCTTCGGTAGCGTGACGCTAGTAATGTTGGAATTTTATACAATACATTACTTGCATGTACATGTACACCTAAAAAAGGTAAGTACAGAAGAGTTAGTAGTTGACTGTTGGTTGTTTGTGCTGTGTATAGTGAGGCGATTGCAGTATCTATCAATTATTTGCAGGTGTCTTTTATAGCTGGTCATCTAATTAGCAGCCAGCATTGCTGTGAGTGACTGGGTAAAGGGGGCACCCTTCGCCGTACCCATCATTTATAAATGGTAGTGGAAGTAGGGAAATGTCAGAGACAAGTTCAGTTGTGAATACAGACATGTAGAGATTTGAGCCGACCATCGCCAGTAGGGTCGCCGGTAGCCTGTTTGTGTGGATTGCACACCATTAGATGAAGTATCTCTGCCGTCTACTTCGTAGGCTTATGAAAATCAAACAGTGGGTTGATCAGAATGATCCGCGCGGAGTTATTATCCCCTGGAGCGCTGCTTTAGAGCCTGAGCTCATAGACCTCAGTGCTGAAGAGAGCGAGGCGTTACTCAAAGAAAAAGGCACCACCAGGTTATCTAGCTGACGACAAACTTTGTCTCCTGCCGTGGCCTCGCTGTAGTCAGTGTTATTTACCATCTTGTTGTGCTGCAGCGCCCTGGAGAAGATCATTACCAACGGGTTCAGGGCCCTGCATCTCGAGTATTTCTTCACCGCTGGATCAGATGAAGTGAAGGCTTGGACCATTAAGGTATAACACTCTGTCCTATGGCAGTCATCTACAGGCCTCAGTGACCAATAGCAAACTGTGATTTCATATCCTGTTTTTTGTAACCTAGAAAGGGACAAAGGCACCGCAAGCGGCTGGCCGAATTCATACTGACTTTGAGAAGGGCTTCATTATGGCTGAGGTGATGAAATTCGAAGACTTCAAGGCTGCAGGATCTGAGAACGCCTGCAAGGTACCCCCTGGCCAATGATATCTCTTTATGCAATGTGTACCAAAAGCAGGGGTGGATGTAGAGTTTTTGGATGCCTCTTATTCAAAAGCCAGCTATCTAGGAGGGGTCCATTATTATGTACTGCTGGGGAAGGGAGGGGCAGCAGCATAGCGCTGTGACTGGAGATCCTTGCAGCTTGTTACAGCAGTATTTGCAGTGCAGTTGGTAACGAACACAGCCTAGCGAGGCTGTCATACTGGTCAAGGGCTGTCATACTGGACAAGGGCTGTCGTACTGGTCAAAATATAGTTTAGATTCAGTTTTTCTTAACATTGAGAAATCATAGGTTGGAGGGGGGGGGGGGGGGGGGGGGGGGGGGGGGGGGGGGGGGGGGAGGGGGGGG
>ERZ1740065.2446-NODE-2446-length-11533-cov-12.287768_pt1 | contig 11533 bp, 11 predicted proteins | sample MGYA00581738_ERZ1740065 | MGnify/ENA primary metagenome ERZ1740065 (study PRJEB43018, sample SAMN04849749) | marine metagenome | isolation source: floating plastic debris | place: Pacific Ocean | collected 2008-09-01 | study: EMG produced TPA metagenomics...
GTGATCAAAACAAGCGGTAACGTTGCTACTTGATCACTTGATGGAGTGAAGATGCACGTAGAGAATTCTGGGACTATGTAGAAGCAGTAGAGGCAGGTGGAATTCCCAACTAGGCTCACATTTTGATCTGTAACTGGGGGAAGGGGGAAGGTGGATTTCTGACTAAACCTTACATCTGGCTAGTCTATCCATTGCAATGCTGAGTGAGACTGAGTACCTTATGAATAGCAATGCACTTAAGCATGAGACAGCATTACCAGTCACTACAAGCTACTACCATTGTATGGAGTGGCTGACAACAAACCAATCACAGGCAGAGATTTCAAGGATTGTCTCCCCTATGCAACAAGTGGCTCCACAATCAGAGGCCTCTTATGCTGCCTCAGTTCTATTTCTTCTTGTAAAAATAATCAGTACACTTTACCATAGAAATCGTTTCTATTCCTCCGTCTCGGATGTGTGGTCGGCCTCTGAGAACACATAGTCAGTGAGGCGGCTGCTGTTCTTCATAAACACAGAGGCACAGTAGTGGGAACACGACTTGAACATGAACGGCACATTTCTCACACCAAATATGCTTCCTGGTCGTATTAGAGTAAGGCCCTCTCCAACCAGCGGCCCGTGGCAGCAGTCACACTCTCTCGTTCTGCAGAAGATAAGAACTTAGGCTATAGGTGATGAGGAGGTATGGCGGCGAGAGGATCATTAATTGAGGCTTACTGCGCGAGGAACTGACGAGCCTGCTCAGGCAGACTGTCTCCGTAACGTTTGTCGATATCGAACTGCTTTATGTAGAGTCCAGCCAAGTCTGCCAGTCTCTGCGGCACATGGTTGTCCTTGGTACTCTCTGGCCAGAATATCGGGTGCATGAAGTTATTCCGTACCCGGATGTAGCGTAGATGATGGAGAGCGAGGCAGGCACATGGCAGTGACAGCAGCTGATTCCCTTCCACGAACAGTACCTGAAGGCTCCTGGAACAAGATCAGGATATTAGTCAATGGCTCCACCAACAGGAAATGGAATGAACAACGCAAACACTAACTTCAGCTTCTTCACTTGGCTGGGAAGAGTGGAGAGCTTGTTGTAAGACAAGTCGAGGTACTGTAACTGCCGCAGAGTATACAGGCCGTCTGGAATGGCGAATATGAGGCAGAACGGTATCTCAAACGTGCGCAGACATCGTAGGTGTCGAATCTCGTCAGGGATGTCTCTGATTGGATTGTTCCTCAACTTGAGTACCTCGAGATTGTGCAGCAGAAGGACTTCTGGTGGGATGTTCTATAGATCAAATCAAACCGCTATATGCAATGACTGTCCCATCAGAGACTGTATAGGAATGAGTCATTCAGTAACTGATGCGCCTATCTACTTATATGGGGGAAATGTCGGTGGTTATATAGTAGATAGGAGATGATGTATTATAGCTCAAACTATGATATCCACTACTGCAGTGATGACTGAACGTTTCAGTGAGACTGTTAGAATACATATAAAAAAAAATTAATTCTCAGGCTACATAAATGTCAGCTTTCTCAGGAGATTTTGCAACATGTTGTTCATTCTTTGTGACATTCTCCCTGACACTGATTTTTCTCAGAACCAATTAAAGTAACAAGAAGTCACAAAGTACAGATACTTTCCTGTCACAGTGACCCTCAGTTATTACTATATAGGTTTGGTATTATTTCAGTACATGAGAGCCTCACCTGCAGGTTGTTAAATGAGAGATTCAGGTATCGAAGCGTAGCAGTCATCGGGGAAATGTCTGGCAAGACATCGATGAAATGAGCCTTGAGGCTTAGCACAGTGCCACCGCTGACTAAAGCATCCAACACGGCGATGTCTGTCGTGTCAAGGCCGTTCTCGCCGTTATACTCTAAAATAAATTGTCTTCATCATTTTGCGTGTTTACGAACAGACCACACACAGATCCATAGATCTCCTACCGAACGGAGAGGGATTCCTCTTCGAGTCCATGAAATACTTTTCAGTGGTTTGTCTCATGATCACACCACTGACTGCTGACCCCTCGCCTCTACAACACGTTCGAGATTGATGGCAGTTGGTAACAATAAAGGTTTGTGCCTTGTATATACGAGACATGCAGTTTGCATGAATAGATTGATCCGTTATGAAGTTATGGATGAGATAACTGACTGCCAGCTGGTCAGATGTCTGCTCTTGTCTCGTACCTGACGACGAGCTGTGTGGAGTCGTCTCCCACTGCAGGTGTCGGCTGCTCATACAGCACTATCTCAGCCTGCGGCATCTCATCGATGGGTCTATTTGGATTCCACTTAGGAAAAGGTCTGATCAACGCTCGTATGTTCCTCCCTTCAATTACAGGAAGTCGTGAGACTGACTCAGCCTGAGAGAATATGTACATAGCCTTAGTTCTTACCCTCCATGGTGGCCTGGATCTGTTCAGTAAGCATCGATGCCATCTGGATGAGTATCTGCTGCTGAGGTACACGTGACCCAGTTACGGCATGGCTGGATGGCCGATATGGCAAGTCTGTGTTAGAAGAAGGCATTGAGGCCATGTTATATGAAGCTCTCTGCTTTACTGTAAAACTCAAAATGCTCTCGAGGGCAACGTTTGGGATCAAGTGTAGTGTATAGTAGAATACTTAGGCTGCATGTAGTAAAAATGAATAAAGATATTGGTTAGCATTTATTATTTGTTGTTTTAGAAAAGAAAAAAAGTTATGTTAAAATAGTGAGGCTATCTCATGTGCTTTCGCACAGAGAAATAACATGGCTGCCATATGCGGCGCCAGGTTGCAGGGCAGAAATAATTTTCAATGTGTGATTATTCTCAGTATCATAGAGATAAGTTGAAAGGTTTACCTTCATCTGGGATCAGTTGGTTCAGGTTGGTATGTGAGACTTTCCCGTGTTTCCTGTTGCCTTCAGTGGTAAGTTTCTCATGAATCATCTCTGTAAGTCGCCTTACATTTGCCCTTCAACCAGCAATCAGCAATTAACAATTAACAACAGCATGTGAGAAATATGAGGTTACTCTCAACACAGGCAGCGTTAAACTGTACCGGGAGAACATCATCGTCTCGACGCTTTCCAATGGCACAGCTAACCTGTGTGCCACATCAGAACAGAATCTTGATATCGAAAGAGCACGGTCGTTCTGAGCTTGTGTGCCGACTGCCAGACCCTTCATGTAAGCCTGTTCAGATGGCCCCTTCTCTGAATCAGAGACAAGTGCATTACTATACTATCAGGCAGACAGTGGTGTGACAGGTACATATCGTGAATTGGTGGGCTTGTGGATCAGGCTTAGCCACATCATGTGTGTCTGAGGCTATATTCAATGATAGCCAGTAATGGAATATCATAAGACCATTATTCTCACCAGCGGCCATTTCGAATGGTATAACACTCCTCGTCCTTCGGGGTTCCGGTGGTGGCAATGGGTCAGGACCGGAGTGTATAGTCGCACGTAGTAGTTTTTTTGAGGACAGGGAAGAGATGGGATGACTGCGAGAATTGCCCTGCGACTGGGCAATATTTAATGTGATCTCGGGTATATCCTCAATGGATGCCAGTTGAGACGGTAACTAAAACAGGAGATGTGAGTGAACAATAAGCTGACTCCTCATTACATTGCACTATCCATACTAGTACCTCATAGCTAGTTCTAAGGAGATGAGAGTAGCTTTTTGTAGGGCTCATGGGTGATTCTGTTGGCGCAGGACCTTTAGGAGTGAATGCAATAAAGTTGGAAGGATCTTCACTGACAGCGGATGGAACACGCTTCCCTTCTGTAACCTAAACAACCATTTCAATAAACTGAGAACATTGAAAAGCAAATATGTGATCCTGGACGGACTAGGAAATCACAAACCGTCTCCGATTCATATTGCTCAACCTCCTCATCTGGTTCTGGTGTATCTGGTGGAGATATGCAGGAACGAAGTGGCTCAAGCTTTCGTCTTTGTGGTCGTCTTAGAAGTCGGCCATTGTTTTCATATCTATTCGGTCCAAAGTTTGGAATGTCGATCTAAATTTTAAAACGTATACATGGCATGAGAATAGAGGACAGAGAAGATGGAGCAAGGTATGAATGTGTAAGGTGCCTACCAAAGGCAAATGAGCCTTTCCCATGTTGCTGTTGAGGTGACTTTAAGGTAAAATGGAGAACATTTGGATAAAAACGAATTGGTAGCAAAGTTATGCAATTATACTTTTAAAACCTTCACAACATAAAGCGAATAAATGAGATTTGTAATGGTTTGTAAAGGTTCCATGCCATATTCCAAGAGCTACCTGATGGTTGTCAAAGCAATTAGGACCGCACCGAGCTTCGGAGCGTGTAACGATTGGTTAATACGGGATAATTCTAGTGACTCAAGCTAATCATTTTATTTGGATGTGCATTGATACGCAAAAAAGAATCGTAAAACTAAAACCCAAATATCATCATTACTTTGTCACAGACGTCATACACCGAAAGCTTATCGGAGCGCAGCAGGTCTTTTCAGATCCTTGTAATAATTTTGGTGGAGCCAGCTGCATTTGCTATCCAGTCAGAGGTTGTTGTTGCAGTTGAACGACTCAATTATTTTAAGAGCTCCACTCATAAGATGCAAAGTTATGTAGCCAACAGAATACTATCCGCTGGTATGAGAGGGAATGGTGTTTCCAATCTGTGCCAGATATTGAGGATGGTGAAATATCAGTTTCCATGCCTCTTTCACACGTCAGCACCACCTAAGCAGGATAGAGAGTAAGCTTCATTCACCACATCTGCACCATTTAAAGTTAAAGGCATGTTATGAGTTTTTTTGTGCTGAATTATTTGAGTGGTTTGGGTAGCTAAGTCGTTGTATTGTCAGTGTATCACCTCACACAAAAGTTCGAGGTGTCGATATGGAGGTTGACTGATAGAATCTGTGACATTTTATCCTCACCCTAAGTTAGAGCTGTTTCAATGGCTATAGCAAGCAGTCCATATCAATTCGGTCATTCTGTAAACTCTTGTACACAAAGTACACCGCAGTGATGGCTGTCATATGTGACTCACCATTCGGTTTGCTGTTAGGGGTACCGACCTGGAGATCAAGGAGGCCAGACACCGGAAGGACAGAGAAATGCAATTATTCAAAGATATAGCAGATATGAAGAAGATCAAAGATAAGGAGACGTTTTTACAAGTATTACCCCATTTGTGTCCCTATGTATTGTTGTTCTTTACTAAGTGTATGACTCCATGTTCACTGTTTTAGGCCATAGCAATATACGAGAAACATCAGTCTGTCCACCGGAGAGGCCATGTTGATTTCATTCTTGGTGCTATTGATCAAATGAAAGAGTTCTCTGTACACAAAGACCTAGAGGTTTATAAGGTTGGCTGGCTATATGATAGATGATGGCAATAGTAGTGACAGCTCTAGAGACAAGCTATGGTGTTCATTGCAGGCCCTGATGGAGGTATTCCCTAAAGACGTGATGGTTCCTAAGAACGCCATACAGGCAGAGTTCATGCACTACCCCAGACAGCAGGATACTGCCATACGAGTCCTCATAGCGATGAGCAATGTCGGTCAGTAAATACTCGAGATAAACGTTACTACAATACAATGGAGGCGCACTAGATCAGTACGTTTATATGATGGAAGTCTAGTAAGGCGTGTGTAACCATAGTAGATCTGCATTGTTTAGAATCTCATCCATGTTTCTACCAGTTCTATGATATACTCCGTTATCTGAATTTATGAGACTGTACAATGTTATATTGCAAGTATGAAATAATTGATCCTTTGTAAGAGGTGGATCGAGAGACTGAGGGGATTTTCCATTGGGAGTCTCTAGCAATGATACACGTATATAATTCTGTCTCGTTATTACAGGATGTATACCGGATGACAAGATGGGTGACATCATCATCAGTAGGTTTGGCAGGAACTCGTATGTCATGAAACGCTATCAGAGAATGATGTACTGGATGCCGAAATTCCGGAACATGAACCCGTATCCTGTACCCTGGATTCTTCCCGATGATGTATGTCCCAACAACACCGCCGCGTCCCTATATCAGCACACACGTCTGCATATCTATGTCTATTCATAGGGTCAGCAGCTTGCGGTTTTAGCTCTGAAAAGAATGGCTGTCGACAAACGGAATGAAGTTGACCTGTACCAGACGTCCGATGTCACTTCTTCTCAGGACGATACGTTCATAGCCAGCGCAATCAGCCCGGCCCAGAGGGTATGATTTACTCTAATTCACTAGCAGATACCTGTATATGTAAGGTATTAGTGGCAGTGTGACTTAGTATCATCAGTCTTATTTCACTCCAGATGTCTATGGATTTCACCTGACAGTTAGATATTATACGTTCCGCTGGTAGACCTATACATGATTAGATTGTGGTGTTTGTTCCAGACGATGTATCTGTGCTCTCTATGCTACCGGCAGTTTTAGTGATGACAGTGATTTTGGTCATTGGTCTTCTCTTGTTGACATTCCAGGGTCTGATTGAGAAGCATGACAGGAGTCTACCTGTGTTTGTGGAGGGAGGCTACCTGGTCTGGATGAGAGACCAGCATCTGGTGTACTTTGTGCTGAGGGCGGATCCCAGGCCGGAGCTGGTGGAATACAACAGGAAACCAGCTCCTCATGACCAGGATGTTCATAAATCCAACATTTTCTCATTCTTAGGTGTGCTCACTGTATTAGTAATGCAAGGGGAGATAACTCCGCTTTAATGTCACAAGTACACCTGCGTTGTTCTGTTTAGATCCTGAGCAGGAGGAGAAATCAGCTCTGCTAGCCGATCCGTCTGTGCACGAGCAGCCAGAGGGAACGGTACTGGCCATGTGTATAACAGGCACTAGTAGCAAGGACTCTCTCATGTCGTGGATCAGCCTGCTGCAGGGCGAGATACCTGCTCTCTCTCAGATCCCTGTCGTCTTCTCATTAAGAACGCCTGAATCGGGACTGCAACCTGTAGATCATGATTTCAAAGCTAGATCTAACACTCATCACTCTGGGCTGATACCAAGCTGACAATAGTTTACAGGTGCCCCTATGGTCAGCTTGTTGTATAATACAAATAAAAATATTGAACTCAAAAGGATTCAATTTATTTAAAAATATTTATTCAGACATGATTTACATTTAGAAAAACTCCCAAGCAATGGGAACCATGCAGGGATATTCCTCAGAGAACTTTTTACAGGGTGTAAAAATACAGACTCAACTGTTTTGTAGCTTTTTACAAATTGCCCATCTAGTCTATTTTCCTAGATGATTTGTGCTTTTCACTTCTCCTCTCCTTGACGTCTTCCTACAACACGATGATTACAGCGCTCAACCCATCGGCCATCACAGCCACAGCGTAAAGATATCTGGTCACAGGCCTCACCTTGGATCTCTTTACGATCTTCACGTCAGCGTCTGCACCATTCTTCACTCGTTCTTTGGTGGAGTTATCGTCTCTTGAACTGACATCAGATCTCCTCTTCTTGAGCCCATCTTCTCTCTCACTGCTCTGGTCCTAGGTATCCAGTTGTGACCAAGATTATGAAGGGAAACTGCTGAGGTAGCAATAAACAGTATATGCTTAATGAACTTACATTGATCCGCTTCCTAGTCTCTTTGCTTGCAGGAACCTCTTTGTCAGACTTCCTATCAGAGGTCCGAGTGTCTCCACTCGTCGGGCTCTACAGAGCGAAATGTCACAAATTAGTCACTCTGCCATTACTACTGGCATTACTGACATTACTGTACGACACGAGGTTAGTGAACGAGCCGATTGCCAATTGCCAATTGGGTGGTAGTACATGTCAACTCACTCTATTTGCTCGCTATAAAAATATATTCCATCACATCAACTCAGGCACAACTCAATACTGATGAGTGAATAGCTGAGACTAAATCACCAACCTTGATTGCGGGAGTTTTCTTCTCTTGGAGACGGCTACGCGACGGCCTATCATCGGAGTCAACCCTGCGCTTCTTAGCGTCCCTCTCATCGTTTCTGGGCGAACTATTGCTGGACCTGAGACCGGAGACATCCAGCTGACTGTATGACATTTAAACGATAAACAGGAGGAGGAGGAAATGCGTCCTTACTTGGATGTTAGTATAATATCAGGGTCTTTCTTATCCTTCCTCTCCGCTTTGACAGCAGCAGATTCTTTTGTGGTTGTCTTTGCGCTGCTACTCTTACTCTAAAAACAAAACAAGTAACACAATAATTTATCTCAGAGGTTAGAGGAACAGACAACTGTCTTCTGTCAGACAATCTAGTACCGTTTGGCTTGTAGCGGAGGAGCCATTGCTTGCGTGAGTCATCTTCTCCTGCTTGATTTCAGTCTTAGGATCGACCTTCTGTACTTTAGTAGGTGGCATGTCTGCACCATCGACCGTCCGAGACTTCCCCGATGTCTCCTGTTCAAAATGTATAATCACTTGACTAGACTTCTCATCAGCAAATGCTGTTGCCCGTACGACGTTAATTATGACAGTGAGGAGTGATGTCATCAATTCAGGGCACGTAATATAACCGACACAGCAACTGACATCTTACAATGAGCAATTAGCATCTTATATTGAGCAACTGGCATCTTATAATGGATGAAGGAGTTATATTGCAATTCTGGTTTGTAACAGATTTAAGGACACTGGATATGGTCATCTTGTTACACGAGAAGACAACTTCCAAATAAGGGTTTCCCTGTGTGTACCGAGTGTAGTCTAAACTAGTAACACAGACAAGTAAACGATTATCAGAAGAAGAACAGACAAACCTTGAGGAAGGCTGCGGCTTCAGCTCGGTCTTTAGATACAGTCTTAGATGACGCTGAGCCATTTTGAGATACTGCTGGTTTAACTTCCTTTACCATCTTGACGTCTGGCATGGACTCGGCCTTGGCTGCTTCCATCTTTGCTTTGGCTGAATTAGGAGAGATGAGAGTCGGCCATCAATATCAATGTGTAGACAGTATTAGTGGACACCCAACAGTATTACAGCGGACACCGGAGCAGTATTACAGTGGTATTACAGTGGGCACCTGATCAGTATTACAGTGGACATCTGATCAGCATCATCAGTTGGTTTCAACTGCTCACCTCACTCCCTGCTTGATCAGTATAAATAGAATTCAATGCATCGGTTCACTTACCAGCCAGAGCTTTGGCCTTCATCTCTTCGGCCTTCTTCTTCAACTTCTCCTGCGATGAGAGAATGACACAAAATGAATAAAAAACTCAATGGAGCATACCAGTGTTGGTAGTAGAGGAGAGGGAAGAGAGGAGGGGTGATGAGTAGAGGAGGGACGAGAGGAGGGATGACGAGTAGAGGGGTGATGAGTGGAGGAGGGAGAGGAACTGGGTTAATTGAGCGGAGATTGAGGCAGAAGAGAGAGAGGGGAGAGAGAGGAATTGGGGGCCACTTACTGGAGGTACGTAGTGGAAGTCCTGCTCAGCAAGCCAATGAGATTTCCTCGACTTGAGCAGCCCAGAGTAGCCCATGGCCAGAGCATACAGGTCAGGACGCTTCTCCTTTTCCTCTTTATGCACACGATCTACTCGTCGTTCCAGGGCTTGACCGACACCGATAATCATTGGGTAGTGAGGCAGTACCTGTTTGGTACAGACAGCGTCAGTATACTGCGTGCGTGACAGGGAGGGGGGGATAGTGTGACGTACTCACCTTAGTCAGTACGATGAGGGCGTTACGAATCTGTGTGTAGTTTCCAGACTCAAAGCACGCTATCGCCGCCTTTGTCATCCTGAACTGCCACTTGTGACAGACGTGACGGAAGTCCTCAAAGCTGAGCTCGGCGTGGCTTGTGCCCGCGGCACCTGCCCGGAATGTCGTGATAAAACCCGGGTGGTCCGAGCACTCCTAGTAATGGATCATAGGATGCTTAGAGCCAAGATGTTGTACTCATGATAATATGTATAATTAATTAATTAATAATATATATTATAAGGGTTTTAAGTAATGAGAAATTATAGTGGCTGTAGCAGGGATGTGAAATACAGTTCAACTATAGCGAGACGACTACAGTAGACAAAGAAGTGAGGAAAACAAGAGAAGACAAATAAACATAACTAAAATGGACATCTTGATCACATCGCTAAGCAACTGTAACGCGCAACAAGACAAACCTTCTTATAAATGTCTTCGCTGGAGCGCCATCTCATGACTACCTCGAGAATACAGCAGAGGAAGCGGCCATAGCGGTGAGCCTCGTTCTCCGTACAGCACGTGATTAGGTATGTGATGTCGTTGAATATCTAAGAGAACGAGATATAATGAAGATGACAGAAACTAGTACAACCGAGGTCAAGTGAGGGAGTCGTCTCACCCTGTCCAGTATGATGAGAGTACCAAAGTTAGGGGATTTGATCTTGTGCATCGTGTGTATCATTTTGGCACAGAAGAATGCGTCCACTGTGGTGTTCAGCACTCGTGGGAAGATGCAGAACTGGATAAATCGCTCCACTTGCTTCTGAGTGTCGGCTGAAACGAGATTCAATATCATCAATTGCTGATCCAGCTACGGCCCATGTGACCACTGTCACAGGTCACAGTTTTGGAGAGTCAGATTTCTATGATATCAGTAACAAAAGTTGAACAAAAGGGTTCGCCAAAGCAGTCGTAGCCAGACAAACCTGATCTGAACCATTGATCTTTCTCATTCTCCAACTTGGCCAGCACTCGTGCAACGTGCTCCGTCTGCTTCTTCTCCTCCTCTCGTAGCCTCGCTATCATCTGGTTACACCTCTCCACCTCCTTCTTCCTCTTGGTCTCCCTCTACACGAGCGATATAATTCACAGTGCAGATGATTGACTGGACAGGCTGATGACATCACACGACAACACTAGTGGCCTAACTCACCACCTCTCGACCGGACTCCAGCTCTATCTGCGATATCTTGGCCTTGACCTGAAGAACCTCTCTCTCGTATGCGTCCTTGGGTATGTAGAGGTCATAAGCTTGCAGCGTCCAAAACGTTGTGTAGAGCACAGGGCTGTAAGCCAACCGGCACGCAGACATATATAGCAGTGGCATAGGGGATAGCCAATGAGGGCAGTGACATGAGAGATTGACATGTACCTCAGCTCATCCCACATCTTTGCCTCAAACAAGGGCTTGATCTTCTCGATCATCGGCCCGAGGACGGACTGCGAGGCTTCGATGAAGCGCTGGGACTTATCTGGTATTGACGCTGACTTATCCTTCTCTCTTTTCTGCCGGTCCTGACGCCTCAACGTCTCAAACTTTGACTGTAAAGTACAAGTTGTGGCTGAGCAGTTGAGCTGGACTGGCGAGGGAGGGAGGGTAGTGGAGACGTACATTGATTGAATGTGATGTCATAGGACGTATGAGATAGAACGCCGCATCACTCGGTATATGGTAGTCTGACAGCATCGACTCAAGAGACGGTAACTTCCTGGAGAACTCGTCCACTGACAGCTGAGAGGACAGGAAGCTGATGAACTGCACATAGGTATCCTGACACTACAAACACAAACAGCACAGATATGAGGGGGAGGG
>ERZ1740065.2447-NODE-2447-length-11532-cov-11.430687_pt1 | contig 11532 bp, 7 predicted proteins | sample MGYA00581738_ERZ1740065 | MGnify/ENA primary metagenome ERZ1740065 (study PRJEB43018, sample SAMN04849749) | marine metagenome | isolation source: floating plastic debris | place: Pacific Ocean | collected 2008-09-01 | study: EMG produced TPA metagenomics...
TTTTGTATCATGAGCAGTTTCAGCTTGTCTTCTGTTTCCAGTCCCTCTAGCAGAAACTTGATCACATTGGCATTTTCGTCCCAGTTTGCTGCTTTGTGCAGCGCAGTGTTCTTTAAACTCTCTTGTATCATGAGCAGTTTCAGCTTGTCTTCTGTTTCCAGTCCCGCTAGCAGTAATTTGATCACACTGTCATTTCTGTGCCGGTTTACTGCATTATGCAGTGCAGTGCACTGGAAATTGTCTTGTGCCATGAGAAGTCTCAGCTTGTCTTCTGTTTCCAGTCCCTCTAGCAAAATTCTGATCACATCGCCATTTTGGTCCTGGTCAGCTGCTTTATGCAATGCAGTGAGCTGGTAAAAGCCTTGTATCATGAGGAGTGTCAGTTTGTCTTCTTTTCGCAGTCCCTCTAGCAAAGTTTTGATCACAACACCATTGTATTTACGAGAAGCTGCATAATGCAGTGCAGTGTCTTGGCCACCATCTCGTATCATGATAAGTTTGAGCTTGCCTTCTGGTTCCAGTCCCTCCAGCAAAGCTTTGACCACGTCCTCATTGTCCTTACAGTAAGCTGCTTGATGCAGTGCAGTGTTCTCGTACTTGTCTTGTACCATGAGCAGTTCCAGCTTGTATTCTGTTTCCAGTTCCTCTAGCAGAGCTTTGATCGCAACACAATCTCGGTTATTGACAGCTTTATGCAGTGTATTTACCTGATTGCTGTCGTGTATCCTGAGCAGTTTGAGCTTGTCTTCTTCCAGTCCCTCTAGCAGAGTTTTGATCAAATTTCTGTTTCGGACATTGTTAGTTACTATACGAAAGAGGGTTGAACCACTGTGGCCCTACAGCACAACAATGCATACTATGCCTCTATTCAAACCCTGACAGATTGTCTTATAGTCATTCACACAGCTTACCCTCTGCTTCAGTAACATCACTTTCTGGCGTGTCAGCAGTGAACTCGACGCAGCGATAATGATCTCCATGTAATAAGTTTCTACATAATTGAGAGATGTATAAACTTGTTTCTAGACGCCAGTAATTGTATTAAAATACTAACTTAGAACTAGCACGTGCTGCACGAACCTTGACTGTGGTGTGCGCAGGTGCTAGCCACCGGATTAGAGACTAACACCTGCGCATAATGAACGATATGCTAGTAGTAGGAGAGAGAGAGACATATGATAAAGACGAAGGGAGACTAAAGCTACGTGTACACAGGCTCCCAACTATTCACTGAGCACAGGCTTGTGCAACGTAACGTCAAACACAGGTTCACTTCGTCGACAAAAGCAACCGACAGCTTTTTCGCACTATAATCGTCACGCTCTTAGTGATTGATCCAAAATTAGTTGTACGTCTTATGAATGCCTCCTACGAACCAAGGCTACGCTTTGCCTAGCAATGTCCTGCTGCAGCTGGGCAACAGACAAGAAACATTGATCGTAGAAAAGTAGCGGCTGCTATTTTTATACATAATTTAGATGAAACCAATGATGGACCAAACATGCATAGCAAAAGACGTTGGTGGGTTGGACCGATACGTGAATTTCCACCACTGGAAGTAAGCTAAATGCCAGTTTGAAGCATGTAATTATCTACTGGATAAACCAATCTAAATACTAAACATAGATGATAAAGAACTGATCGATCGAATGCCGTTCACTTGCTTTGATCCTGGTGGCCATGACTAATCTTGGTTCGGTTAATGCCGTGCTTCAGTCATGAAAAAATCAACAGTCGTCTGGGCGGAGATACGAAGCGAATGAAGAAAGCTATCTAATGCAATCGCTAATCCTCTACCATGTGATTGGTCAATAGGTGACGACTCTGCGGACAAGTTTGATCAACCTTCATATCTCGCTCGTGATCCAGTCAATGGACTCTGACATTGTGCTGTCCAGGCATCAAATTTTTTTTCAGCCGATCAGCGGCTGTTTTTTTGCGGATTGGGAGCCAGTGTACCTTAAGAGGCAGACTTAGTGAGTCTAGTACTAAACTACATGGACGAAAGCAAACCGATTCAACTCATTTGTGTGTACATCGGGTGTAAGAGGTTACTTACCCAGTTTCGTACTCATGAAATGTTGATTAAGGGGCTTCATTACTAGCTCAGAGAGAGTGGGGAAGATTTCGTCAAACGCATCTTTAATTGGCACGTTGATCAATCTGTATGTCTCAGGAGACAATGTTAGTGCGACGGTCGTTGAATTGCCAGAGAAGAGAAGGTCGATCAGCTCCTCGAGACTGACGCTGAGTCTCAGAGCTATTCTCTTCTCAAACTCATGCAGCATTTCAACCACCAGAGGGAGACAACTGTCATCCTCGAAGTGGAAATGTGAAGCATCCAAAACCAAGTCTGTAAACTCGCCGGTAAATATCACTTCCTCAAACTGACTCAGGAGACTGCCATCTTGAATCATACGGAAGAGCTGAGATCTAGTGACCTTTGGTGGTGGATCGTGAGTGAAGTCAATGCACATGAGAAGGATGCCTGGACCAGTTTGTGCTTTGCAGCCGAGCCTCTCATTGACAAATCCTCTGATTGAGTCACCACAAGCGTCAAATCTTGTAACCATGAGCTGTTCCAAGTCATAAACTGCTTGTAGTACTGCTTGATCCTGAGCCTGTAAGATAATGATCAATTTCAATCGCTTGGCATGTATTGAATCACTGTGGGTTATTAGCAAAACTCTAACGAATATGATACGGAAAGATCACTGATGAGAGGTCATTAACTAAATGTCATGAAGATGCATGATTATTTCCCCCTCCCTCCCTCCAGCCATCAACTGCACATGAACTCTTTGCATACTACCCATGAGCTCAGTGCAACACAGTTTTTCAGCCGTCTCTAGAACTGCAGTATAGCGAGGGATGTAAGTTCCTTCCTCCAGATCCAGTTCAAAGTTTTCTAAGGCTTGTATATCACTTCGGTACATAACAAAAATATGCAGCCAAAGGACACAAAAAAGAGGAGACATGAGAGGTTGCAGCCTTATTTAATGAAGGAATCGGCTTCTCTAAAAAATTCTGCACATATTGGATGATGCATAGCTTTACTTTCTCTTCATAAGAATAACCAGAATATTCCATACAAAATTCCACCAGCTCCCCAAACGGTTGCATGAAATGTATAGCCGATTTACTGCTGTCACGGAATTGTTTGGTGCAATACCATATTAATATGATCTGAAGATTGGGTATCATCCAACAGAGAGGAGTACAACATGAGGACATAAAAAGGGTAAAATTTTAGTGATTGCAACCCTAAAGTCTGGGTCCCACAAGCCCTATTTTCATCCAAAAGGAATTTTCAACATTTTAGAATTTCGAACACCATTTTTCGGTAAACTGTTTCTGATTGGCTGCTGAGTTAAAAAAATACGCAAACGCCATTAGCGTTTATGCGGGATTGCATTAGCGCTGCATAAAATTCTGAGAAAATCGCTAATTATTTAACCAGGTTTTTACGGCCAGTTTTTGTACGAATTACGCCTGCAAGTAGCATCTAGTGTGAATACTGCTGTCGTCTGCGGCAAACCAACATCTACGACTGATGGATGATAACATGGCTAGTGTGGCTCAGCATGGAGTTTTCTTCCACAAGTATGGTTACTATAAACCTCTTATAGAATCGATGAAAGCCTGAACAAGGCTGAAATCAGCCGGTACTTCTATGCATACTAGGGGTGTCATGATGCACTGCTGATTACTTATGTGACGATGCCGAATCAATTATTTTTGACTGCTAAAACGATTATCACCAATGAAAAAGTTAGGAATGCAGTAGCTTTCAAACTCATAAAACCCTACTCCATCGAACACCATGACCACTGGACCATTACAGGTAACACTGAGTCATGACATCACTCTAAAACTATATTCATGGAAGCCACTAGCTGAAAATAATGGCTGCCGTACTGAGTGCACAAACAACCAACATCCATTGGCATACTTCTCAACCTGTGAGGCTTTGAGAATCCATAGCTCAAACTCCTACCCCTACGGTAAACGTTCTGGTATATTTGAGTTTAGTTCAGCAAGATCTATCTAGTGAGCCACAGGAGAACCAGGAAACCAATAATTACAATTTATACCCTAGATTCTGACAGGTCAAGTACTGGAGTCTCCCATGAAATCCAGGAGGGTGGCATGGATGTCCACTGGGTTCTGACTCTGGGTAGCCCTTTTGAGATAGTGATAAATAACGCAGATGTAATCAGCGTGAAAAAGCTCGGCTTGCTGCTGATAGTGTTTGTACACAACAGATTTCGTCTACATAAATTGAGGTAAAGATAATTAATAAGATAATCGAATTGAATCGCAGAATCGGAGAATAGGTCTGGAAAATAATCGTAATCAGATAAAAAATTAAGAATTGGCACACCCTTAATGTATACCCACTAATTTGATGCTGCAGAAGTTGAATAACTCGGTAAGATAATAAAGTTGATCATCTGTGACGCCAGATGACGATGGCTTACATAAAAGGAACTATGTTGACATAGCTCCCATACAAGCTACCAAAATGTAACAACATTAGCAGCACCTATTTTGAGCATCATGGTCAACAAGTCAGTGAATGCTCAAGGAAATTTCCTATCCCAGTCTCATTTTATTTGGACCAAGTTTCCAATACATAAGCCACTGTCATAGTGACTATACCGTCAGTCTGACATCACGGATAATCAATTTTCTTTGCTTGATTCCTCCAACACGACACAGCTTAGGAATATTTTACCAACATATTGAACATCTACAGCATCAAATTAGATATTGATATACGTGATTTTTGCTGGAACCTAAAATGTACTTGTAATTTTTCATCACCGACCTGGATGAAACTAACACCTTAGTTTGTAGCGAACTAATAAAGCCATAATTCACAAGCTGAAGCTTGTGAATTATGGCGTCGGCAGGTATATTAGTTGTCACAGTTACCTTCTCTGCAATACAGCGCTATACAAGTCACGCACAGATATAACTAATGGCGCTGTCAACACTTGTTCCCTATTACACTCCTAGTGGTGGTCAATCGTTACAACCAATTTGTTGTTATTTACGGAAATAAACATAATAATATTTACAGCTATTCGTAACATGATAGAAAACCTGCCTAAGCAGCCAGTGCTCCATTCATTATTGAGGTTTTTGAAACCCAGAGGAAGAGAGTAATACCAGGCATTTAGCTAAGTTATGAGATCAACGAGTCCATCAAGAACACACTGATGAAGTCACCAATTCACCCAACCACCTCTGTGGCAGCGGTATTTTGTATAAGTGCCGTTCCAGTGATCATGTTTATCCACTATCTGGCGTACCTCAGGGCAGCATGAGGTAATTCTTATTATCAATTATGAAAGCATAAAATGTATGAGGCAAACAATATAAACAATCGTGTCCTTGGGTTGTTGTGTGAGGTACAACAGGTGCTACAAGCGGTCCAGTCAACTGACTCCCCATCTCCGGTTTTATGACAATTACCGTAAACTGAACCATCTTACAGCAGGTTCCTGGGGAGGAATCATTGTTTGATAACGATAAGGGTGTCAATACCCATGATTTTCGTCTCTAAGTAAAGAAAATTGTGTTGAGATAGAAGAATAGCCTGAGTACCGTGCTATATGCCGAATTGTGTATCAGCAGACTTACAAGCATATTTAAACTCACAGTGTAAGGATCATGGTGAACGTCTCCTATCTTCCTCAAGCTTCGTAATATCTCAGACTTATCCTCGGCGTGTATCATCAGTGAACAGATGCTTTCTTTCCATGACTCCAAACTGACAGCAGTGGCAGGTTCTTGTCTCTGGAAAACAGATATAGTGTGGTCATGTGACCCTGAGGTTTCACTTGTGCTCTCGGCAGATAATTGATAGAATGGATGGAATAAATGTATAGGTGGCTCCATTGCGCTTTGATCAAGCTCGAAAATCCTAACCATCATATATTTTAAGCTGTCAGACTAAGAATACTGGAAATTGCGTCTTTTTGGAATTCATCACAACTTTTCAGTAATCAATTGATGCAGGCCAAAAAGTCATTTCCATTTCAATGGAGTTGCTCCTTTCTGTGGTCTAGATCGGACTACTCGCTTTATTTCTTTAGATTCGATCAGGTTCTCCAACTACAGTCAACTTCATAACACGTTGGCGGCGCAGAAAGCTTGTGTTAGTACTGATGGTGAACGCCTGTGAACAAATCTTATCAACTACTTTTCAATAAAGGGATGTAGGATGTGTTCTGGGACATTAGTGATACAATAGATCCCTCCCTCACTCCCTTTCTTTGTGTTTCATCGTAGAAGTTCTCTTGTATTCTGAGCAACTGTTTGCAATGGCAGCCTAATCTCTAAATAGAAATATTTTCCGGGGCGCTGCCCTCTAACCCCTGACGTGGCATATCCCCTGAACCCCACCGGGGCCTAGGCGGCCCCTGGACCCCGGACTATGGGCTGGAGACACCCATTCATCTAAATCCTAGATGCACCCTTGATATCATGCATATATTACATGTATATCACTGTATTCGAATTCAGGAGACTTTTTACTGTAATAACTTCTGATTCTCTTTAAGCTTCATTTAGTTCCAGCATGACCCAAGCGACCTATGAATGGGAACATAAGAATGCCATAGTTTGCCCATAGTACTGAATATTAGGGAGATCAGACATAGCTGGTACGAGTTGGGGAGCTAAGTCTTTTAAAATGGACTTTCTGGCATCTCTGATTGGTCATGTGAAGTGACGTAGCGACGATGGCAAACTGTGCCATGAAGAAGCGGGTAATGATGTCAGTGTTGGCAAAAAATTGCGAAAACTCAATTTACACGGAAGTTACAAAGAAAATTACACAATTACACATTGAAGTTACAAAGAAACGGCTTCTAGTCACGCATTGAGCAACAAAGAGGTTTTAGAACCATCAGCGCAATTTGAACCAAGGTTGGAAAATCAAGTTTATTAATCAATATATGTATACAAACTACCCAGAGTAGTTTCCTTGAATCACAATGCAGTCACAGCACTAGTTTTAGGGCAGAAAAATTCGTCGGAGCAGATTTTGATGTAAAAATATTGGTTTTTATGTAATTATCCCTTCTATTTTCTTGCACACTCCTTGACAAATGCGCGCACGCTCGCATGTTTTGATCTATGCATATTGACAGGAGAATGAAAAAAGCCAAAATATCAAAACTGGTTGCAGCCTACCTCTTCTTTCTTGTAGACAGTGACAGAAGGCTTCTCACGGCTCAGACCCCCATATAACAGCACTCCATCTTGCATGACAGAAGTCACCTTTAGTGAAGAGCCAAAATACATGAATGAGTATCGATACCATAAATAATAAACAAAACAGACTTAATCAGTCAGTACCCTCAAACTATACAGACTCATATATACACTTCAATGTTTCAACAATCGATCATCTGATCAGTAGCAGAAATGAGATCTGATCCACAAAGACTGGCTACATAGTCATGTACCTGTGATGACTCTCCTCTCCGTGAGCTAACTGTTTGAGATCCTCTATTACTGCCACCCAAATCTTGACTGGGTGGAGCTGCAACAAAACAGCAAATAACAGCTTAAAATGGACATAGGAAATTCATATTGTGCTTATGAAGCAATCCTAAAAGCTCAACCCAACCCTAAGGCAATGGCTGCCAATGAATAGAGCACCCTGGTCATAGCAATCGCTGGGATGTTATTTAGGTAGCGAGAAGTCCTAGGAGACACCTGCATCAGATGTGAGGCGCAGGCCTCCCATAGTCTGTGGTGCGATGTCTATGGTCTAGCATGACAGCATGTTCTCTCTGCTAAAACATGGCTGATGACCTGAGCCAGCATTGCATTAACTACTACAGGGGCGGATCCAGGAATCTTTTGGACTGAAGCTCAAGTCATCAACTAGCAGCTGTCCGAAGGGAAACTTGCGTCTGTTGACAGCATAACTGTCTGTTGACTGCATAACCGATAGTTTAGTGATGCCGGCTGGGGTTAATGTGGCTGTACGATGAGTGCAGCTGTAGTTTCTTTATCTATTTACTACTAGCTGACAAAAAATAGTTGAGGCAAATTTTTTGACTGACGCTCGAGCGTCAGTCGCGTTAGCCTGAATCCGCCCCTGTACTATAATACAGTTTTTTGTGCTCTGCCATTCATTGCTCAATTATATGCTATATTCATGTCTATCTATCGCATAACTAGCATTTACTCTCGCAAACTACAAACAAAATATTTCATACTGATACTGACTCTCACTAGATTTTCTACTGGTACAATGAATTCTGAATTAATTTTAAACGGCTCCTCATAGAATAACTTAGTTGCTACAAAAATACATAGAAGCTAAGAGGCCCGAACTCACAAGTGCCAAATTTATGCCACATGGAAAAGCGAAGCAACAAAAAAAGTTTCCCAGATAGAATTCTGTTGTCTTGTTTATCATAGTTCATATAGTGCGCTAACAGAACCTATCAAGTGGGAGTACTTTGGTGCTTTCTCTCTGCCTCGTCGTGTAACATGATTGGACTCGTGCATTTGGGATGAAAATGAGAATCGTACCACACTATAACACACTATACCTCACTGTACCACACTGTACCATACTACTACATGGTACCACACAGTGCCACACTATACCACACTGTACCACACCGTACCACGCTGTACCACACTGTACCACTGTTCTGTGTCAATTTTGTCAGTTTTCTTATTGACTATGTACATGGAACCAGTGGCTCACAGTCTGTCACTCACTCCCCTGTATCTACATGTATACCTTTTTTGACAGAATAATAGGGGAGCTAACAGGTAAGGCTGAAATATTGACCAGTGATGAGAGAACGGGAGGAAATTTTGCGTCAAAACAGTGTTAAAAGTTAACACTAATTTCAAGCTGTCACCAACAATGCACACAAATTATGTGATATCCTACATCACAATAACATTACCTCAGACTGTATCTCACATTCTGGCATGCAAGCTTTGCGAGGCTGATTTGATTGCATTTATAGTGACCTATGTTGATCTTGTTAGCAGTGGAAACTTCAACTACAGATTTGAATCGGGAGTCGTGTTCTCCTGCTAGTTATGATACAGGTGGCCACAACTCCAAGTTATATATAACAATAACTGATACCGGCGGACTATTGATCCAGTCCACATGCGTACAGAATGTATGAGACAGGTGACACCATGATAATATATGCACTGTAGTTGGAATGTTTGAACCTGAAAAGGGAAACCTTCGTTTCATAAATAATTATGGGGTTTTAATCATCTAATATGGAGTATTTACAAGTACAGAGCTCTCTCCAGGATCTTTCGAATTTGGATGCGAATGAATGAATTTGCCATTCCCTCAACTCAGAAATGGGTGAATATGCTTCCTAGCACTGGCAAAAAACATAATGCCTTACAACACGAATTGAAGACTTCCATAGTTCCTATGGATAGCTCTTCAAGCTGATGTATTGGCAAGTGTGTTCCCGAGTTTGATAGAAGTGTTGACAATGAAGGCCGGGGTCTGAAGAAAATTTTGCCATTTTGAAGTTGAAAGTATGGATGGAAGCCAGCACAGACAGCTATTTACCAAGTGTTGAATGCTCCAAGATCTGGACATATGGCTCACTATGAGTATCGCTGAACTACTCTGTCATCATGTCCGTAGCCCATCGCCTATCCTCACAGCTAGGTCTAAGATCTTCAGACTAGTTACCAACCTATATCCCGACTTGGTCTGTGGGCAGCAATAGCTGGCGGATGCTACTCATCATTGTGATTAATACCTCAGAGCTGTCACAAATGAGTTAATGCAGCTCAGTGGTGTCCGCCTACTCTGAGGATGACCACATCACTAGCAGATGCAGCAATGGCTGATGAATTAGTGTGCATTGAAAGTCCATGAAAAGCATTCCATGGACGGACTTTCATGGAATGCTTTTCATGAAGGCTGCATCTTGATCTGATCAGGTGAAATACTCTGAATATCAAGAATCAAGAGGCAATCAATTGTGCAACAGCATTCTTGCTATTTTGTCTTTGATCAGCATCTATTTCCACATCATGGTTGTCTTTTTGTCTTGAAATCATACCATGAGCATGCTGCTAGTGCTAGCATGCTTACTAATTAGTGCAATGCTGTTGAGTGGCCAATCCGTAACTTCCCTGATCTATTAATAGCATACTATCTGAGCAACGGGCAGGCATGTGCCTACAGACCATGCGATACTAAATACAGGCACAGATAAAGTAGGCAAAAAGCTACGACCAAATGAGCTGATTGGACAGATTATTTTGACAAATAGGCAGAGGGCCCAAGCGCCCATGCTGGAGTGAGCTGTTAAGTAGATTACTGATTCTACTATTTACACATACTCATTCTTGTAAGACACTCTGCTGGATCTGTCAGAAACCTCTGCCGACCGCAGTGGGTTCTGACCCAGTGTAAAAAGTAAAGCGTTGGGTCCGGCAAGGTGGTGGACAAGACAGCTCAACTTCCCGATTAAAAAATATCACTGAAAAAGCCTTGCCATCTTAGAAGGTGAAGGTCTATGATAGATGTGTATTCCTACCAATTGCAACTAGGTAGAGTGATGACATATGGTCTAGTGCTGTCTATCCACAATGGATCAAATAGTTTTTCCCAGCCAATCTTCCATAAAATGAGCACCTTAGAGTTGGCTATGCTGTGAAGGTAAAATTTTCCCTATTCATATGAGAAATCCGTTGCCTGATTGGGCATTGAACCAGCTGTAAACGTATGAAATGGCTTAGCCTACCCTTCTGTTGCTGTGATCAAAAGATACACACTTCCTAGTTTATTGGGCATTTTTACTTTTATGGCGGTAAGAATCGTGAATTACGATATCCGCATTTTTTCCGCACTTAAATCAGGCGCGTCTGTTTTTGTCTGCACTTAAATACAGACGAAATTCGGACGGAAAATATCGACATAAAGTAAAAAATGCCGTTTATTTCCATCAGCTACATATACTGGCTTTCTGCAAGACGGGTCGCCAAAGCAAACGTGTGTACTATGTGAAAGCAGTTGCAACATATAATTGCTAGAGATATTTTAGTGTCAAGACCTTGAAGAGAAGGGCTTCAGATAGCACAAGCACTCATGGTAAGTGCATTACAGCGAATTTGGCAGCATTTATGTCCATTAGCTATCAGTTACCCAGTGTAAAACAATTGGCTCCATCGGTGCCGTATCCGATGAAACCGAACTCCAGCCTCCCTCTCACCATCAGTTGCTGGTCAATTGATAGTCACCACACTGCTGCAGCCATTGTTTGGCAGACCACAGCTCGGCTGTATCCATACCTCGTAAGCCTCTATATGTGATCAATGACAGGCATCTACTAGGGATGTCACGATTCACCGAAACGAGCCGAACAGCAGTTCAGTCGCTAACCCTAGTGCTACTGCACAATTGCACTATAAACGGCATTTTTTACTCTTCTATCGGTAGCCACGCTGGTTTTGTAAACGCCGATGTTAAGCTTAGACTAAAGCCGGCTTAAGTGC
>ERZ1740065.2448-NODE-2448-length-11528-cov-4.107295_pt1 | contig 11528 bp, 11 predicted proteins | sample MGYA00581738_ERZ1740065 | MGnify/ENA primary metagenome ERZ1740065 (study PRJEB43018, sample SAMN04849749) | marine metagenome | isolation source: floating plastic debris | place: Pacific Ocean | collected 2008-09-01 | study: EMG produced TPA metagenomics...
GCCAACTGTTCGAGCTGGGCCTTTTCGTGGGGGGCGATCGAGAGGGTAATAGCGCGATTTTTTCGGGTCATTGGCGGTGATAGATATCAGACAAAAATGTACGGACACTAAATCCGTACATGTCTTGAATATCTCTATCTTCTTTGCCAAGATGGGATTAATCAAGGAAATGCAGCTCAATGCAAAAAAATCCTCTTGATAGCTCGTTCTGGCTAGCTTTATGTATCATTCAATTCGATTAAAGTCGGTTTATTCTTGCCCAGCCTCAGATATTCCCGAGGGAGTTCATTTGCCGGAAAAGTGGAAGCTGGCATGGCATCAGGCTGAAACCCTGAATGCTCTTCGCGATCCGAGCGTGGATGTTGTCTTCAATACGGCGATGACGGGGGATGGTAAAAGCCTTGCGGCATATTTAGATGTTTTGCAGGGAAATTGTCGCGCGATCGCCCTTTATCCCACCAATGCTTTGGCCGCTGACCAAGAAAATCAGGTTAACGATTATATTGCCAAGTTTCCGGTGGTGGATGAGTTTCCCCCCCGTGTGAATCGGTTGAGTGGTCCCATGCTCGAGGTTTATGCGGAAAGTGAGGGGTTGCGGAAAGGAAGTGCGATCGCCTCCCGAGCGGGCAATTCTGAAGTTCTAATTACAAACCCCGATATTCTTCATTACCTCCATCGGGGCGCGTATTTGATGGGTGATAAGGAGAACTTCGACAAGCTGTGGAACAGCCTTGATAAAGAATTTGATCTGTTTATCTTCGATGAATTTCACGTGTTCTCCGCGCCTCAAGTTGCCAGCGTCCTCAATACAATGTTGTTAATTCAAGCAACAAACCGGCGCAAAAAGTTTTTGTTTCTGTCAGCAACTCCAAGCGAGTCGATGCTAAATCGTTTAAAAAAAGCAGGATTTAATTCCTGCACTGTTGACCCCATTGAGGCAAAGAAATATCAGTTTCCCAAAACCCAGTTAGACGCAGAAACTTTACAGAGAGAAGGCTGGCGTCAGGTGGCGCGGCCAATCGATTTGAAATTTGTGTCGATGGAACCTACCTCAAAAGCATCGGAAACTTGGCTAAAGGAAAATCAGGAACTTATTCTCAATTACTTTTTGGAGCATCCCGGTAGTAAGGGAGCGATTATTCTTAATTCTATTGCCGCCGTGAAACGACTGAAGCCTATTTTTGAAGGCTGCTTTGCTCAACACAATCTGACGGTGCGAGAGAATACCGGCTTGTCTGGCGGGCAGGAAAAGGCTGAGTCTTTGGCGGCTGATCTGGTGATTGGCACTAGTACCATCGACGTGGGGGTCGATTTCAAAATCAACTTTCTGATTTTTGAGTCATCCGATGCAGGTAATTTTATCCAGCGATTCGGGCGGCTAGGGCGCCATGACAAAAATATTGACGGCGTGCCATTTGATGGTTTTCAAGCTTATGCTTTGGTGCCTAACTTTTTTGTAGGGCAATTGTTTAAGGATAAAAAAGCGGTGCTTAATGAAGGGGAGATGTGCGATCGCATCCACTTCCAAACCCTTATTCGGGAAAACTATCGCCGCATCAATAATTTTGAAGGCTATTACAAACGCTGGGGAGCGGTGCAATCTGTATTTCTGGGACGAAAATTGAACCAGGGCTTAGTGAAATCTAGCTATAAAGATTCAGTTAAAAAATTCCAACAATCCTGCGAAGAGGTTTTTGAGACTTCCTTTGGTCGCGTGTTTGGCAAGATAAAAGGCTGGTCAGATGAGTGGCGTCACTTAACAGGGCAAAAAAGTGGAAGCCCAATTTATGAGGAAGCAAGAACCTTTCGAGGCTCTAGCCCTTTGCAGTGTGGGTTGTATGACCTGACTGAGTCGAACGATCGCGATCGCTTCAAAACCTACGACCTCCCCGGCATTCTCAGTAATCTAGAAATCGAGATATGGAGTAAATCTGCATATCTAGACAAGCTCAAGAACACCGCAGAACGTACAGGTCAGCCTATTGCCAAAGGACGTTTTAAACATTGTCTAGGCTTTATGAAGCTTCGAGGATATCGGGAAGAGCGCCTGAACTGGAAATTTACCTACCCTGGCAATCTGCAACCCATTGCTGATACTTACAAAGTACAAATCTTGTTGGGCCTACAGATTTGGCAGCCCGATAACCTGTGGGTGAGTTCAATTAACCGACAACTGAGAAAGCAAGCCCTAGTGTGCTATGTGCTTCGCAAACCGGCGCAAGAGGTGCGATCACGGTTGCAGCTCCCCATGCACTTCCAGATTTATCCCATCAGCGACGAGACCAGCATCCACGACTCCAACGCACCTTACTCAGTAGCATTCGGCCAATCAGCATTATTGATTGACACGCTAGCCTACCGGTTCAAGCGCGATGGAGGTGAACTATGGGTTGTTTAGTTTCAATCCCTGGGAAGGGTTTTACTCAGACCGTGATAAAAGAGCTTACGCCAGTAAGCATAGACGTATTTTTTTCAATCCCTTGGAAGGGTTTGCCAATGTACTCTTTACAGTTCTCTCGCGCTACAAACATAGCAGCTAGTGAGCACTGAACTTCTTGACACGTTAAATAAGTCTAAAGCTTAAGTTAAAGCTTAAGTTTTTGACATCCATTATCGATTTGTGTAGTCTCTATCCATCAGGGTGAGAAAATCACTAAATCTCATTTAGGAGACAAAAAATGTCCCGGAATAAGAAAACCAAGCTAGAGCTGCTTCTCGAGATTCTTTCCGATCATCAGTGGCACTCAGGAGATGAGCTGGCCGCTGCTGTAAGCTGGCGCTTCGGCGCTGTAATTCACGACGCTCGAGGACTTGGCTATCTGATCGAGACTGAACGTCATGGGCAGAAGTTTCAATATAGTCTGTCTAGGTCCTAGCATCTGTGAAACATTTATATCCTTTCCTGATGAAAGGGTATCAGTGAGAATAGTTTGAGCGAGAGGGAAGCAACATAAACAGCTTTCGGCAATAAGTTTAGACATAGGTAGTCTCAACCCTCCGAGTAAGGATTGGTTAAGTCACTGAAGACAGACTAATATCAAAAGCCTAAATTTTCAATGATGCTTCCCTCTCTCTACTTACAGAAGTTTGAAGAGAGCAGATCAATAACAGTTCAAATTTTGCGAAAGCAGTTTACGGTGGACCAACTGCTGGGATAGATCCAGCGATCTCCGCCATCTAACAAATTTTATTCGTAGGAGATCCGCTGTGGAATATCCTCAATCACCTGACGATAGCGACAATTCCGAAGTTGAAAATCTTGATGATTCTTGCTTAGAAGAAGACTTCGAGCTCGAGGAAGAAAGTAACACAACCGTAGAGTCTTCCAACCGCGAACTTCTGACCCTAAAACTTTTGCGCGAGGCAATCCAGAACCAAAATCCCGATGATGTAGTCATGCAGGATTTTGCAGAGATAGTATTGCCCAACTTACTGAAGTACACAGTTGGAGTAACAGCTAAAGGCGGCAAGTTTTTCTCTGAATATATCGACCAAGTCGTCAATCCTAAGCGAATTGAGGAGGGTAAAGGTCCAGTTAGTCGAAATAATGCAACCGACCAGTCCCTCAATACCCATTTGCTGAATGGATTATTTCCGGCAAATCTAATTGAGCGACGATTACAAACACTGAACACAACTGTCAGAAGAGAAGTCAAAGAACAGGAACGACGACTGCTAGTTTCCAGTTTTATCCTGCATGACTTTGAAAAGTTTGACTATGATCTAATTCCTGGAATGCCAGAGAAGTTTCGGGATATTTGTAGAGATTATGATCAAAATATTGGTGCTTGTTCTATTGAAGAGCATGAGGAAATTATTGCAGTTTTGGTGAAAGCTCTCGGGCTTGATCGCCTTATTAGCCCCAATAAAACTAGTGATTGGAAACAGTATTCGCAGGATTTACTGTTTGTTATTTACAACACCCAACGACGGCGTGGGACCAATCTCAACTTGTCAGAAGAGGGGCTAAATCCAGTGCTGCGCGATCGCACCTTGGTTTGCCTTGCTGATCTCACCTGCCTCGCAGATCGCCTCTCTTCTATTATCAAGCATCCTCAAGATGCTGAAGCCTCTGGACTGTACGAAATACTGTACAAGCTAAGTAATGGTCAACTACGATTTACCTACCATGCTATTGCTGAGAACCGAGGGGTACTGACCAACGTCGTTAACAATGCTCTGATGGATGCCCATGAAAGTGTTAACGATGACGACGATAATCCCTATTACACGACCCTACTGTATTTACCTACGGGGGCTATTTATATGGCCCATAAAGATGAACTTACAATAACTCATGAAGAGATGCCTAATCGAGTAGTAGCAAGCATTAAAGAATTATGTCGTGGGCAGCTAAGGTCGCGTCAAACTGGGTTTGGGCGCGATGGCAAAGGGATGAAATATGCCGATTATTACTCTCTATTCTTTGATGATGCGGAATTAATGAAGGTGGGACTTGATGCCACCCTTGGCATTCTAAATCCCAACAAAAATTCCGTAGCTGCTAAGCGTAGTGAAAATTTAGTTGCTTTTCAAGAACGAGGAGTTCTCTCTGCCGATTATGGCTTTTCATTTAGTGACGATATTCGTATCGATCAATTAGCTGAATTTGGCGACTTGATGAGTCGAAAAATCTGGGGAGAAAGAGTTAAGCAGCTAACAACTGTTATCAAAGAACGCGTAAAGGCTAGAAAAAAGAAGAAAGATCTACCAGAGTTGCCCGAGATTCCATCGGAGGTTGAGCCAGAGTGCATTATCCATAAGGTGGCTGAGCTATGGAACCTAACTGAATATTCACCTCAGATTCGGGAAATTCAGCGAATTAATGAAACCCTGAAAGAGCTGAAGCTAAGAGGCAATAGCGGAGGGGTTCCTTACGAATGGTATTTCCTGGCGGCCAAATTTTTAGAACAGAATCCTGGCATTGAAAACCTGAAGGAAACTTGCCTGGGGGCGATCGCCCACGTCACGAAACTCACTCAACCTATTGCGGATCAATATGAAATCTCTGACGGGTGGAATGACATACGCGATTGGGTAAGTAAAGTTGTCATGCTGCCGGGTGAGGTACAAGAATCATCAGTATCGGAGCAGGTGGATGTGTTCTTGAAAGAGCTGGCTTATTACAACGCAGCAAAAAAGCCTGGGCGGGGACGACAAATGATCTGCTCCATTTCCCATTCGCCCTATTCCGTTAGCGAGCAAATGGAATCGGCGGTGTTATTTACACCCCAGGTTTATACAAATAAGCAACACTTAGAAGGCTCCAACGCCAAGCGCAATATCTCCAGCATCGCCGGTATTGAAATGATGTTGCGACAAATTTTGATGAACCAAACGAAGGCGATTGGCAAGCGTTTTGAAGATGGTAAATACCGCTATCTCTATTTTTATCCCACTTATTATTTCACGCCAGAGACCAATGCTTTTTTGCAGCGTGCCTACAGTGATATTGCTCAAACTCGCTTTGATAACAGCATTCGCAATCATTTCATTAGCAAACAGCTAGAAGCTGATTTTAGTCGGGAAAAGTATCAAACAGTGGATGCTTTTTTGATGGCTGAAAATCTGAATGAGCGAAAACAGTTGCCTGAGGATGACCCGGAATTTAAGCGCGATCGCACCTTTAAACTGTCCTACCCCGAAGACAAGCCCCTAACCTTTTACTTCATGGCTCTGCCTCCAGGACGGGACAGTACTGATACGGAATCCTGGGTTATGCCTAGTTGGTTAGCATTTGCTTTTCCGATGATTTTGGATGTGAAAACCGTTGTATCTGAATCTCCCGTTCCACCGTTCACCGATGGGGCAGAGTTCGAGGAAAGTGTGTTTCTAGACAGCGCTCCCCATGCTTTTCGGTCGCTGGTGGGGGGCGATCGCTTCCGACTCGACACCATCCTCGACCGTTGGACCGATGGCGGTAAAGTCAAACACCCTGCGCCTCTCACAACTCTGACAGCTGCCTACGCCATCCATATGGATGTCAACGCCAAACAGGGAAAAGGCGGTTATGACGACAACTGGGGGCGCTTCACTGAATTGGCAAAAGATATTGAAACTAGCCCACTTCATGTCTTTGCCTATCTAGTGAAGTGGAGTCGAGGTCAGAATGCATATGCTCCTTAACCGCAAAAAATCAAGCTATACGCCCACCATTTTTATCCCTGTTTTGATCCCCATGCTACTTACGATTTTGAAGAGGAGAAATGGAACATGACCCAAGACTCACCCCTTAACCACCCCGAGAAACTAACTGATTTGTATCGCCAATTTTATCGGGCGAAAAAACCCTACAACCCTAAAGCCAATGCTGTTCTTAAGCCAATCGATGTTGCTGCCAAGGTGATTTTAGATGCTGATTCTAGTTTGTCTCAAGGCGACGCTTTCGTTTCGATGGTAGCGGCGGAGGTGTTCAAACTGATGGACCGAGTGCGTTCGTCAACCGCTGAGGGACGGTGGGTTGTGAGCGATCGCGAAAAAGAACGTCAATTAGTTCTCAACTTTGCCCGCTATTTCGTGGTTGATGTTTTTGAAAAGGCTTTTGCGGGCGATCGCGCTCGATTAGCAGGTCGCCAACTAAACCTAATTCGTAACACCTGCGAGTTTCTTTATCGCCTAGAGCAAGACAAAGAAAACCAACAGGATCGGGCAAAGCGAAACACTAACCAGGGTGAAACCTGAGCCTCTTTCACTCAAAAACTATCGATTTAATTCTCCCCCTTACATAATCAAAGGTAACCACAAGTGACCCTACTCAACAGCATCGACGCCAAATTTTTCCACGCCGAAATTCCCTATAAGCCTATGGGCAAGTACGCCCACTTCCTGACCGTTCGCGTCACTGAATCTTATCCACTGTTTCAAACCGATGGCGAACTAAATAAGGCGCGAGTTCGTGCAGGGGTCAAGGATAAAAACACCATCAGCCGTCTATCCATGTTTAAGCGAAAGCAATCTACCCCAGAACGGCTCGTGGGTCGAGAACTCCTTCGCACTTATGATTTTGTAAAGCCTGAAGACTGCGAGTACAACGTGGAATTTGCAATGAATAATCCCGACTGCATTATCTATGGGTTTGCGATCGGAGATTCGGGATCAGAAAAATCTAAAGTTGTTGTGGACACTGCTTTTTCCATCACTGCGTTTGACGGATCCCATGAAACTTTTACCCTGAATGCCCCTTATGAGAATGGCACGATGGCATCCAAAGGAGAAAAAGGCACCACGCAGGGACAGGTGACCAGCCGTATTAATCAGCAAGATCACATTCGCCCCCAAGTTTTCTTCCCCAGCATCGTTACTCTCAAGGATCCTACGGAAGCCAGTTTTCTCTATGTTTTTAACAATATCTTGAGAACCCGCCACTATGGCGCCCAAACCACCCGCACCGGTCGAGTTCGCAATGAGTTAATTGGCATCGTATTCGCCGATGGCGAAATTGTTAGCAACCTGCGCTGGACCCAGACTATTTACGACCAAATGACAGCCGATGGGACCCTCAAGTCTCCCGATCCCCTTGATGAAGATGACGTTTCAGAAGCAGCTAAAGTGGCGATTGAGAAGTTAATGGGTGAAGAATTTATTGTGCATACTGACTTCATTGGTGATGATCAGTTTAAAGAGATTTTGGCAGAGGTAAAGTCCTTGACAGCCAACGAGGAAGGGATTCGTTCAATTTTGGAGAAGGCTAATCAGGAAGCGCTGACCTATCACGGCAAGCACATTGCTAAACCGACCACTACAAATGTGAAAGCGGGGGCGAAGAAGTGATGCCCCACATCTATCGCTGCACGTTGGAATTGCATGACAGTCTTTATTACGCTACACGGGAAATTGGGCGACTTTATGAAACTGAGCCTGTGTTGCATAACTATGCCCTTTGCTATGCCCTAGGTTTAGTGGACAGTGAAAAATATGCCACCACCGTGGTTGCAGAAGACAGTTATCGATACTTCTGCCCTGTTCAGGTGCCCATGTACGAAGCTCATCTTTTACCCCTAAATCAGCAAGGAATTTACATTACACCGGCAAAGGCTGTTCGCCATTCTGCTGTACTAAATACCTGGAAGTACGCCGATAATCGCTACCACGTGGAGATGAAAAAAACTCAGAAAAATATTCCTAGTTTTGGACGGACAAAGGAGATTGCTCCTGAGAGCCAATTTGAGTTTTTTGCCATTTCCAATCAGTCTCTAAACTTCCCTCGTTGGATTCGCTTGGGCAAGTGGATGAGTAAAGCCAAAGTTGACGTTTTGGAATTGTCAAAACCAAAACGTAATAACGCTAGGGAGTTCACCTTTCCCTTTCCCCTTAATCCACTGGATGTCATGTTTACGAATCAGGTGGTTAGCTACGACACCATCAATATGCCGCCCGTTAGTCTAATTCAAAATGTGCGAATGGTCGGCGAATACTATTCCTTTGAAAACTCAAAAGAACTGCTAAAACTACCGGCGGCGATGGAGTACCGATTTGGCAATTAGTCATCAATAACATCGGCGTCTTTCATGGACAGCGATCGTTAAAACGTTTAGTTGGGAAGAGAATTCTGATGCCCCACAGGCTTGTTCTAAATCTCCTGCCAGCGTCACCTATTCCTCCTGGCTTTACCACTGGGAGACACCTTCACGCCCTGATTGACAGCTTAGTTAGCTCTGTAGATGAGGAAATGGCTAGTCAATTTCACGCTAATCAGCCTAAAAAGGCATTTACTCTGAGTCCCTTGCAAGTGGTGGGGCAATGGCGATCGCCCCCTCCCTTCCCTGGCGATACCCCCTTACGCTGGACCCACCGCAAACCCATAAACCCCAACACTCCATGCTGGTGGCGCATTTCCCTGTTGGACGATCGCCTGTTTAATCACCTCAGTCGCCTATGGTTAAACCTCAATCCAAACCATTCTTGGCACCTGGGACCGGCAGATTTACATATCACTAGCATTTTGGGAACGCCCCAAAGTGCCCAGCCGTGGGCTGACTTTTGTGAGTATCGACGACTGTATGAGCAAGCTTCGGATCAGAATCGTAAGTTGACCTTCCAGTTTTGTACGCCCACTGCTTTTCGTCAGGGGAAATTCGATTCTGCGATGCCCACAACGGATCGGGTTTTTGGTAGTTTGCTCCGTCGTTGGAATCACCATAGCGGTTTGGAATTTCCGACCGATATTCTTGAAAATATTCAACCCAGTCAGTTTGAGATTCGCACTGAGATGGCGACGGACCCTCGTGATCAATTTCAGCACACAGGCGCGAAAGTTAACCCTTCTAATCACTTCACTGGCTGTGTGGGCAAGGTGACTTATCGAATATTGGGGCGAGCTGATGAGCTGAAGATAAAGCGGCTTAATACTTTAGCTGATTTTGCGCTGTACGCCGGAGTAGGACGCAAAACACCGATGGGAATGGGCGTTACTCGTCGGATTTCCTAACTCTAATATCCTGATTAATTCCATTGTTCTGTTGTCTAATTTCCCTGCTTCGATGCTCCATCAAGCAAGGACAGAGTTGTGGTGGTGAAAATTTTCTATGAATGAAAGTAACTACATTCCTATTGCTGCCCTAAACCAATATGCCTATTGTCCCCATCGCTGCTGGCGAATGTTTTGCGCTGGCGAATTTAGCGAGAACCAATACACCTTGGAAGGGACGGGGCTACACGATCGCGTCCACACCTTCAGCAGCAATCTGCGCGATGACACGTGGCAAGTGCGGGCGATTTGGCTCAAAAGCGATCGCCACGGACTTATCGGTAAATCTGATCTAATTGAAGATACCGACGGCAATCTTTACCCCGTGGAATATAAGCGCGGTCATCGTGGTGATTTTGAGAACGATGCCCTCCAAGTTTGCGCCCAAGCTTTGTGTCTAGAAGATATGACCGGGCAAATCCTCACACACGGTTTCGTTTACTACGCCCAATCTCACCAGCGGCAGCCTGTTGACCTTACGCCGGAATTACGGGAAATGGCGATCGCCACCATTGACGCTGTTCAAGAACTTTTCCACACCGGTCACATGCCCAAACCCGAATATACCAAACGCTGTAAAGGCTGCAGTTTATATACCCACTGTTTGCCCCGCGCTGCCAAAAAAATCAGCAAATATCGCGAATCAAACTAACGCTAAATCGACAAAAAACATGGGAACCGTTTACATTTCTACCGACGGCGCTTTCATTGGAAAAACTGACGAGCGCCTCCGAGTTCGTGCCCATAAAGAAACCCTGCTCGATGTTCCTTTAATTAAAGTGGACGGGGTCGTTGCATTAGGTCGAGCTACGGTGTCACCGGACGCTCTAAAAGAGTTATTGGAACGCCATATTCCCCTCAGCTTTATGACCCGTACCGGTCGCTTCCTCGGACGACTAGAGCCGGAATTAAACAAAAATATTTTCGTACGCGCTGCCCAATGGAAAGCCGCCGGAGAGACCCCGCGATCAATCCACATCGTCCGCAGCTTTATCCGAGGAAAACTTAAAAACTATCGCACCGCCCTGATGCGCGCTCGACGGGAAGGCATTGCCCCCATTGAACCAGGCATCACCCGCCTAGAACAGGCGATCGCCCCCATCAACCGCACCCAAACCATTGACTCCCTACGCGGGCTAGAAGGAGCCGGAAGCGCAGCCTACTTCACCCACTTCACCCACCTCATCCGCAACAAAAACTTCACCTTCACCACCCGCAACCGCCGTCCTCCTACCGCCCCCATCAACGCCCTCCTCAGCTTTGGCTACGCCCTCCTCCTTCACGACATTCAAGGAGCCATCAACATCGTCGGCTTCGACCCCTACCTCGGCTACCTCCACACCCAACGCTACGGTCGCCCCTCCCTAGCCCTAGACCTAATGGAAGAATTTCGCCCCCTCGTGGTGGATGCCATGGTCCTTGCCGCCATTAATCGTAAAGCCCTGACCCCCAAAGACTTCGAGAACGAGCCCGTTAGCCACGCCGTTTCCCTTACCGATGCAGGACGGCATACATTCTTGCGGCTTTACGAACAGAAAAAGCAATCAAAATTCAAACATCCCGTCATGGGTCGACAATGTACGTACCAAGAAGCTTTTGAAATTCAAGCGCGGCTACTCGCCAAATACTTAATGAGCGAAACCGAACAATATCCACCGCTGGTCCTGAAATAAGCGATCTCCACCTATTTTTATCACCGCCCGTAAAGCTCTATGTATATCATTATTTCCTACGATATTTCTGACAATAAACGTCGCACTAAGATACACAAGGTGCTGTCATCTTACGGTCAATGGATGCAGTTCAGCGTATTTGAATGCAGCCTAACAGCGACACAGTATGTAAAGTTGCGAAACCGTCTGAATAAACTGATTAACCCTGAGGAAGACAGCATTCGCTTTTACTTTCTCTGTCAGCATTGTGAACAAAAAGTAGAGCGAATTGGTGGCGTACAAGTTAGGGATGACACTGTTTTCATTGTTTAGTGGATGTTTGAAAAGTCTGATCGGACACTTCAAACTGGGTCTGAATGCTGTGATGAAAGAGCGCAAACACGCATTCT
>ERZ1740065.2449-NODE-2449-length-11526-cov-13.439282_pt1 | contig 11526 bp, 14 predicted proteins | sample MGYA00581738_ERZ1740065 | MGnify/ENA primary metagenome ERZ1740065 (study PRJEB43018, sample SAMN04849749) | marine metagenome | isolation source: floating plastic debris | place: Pacific Ocean | collected 2008-09-01 | study: EMG produced TPA metagenomics...
GGGAGGGGAGGGAGGGAGAGAGTGAGTTTCAAGAGGGGAGAGGAAGGGAGGGGAGGGAGGGAGGGAGAGAGGGGAGAGGAAGGGAGAGAGTGGGAACCATTGGATACCGAGTATATACTGTAGAACCAGATTTGATAGAGAAGGGCCTCGAAAATAGTAACAAAAAATGATCGTTACGTTGGAATTCCCTATAGAAATTACACCCATTATACTTGATATAAGAGTTGTCTTCCCATTTACAGGATCACTATCGTTAGATCGCTACCGTTAGATCGCTACCGTTAGATCGCTACCGTTAGATCGCTATCATTTTGATTTCTTGATGATTTTGAAGGAAACATTTCTGTCGCTATCAAATCCAGCTCCACAGTACAAATTCATGTAACTTTGGTAACACATAGGGCAGCATTACCTTCCGCCTCAACTTCTCCTGCTGTGCCTCGCCTCTCTCGTCAATCTGGAGGTGGAATGGCTCTGGCACCGTGACAGTGGGGGCTTGACGAGCAGGAAGAGGAGCTGGCGTAGGTGGCAGCGGCTTGGCCTTGAACTCTCGAAGCTACAAGGACAGCCCATTTAACTCACCTACTGAGGTGGCAGTAGACAGCTAAAGCGGAGTTCTATCGAGAGCGCATGATGGCACAAACTTTTTCTACCAAGGAATTCACGCCGATACGAAGCGAAAGGGTAAGTAGTGCAACATGACGACAGGTTTGCTGACAGAACTACTCGCCTTTCTCTCCGCCTCCTCGGCCTTCCTTGTAAGCTCTTCCCTGCGCTGTCGGATTTCGTTATTTTTGTCTTCGAATGTGAAAGGCTGTGCGACAGTGGCCTTATGCTCCAGCACAGGCTTGAAGACGCTGTCATACTTTGGCACGGCCTTTGCTCGGACTATCTGCTCCTCGACCTAGGCAAGGATATGCAGTCGTTGAAGCGCCTAAAATTTCCTGGTTCTACAGAGTAAGTGAATTGCAGGGAGACAACTACAAATTCACTCCGCAGGGCTGTACCAAAGGTGCTAGGGACGCATGCACCAATGAACTGGGGCCTGAAACATCTGCATCAAGTAGCCGAAACAGTCTAGTACATCACCATTTATTTTGTTGGGGCTCAGTTCACTAGAAACGCTCTCCATTCACAGCACTGCATTCGCACCGCCCACTACTGTGTTGAACCAGCCCACTAGGACTTTACCAGGAACCACCCATGGGTAGGTTTTTACTAGCAGGCTCCTGGCCCCGGGGAGCCCCAGGGTTTGGTCAGTTAGCAGAACGTCCGGAGTCAGAGCACGAGAATCAAAACCTAAAATGTCTGGGTGACAGTGGAATGCCCTGTGAACATCATATTAACAATCTAGTAAATCAAATCTCAGACGCGCTCCACATGTCAGGCGCGTTGAACATGTCTGCGAGGAAGCTTACGTACTTCATTTTCTGCGGGTTGCCTGGCTGCGTATCTGGCTGCACGCTCACTAGTAACAAATTTTGGCTCCACGGGTTCTGTTATTGGCAATCTCTCGGCATGCTTCAGGCCGGACGGACCATCGAATATCTTCTTGTTCAGCGGGGCAGCTTTGAACTTTTTCCTACAGAAACCATTCCAGTTTGAATACTGGCTCTCGAGTGCTGAAGGAAAGGAAATCTGTGCCATAATAAGCTACTCGTTCAACTCCTTGAGAAGCATGTTCTCCCTCTCCTCGGACGTCGGTACACGAGGAGCACGATCTCGCAGCTTTGTCTGCAGCATCGGACTGTGTGGAATAGTGGCCACTGGTGCCACCTTCTTATCATATATCGTCCGTGGACTAGCAGCTGTCAATGCAACAATTGATTAGAGATAAGAAGTCTGCAAGTCATCTGTTACTACCAAATATTCAGCGATGGTTAGTAAATGATGGTGGAGGTATATTGTAGCCTCCGTAACTGGTTCTGATGAGTGAACTGGTGTTGGGTTAGGTGGTACATATTTTATTGGACCTTGAACTGCCCAACTGCCGTAAAAACTCTTGCCACTTAGTGACAGGCTAGATATAATATGGCGTTGATATGGACAGACACAGACACGTTGTGCTATCCACTCTCCTTCACTAACTCTGGCATACTGAGCTGATATCCCTAGTGAGTCCTGCCCACATGAAATGCACTCACCATTTAACTCTCTGAGCACCATAGACTGATAGACTGATAGACTGATAGACTGCAATCCATTGGAGCCCAGGACAAAGGGCAGCCACCGCAGCCAGTGGGAGTGAAAGGATAAATGGGAGGAAAAGGGCGACCAGGAAGCAATGGAGAATGTATTAAAATTTTCCGATCACTCTTGCAGCTACATACAGGGAAGGCATGGTGGCTCTGTGTAGCCACCATGCCTTCCCTGTATCTCCACCAAGCGAATGGTTGGTGTCCGAGTTAATATAGTTGGAGTTAATATAGTTGGTGTCCATAAACTCACCCTTGTTTGCTAGACTGACGCCACCAGCTCTTTCAGAAGCAAAAGATCGCCGCGGGTGCTGGTAGATTGTTGTTGGGAAACTGTCAGCGATGTTCTTCTTAGCAGTCTTATAAACAAACGGATGGTTCGCCTTATGACCGTGATAACCCGGTTGTACCTATGTGATTCCTACTCACACCAGGTACCTGCTGGTCAGCTCGGGTCGTCATGGTATGCAACTTGCCGGTAGGCAGGCCGGGGCAGTTCCTGGGCTTGGCACCGGAGTTGCTGATTTGTCTGAGGGCATGCTGGTTCCTCTTTCTCAGGCTGTCCATGGCAGCCTTCTCAGCCTGTGCTGCCTCCATCTGTAGATCCTCCGTAGATTTGCCTGAACTCGTACGTGTTCTCAGCCTAGAAAAAACGATCTCACCATCTTGAAATCCTACAAACTACCGGCCACCGGCCCTGGTACAGGAATCAATACTGACGAGTGCAATTTTGGGGTGACAGGGATGGTGGGCCTGGCAGCCTTGGCAGGCCCGCCTCCGCTGCTGTCGAGGGTCTTCCGTTTTGATGGAGATGCGCTGCTGTCTCTTGCTGATATCTTCTGCAGAGTGGAGGCCGTGGGCTTCATAAGCCTACAAACAGAATACACAATAATTCCAGGTTGGAAACAAGCTGGGAAAAGCTGTGCGGCAAAGTACACTCAGGACAAACCTGTTCAGTGAGCCTGATCTCTTCACTGAGCAGGATCTCTTCAGACTGGTGTTGTTGTTACTGGAGCCACCAATGAATGATGTCGGTTTGGCATGAGGGCTGGCGACGCTGAGTCGCGATGTCGAGGAGGAACGACCTATCAAGGTCATCTTCTGCTGTCGTGAGGACGCAGACGCGGTTGAACTCGACGTCCGAGCATGCATGACTGGAGCTGACGTAGAACTCGCTGATGAGGTGCTGTTCCTTGGTCGACGTCCTGACACAGCGCTATCCTGGGACAGAGTGCGAGCTCGCAGAGTTTTGAGAGGTGATTTCTTCCCCTTGAAAGGAGTTCCACTATGCTTATGCGAGTTCTTAGACGCTGATGCCACGGTTGATGATGTTGATGATGATCGTGTTCGTAGAGTCTTGGCGCTTGTGCCGTCACACACATCACTTCTTCTTGGATTGGGAACCTTTGAGTTATTAGCGGTTGACCTTATAGGTCGTGGGGTATTTTTTAGAGGCATCTTATTGTTGACACCTGGTGTCTTTGCTGGACTACGAAGTTCCAGTTTCGATATTTCTGACTTTTTGGATTCTTTATCCTCCTCTACATCTTCTAAAACTCTTTCAACAGTTTTCTGTTTGGAGTTGATTTTATGCTTTGCTGATTCATCGGGCCGGGTGACATTACTGATAGGTTTCAAAGATGGAGAATAGTTGACTGGCATGTTCTCGTCCATATGTACAATTATTGGGGTAGATTCAGTCATAGACCGAGTGATACGCAGTGGTGTAGATGAGTCCATATCCAAAGGCAAGGGTTGAGCTGGCGTCTTGATGATCCTGTTTTCAAAACACAAGCAAGCACTAAATGAGAAGGGCATTGCATAAAAAACTAGGGAATCGTTATTGTCTTATGTTAAATAACACAGATTTACATCAAATTAGTAAGAAAATACAACGAGAGAACTTATAAACTAGAAGAAAATTAATTCAACAGGATTCAACAGCCATACCTGGGAGAGCCAGCATTGGCACTGTTCTTTACAGCACTTCTCAACAATCGAGGGGTTACATTTCCGATATCTTTAAAAACCTGACCTGGGCTCCTAAACTTCAGATCTTGCATTTGCGATACAAGAGCTGTTGAAGTTGTTCCGCGCTCACCAACCACTTTCTTCTCTACAATTTTCAAAATGAGGGATAGGACGTAAGCTCCAAGGTTTTTAGCTGAAAAAGAATACGCAAAAACTTACCGAAAATAGATTCGTTTACTGATTGATCAGTGGCATTGAAGTCAACACATTGTGGTGCATCCATCTCATAGAGAGAATCGATAAAAGCAGATTGATCCATGATTTATGTAGCCTTGATTGATATCTCAGCTATAAAATGGAAGCGAACATGAGCGAAACTTTCAAAAGTTAGCACCAAATTTTATAGGTCACGACTTTGTCCAATGAGAATTTGAACGATGGCGATCGAAACTAATGAGTAGACAACTCTCAATAATATCGTATTCGGTTGTATGCCCTACCGTCTTCCTTTGATGCGGGGAAAGACAAATCCAAAATGAACGGTCCGATACGCTATGAAGCAACTAGGGAATGGGAACACATTACAGTAACCATAGCCAGTCACTCAGAATCAGGTACACTGGATATGATGATCTCCAAACTCAAAATCCCTGCAGGATTTTTGTGCAGTCTTCTCACGAAAATCTACTACAGGTAGGTCTATGTCATAGCTATCTTGATTCATATAGCAAAGCTGTGATATCATTTTGAAGTCACTGTCAGAAATTTATGTCATTGGCTTTGTATATCAACTAAATTAACAGAAATAACTATGGCATAGACCTAAGCAGGCTGTTATAGATCAGTAACAATAGATCAGCAACAGCAATTTAATATCATAGCTACAAGACGGCATAAAAATTTCACGGAGATCTTGAGCCTCTGAGTTCTGACATCAGCGATGAGTGGCAGCCTTATGATGGGAACTAAATGGTGTGAACAAGAAACCATCAATTCCTGAGATTTGTTTTCATTTTGAAATTGTGGGTGTCATCGAGCTTGTCTAGAATGAAATGCAAGACATGAGCAGCGCAAAAAAGATAACAATGTGGCAGCCAAATCGGTGTCTATTGTATTTCTGATGTGACAAGTAACACATTCAATATGTATAGATAGAGAGCCAGCCTGGCAAACTAGATGTCTCAGCTGTTTCATGGAGATACATTCAAATGATCACATAATATTGTCTAGCAGCAGTAAAAAAACTCAGCGAACTTCCTAACTTGCAACCACAGAATACTGCGACAACCTTATTTCAGTTCTTCCTTGGTTTTAAGTCAAACATTATTCTAACCGCACTCTTGATCGCCTTACAAGACTGTTGCCACGATGAGAACTGTGACTGTGTAGTGGAATGCAACTCGCTGAAGAGAGGCTGAGTGCTGGATTCCTCGCACGCTAGCTGCTCTATGGCGATTGGACTTCCCAAACTTCCTTCAACCAACCGCGCCATCTCCACCGCTTTCTTCCTCGCGTTGACGACAGCATTGCTGGCTGACTGAGCCCTACAGTCAGAGAGAATGATGAATACCAACAAGTCAACAGTGACATCATGTTGAAATTGTTAGAGAACAGCATCTCAAAATGCCAGAATATAAACCAACGTGAGGTTTACATCTTACAACATCCTGGATTTAGAAACTTTTGTGCTATGAAAAAACTGACCGCAATGACACAACCACGAGTAGCCTGGTGTAGCTGTGATAATAGAACCTTGCGACTGGCATGAGGTCAAAATACTTTTAGACAGTAAAACCTACATGAGAAGAGGCTGGCAGCCTATGACCTGTCTGCTAGTGCAAAAGGAAAATAAAATGCCAGAGCCATGACCTTGTGTTTGTCGAACAATACAGTATGTTATAGTGCGATTCGACTCATTCGATCATGGTGCAAAACAAGTGAAGACGGTTATTTTTTTAAAATAGACTTTCGCGTTCAATCAAACGATTTTTGCTTCTGCAGTACCTACTAGTAGTAGGATTAGTGATCGACTACCAGTTGGGATTCTTGCAGTCAGTGACAGCCGACTCAGCAGAGGAAACAGTCTCCTATTTTACTGTCACCACTTTCTGTGCCGATGCTACTGTTTGTCTGCTGAGAGATTCATTGGCTTTGGATCTCAAAGAGCTAAATGTGCAAGAGCTGTGTCTGCAGTCTGGAAGTGAGACAGATAAACATAAATATAAATAGCACACCTGGCTTCCTATTGATCAATGATAGTACCTATCTCATACCTATCTCATACCTATCTCATACCTATCTCATACCTATCTCATACCTATCTCATACTTGCCCAGATGACTTGGAAGGCTATCGTTTGAAATTAGAGAGTTAGGATGTACTGCGTTTACCTAAGTTGCAGCCAAACCAGGCATACTTCCACTACAACCAACTCCACGAGCCACAACAAGTGTTGCATACCTGGCATGTGACATAGCAGACGGACTAACGGAGAATGATATCGACGATAATGACACAGATTCATCCAACTTCTGGGTCAATACTTCACTCAGATTGCACAGCTTCTTTACATCACTGCATGTCAAAAACATTTCAGTCGTGTGACTGTAGCCATGTTGAACTGAGTTGAATGTTCTGACTTCAGAGTCCTGTAAAATAGGAAACGTTACTGTTACTTGCAGATGGTTGGGTAGCAACATTTCTGTTCTAGTATGGATTCTGATTGAACACGATAACCTCATCTTTGACATACAACAGATTTTTGTACAGCTTTAGTACGTACCTGTATTTGCGCGTTTTGTATCGCCTGTTTGATGTACAGGACTCTTCTGTCTACACTGTCTTTTGCCTGCGAAACACTTCCCTTGTGACTTGAGACGGTGATTAAAAGATGGCACTGATCTGGTACAATGACGAACTCTCCAGATGCCTCAACATTGATCGAGCGCTTTACAGCATTGAGAGACTCATTCTTTTTTCCAACATTATTGCTAGCGTGTCCGTTTTGGTTCTGGACGGATTTGATAACATCCATAATGCATATAGATTATTACCCTTATCGTTAGCACTTAGAAGGTGCACTTCCCATAAATATATTTGAATTCTCTTCCTCCAATCAATGCAACAAGTCACTCACTGGAAAACCTCTGGTTGAGAACAAAGATTACAAGTGTGAGTGAAACGATGCATAATAAATTTTCAAAACCAGAAAACTGCAAGCAAGATTCATACAACGACCTTGAACCTGAAACAAGAGGAACCAAAACAGAATATGGAACGAGAGCGACAATCGACGATATCGATGGCGATTTGATATTGACACTAGGTCTAGATAGGTTACTAGAGACGCTACAAAGAGAAGATAACTCTTGTAGTTAGTCGCTCTCTACCCTGCAGTTACATGTATGCTAATCTGTGCTGATGACAGCCAACCAGCACATTGCATGTTGCTGTCGCAATTGGACGGCAGCAAGGATTGTCTACTAGGAAAGTCTTTGTTATTACTATTTTGAAGTGAACATAATTTATTTTAGTGAATGAAATGAAGTCAATGATTGCATCGATATCAATTATTGTATGGAAATGAGTCAAATGGGACAATATCGGAAGGTAGGTATGAGAAACCAATCACTAGAACAGCTGTTTGAGAATTGACTGATGATTATGGGATATCCCTCTACCAGGCATAGGTATCAGAAAATTGAGAAACCAGTAGCTTCCAAATGTCTTCTGAAAATTATACAATGGCCTTATCTTAGCCCAAGATCTTTTACCGCTACTCCACCACAGAGACAACTCGTGTGGCGTGAGGTCACCAGCGATGAGAACCAGTTCCCATATAAATAGAAAAAGAGAGAAAATCCCAGTGAAAAAGCTGCACACGAGCAAGAATGAGTGGTAAAACGTGGCATAATCCAAGTATCCGGTGATGAGCTTCATCAAACTGAACGGTGGGAAGTAGTGGTAGAAATCCAGGCTGAACACTTCATAGTATGTAGAAGACAAGTAGTCACTTAGAGTGCTGAAACCTAGTAGCAAGCCGACAGCGCAATGTAGGCAGTATATTGCAAAGTACCCCTGATTCAGCTCTCCAATGCATATGCCGGTGAAGAAACAGTGATGGTCACGCTTTGGAATGCAGTGATGACACAGTGGACAGTGGTGGCAGCGAGGTGGCTGTGGGTGCTGACAGTAGCTGCATTGTCTCCAAACGTTTTGAGGGAGGTTTATATCACTAGTTGGAGTATAAAACGGTTTGTACGTCCGACATAGGAAGAAATTGGCTAATATACTAAACAGTGAGTAAGTTGCCAAGCACATCACAGGAGAAGAGTTAGCATCATAAACATCCGGGGCTAAGAATATTATCGCCAGATATACTAATAGTGTCATCACGAAGAAGTAGTAGAATCCAAAAACGTTCATACATTTTATGAATCCGTTGGAAAACGTGCCGCTCTTCTCGAACACGTCAGCGGGAGTGATCACAGGTTGATATTCTCCTGTCGTGATCATTAGCTCCTCTCTACAAGATGAACTATGTATCATACAATCTTATCCACAACGATTAGGGACGACTTGTCAGCATGTAGGTTTAATTGATGACGCAATAGAAAAGACAGCCCAGGAACGTGCTCTATCAACTATTTCTTCAACATCAACAGTACATGTACATATACAAGCACGCATGCATACATACATACCATATATAACACTAGGAGGGAAGGGTCGTCTGGCTGTCCTTCAAAACTGCGTGAAGCCTAAAGGAGGAGGCTGTGTATACGTATACGGTGTATGACAGCTGTATGTGAACAATAACATAGCCATGTATGTACGGAGGAGGACGCGATAGGACGGAGGTAGTACCTTTCAAGCTACAGATATGGGATTTTTCTCTATACGGTCCAAGATTTTTTATGCTATCTGATACATGATTGGTCAAAAAAGTGTTGTAGCTCTACAGGGTCTTTTTCTGCTACACAATGAGAGAATATTATTCACAATCAGTTTGGCAGATATAATTAATGATGTATCTCGTAGTTGGTGAGTAAATGTAAGGTAAAAACTATGGTGAATAGACTATAATAATAATAACGCATGGCTTGTCCGTAATCACAAGCACGCGAGTGCCGAGAGAAGCGCTGTTTTTCACTTGTTTTTTTTCTCGTTTCCTATTTATCCCATTATTCTGAGGTCGAAAGATATATATTTCTCACGAAAACTTTGATAAATATCATAAACAACAACAAAAACCTATCCGATCCGTACCTTCTTCGGCATGGACCAATCGTGTATCAGATAACATCGGAGACCCCGGACTGTATATAGAAGGATCCATAGATATGGGCGAGAGTAAGTGATAGGAGAGAACAATTTGTCCATCGCGCAATAGTAATCTAATGAATCTAGACATCAATGGTGCGCGGGGTGGTTGCGCGGTGTGGTTGCGCGCTGACTTGGAAAGTTAAAAATCTCTTTTTCTATCACAACTGAAGAACTTTCATAAGATTGAAGCTGGTATACTTCATACTTTCTGTAGTACTATTATGAGCAATAACATAATGTTTAAGTAAATCATATAGCCGTACACACATAGTAGTTTTTTTTCAAAACTAAATTCGTCCGATGACGGATTCGGAGGGTATTATTTTTTAGACACCCTGATATCATGCTGTAGTGTAGTTTCACTTTGATTTTGTTGCTTCTATCGCATGGATGGCTGTCCAAGCAATAACAATGCATTGCTTCTATTTCTCTTTACGACAGAAAGCTGTTCCAAGCTGTGAAACGTTCTGCCAGGAATTAGACTCATCTGGAGTTGCTGGTCGGAACGCGCTCGTCAACCATAGCATACATGGATGCTGTCGCTGTCGGTAGGTTCACAGCTAGCTCTGATGATTACAAGAGAACTGCCACAAATTTATTTCACTTTTTAATCCTCAATTTTTAGACTGTGATGTTTGTGGAGAGCAAAGTCACACAACAGAAGCCTGCCCTGATTTACAGGCCGATGATGATGACGTACGCTATCCCGACATATCCCTGTACGTCAAACTTGAATTTTACATTACCTCGCGCGCGAGCTATCTGGCTAATTGTGCCAATTGTTTCTTGGTCCTTTAGAGCTCGCCGAACTCTGCCGCCTGATTTCCAAGTAGTCGAACAAGATGGTCGTCTGAATGTCACAAGTCTGAAAGAGATACCTGCCCGAACCAAGTTTGGACCTGTTATAGCCAAGATGCTCAACGAGCCTGCGGATAAGCAACTTCCATTCTCACTAGAGGTGCAGATCTCTGTCTCTCTGTTCTATCGTTTCATCACCATCAGCTCACCAATAACATTCTTACTTCCAGTTGCTATTAAGTTCCGGGCAAAAGATATTCCTGGATCTCTCAAGTGAGAACGAATGCAATTGGCTGAGTCTCATACAGCCAGCAACATCTAAACAGGAGCAGAACATGATAGCATTTCAGTTGGGTAGGGAGATATACTATAGCACAGCTAGACTCATAAAGCCAACAGAAGCTCTCAGGGTCTGGTACGCTACAGGCTACGCTAGAAAGCTGCACAAGACAGAAGATCCAATAACCTTGTTTCCTGAACCTAGTGAGTATTTTTTGCTTTGGGCATTGTCTGCCCATTTCACATACAAAGATCTCAGAGAATTGGGAGAAGTAACTTGAGCTCAATGTAAAACTTAGGCTCACCAAAGTGGCTTAATCGTTTTATGTATGAGAACTTTCCCTTGATATAATACTTAGACGTGACACTAGAAATGAATGAGAACTTCTTTTTAAAATGGTAACTGGCACCAGCCAGCATTTTTAGCTCGAGTTTTCTCTCCTTCCCTCTCTTTCATAACGATTTGATTGATGAACTTGATGAAGATGATGAGAACTCAGGCTAAACTTGCTGCTCTTGTGTTTTAGCGGTAGCCAATACGCTGGATAGTCTGCAGTGTCAGCTCCTCTTCTCCTGCAATTTGTGCTGTGACTTGGTATTCAGCTCTCAGGAGGACCTGCAGCTTCACATGTCTAGTCACAGTAAGCCCGTGGCAGCGCTGCCTGCTGATAGGCTTTCCAATCATTTGCTGTCTGACAGCAACCAAGTACAGATCACCCCTGAGCCAAACTACACTCAGCAGCATTGCCGTTGGTTCTTCAAGGGATACTCCTGGTTAATAGACGGCAATCTCCTCGTGAAATAACTCCTGCTGTAATTATGTAGGTGTGGAGCTACAGGCTGAAGATGCTACGTCAGAGGCTGTAATGGTTACAGATAAAGCTGGGTATGTAATCTATCTAGGCTCTCCCGCTCTCCCGCTCTCCCGCTCTCCCGCTCTCCCGCTCTCCCGCTCTCC
>ERZ1740065.2450-NODE-2450-length-11523-cov-7.599058_pt1 | contig 11523 bp, 8 predicted proteins | sample MGYA00581738_ERZ1740065 | MGnify/ENA primary metagenome ERZ1740065 (study PRJEB43018, sample SAMN04849749) | marine metagenome | isolation source: floating plastic debris | place: Pacific Ocean | collected 2008-09-01 | study: EMG produced TPA metagenomics...
GATTTACCTTCTCTACATTCTCAGCAAATGTCTTGTCTCCAACTCTTGGGCAGCCGAAACTGTATACAGACATGTCGTCATGTTGAACCAATCCATCATCTACTGCAAACGCAGACGCCATTGATGCCAGTGCTCCACCAAGAGAGTGTCCAATCATCGCTACTTAAAGTTGTACACAAAAGGTCTCAACAGAGTTGAAGACAAGGTTTGCGCAATATTCAATAACCATAAATTGCGATAGTTAAACACACATTTATAATTTCATTCATACAATAAGAGTTTCTCTACATTGAAGCTAAACCCATTTTCGCACGACTTGTAGGAGTTGCTGTCCCTTCTTTTTACAATGTTTCAGTTAGATTTTGATGTCGCATCTGTAGAATGAGGCGACCAGTGTGCTTACATAGAGTTCAAACTGCGATCTATTTGTTATCGTAGCAGGCGAAAGTCTGAGGCACTACAGCTGCTGGCTGATCTGTAAGCTAACACAAACTTCAGGAGAGTGTGACGTTGACCTAGTTTTTTTGCACGTTACCAAGGAGTGTGATCTTTCAACTGCAGATTCTCACTCTGATTGCAGCCTTGTGCAGTTTTATCTACACGCCCGGGTTAACCATCTTGCAAGCATATCACCATACCATTACCTCCCTCAGTAGAAACCTTCATATCATCACGCGGTATGCTCATCTTTATGAATGACGATAGGCAGTATTAAATTTTCTCGCTCTAATGTCAAAAACAGACGATAAGACAACTCCAACCTATTGTGAATAACACAGGGTTAGCCATAGTTTACAGCAAATTAAGCATATTAGTTAATATAAATTTATAACTTTCTATACAGAAATTTTGTTGTTGCCTATCGCCCAATCCTTGACTTACATGCAATTGCCTGTGCGCTCTATACCAAAGTGACTGATCAAAGGCACTAATGTGTTATATTACTCGCTATAGTGCTGAATATGCAACAGTCTCGTCATGAAATAGTAAAAATATAGGCCACCAACCTTCAGTGACCCAAACAGACAAAGTCAGGAGAGGATAAGGTCAAGGAAATTACCTTGTAGCTAGGGTATTTAGCCATGGCTCTCTGCATCTCTGCCCTCACGCAGGGATAGATGTTTTTGTGTCCAAGACCAAAGTACATTTCCACCTAAATGAAAATGCAGACAAAACTGGAATGGCAAGGTTGCAGGATAGAGAGGAACAGGGATTGGTGTATGAAGAGACCGTTTGCATAATCCATTGAAGGCAAAATTTTCAAATGTAGGAACATACATATGATGTAAATTATACATGATGACCTGAGATTGTTGAGATTAATACCCGTGAAGCCATTTGTAATTGTATCTGGCACGATAAATTCAAGGCAGTAAGTCAGTGCAGTACCAGCATAGCGAGTCTGTAACTTACCTTGCCCAGTTTAGTTGTCTCCATAAGCCAAGAAGGAGATAACAGAATTTCCCAAGCAAACTGTGAGGCACTGTTTGTTCCCCTGAAGACTGTTACGACCAGCTCCTTTTCATGATCAACACCAAGTAGAGCTGAACAGCGCTCCTTTCCTTTCGGTGTGACACGACATTCGACATCAACTATATATGTCATCTAAAAATATGTGGAATTTTGCATATACGCCCACTTCCATCATGTCTATAGTTCAAGCAAGCATACATTAAACTTCAAGATATAGATAAAATTGCAAGATTCTCTTATGAGCTTGCGCGCTGAGAGTTTGCCGCGCCATAAGGGTTAGGCTGTCATATGCGGCGCCAGACTACTCTCGGTTTATAGGCAGATAGGAACACAACAGTGGCTAGCGGGGCCAGCAGGAGGGCTGCAGTGGAAGCCCGCAACCTCTCAACACCTCCGTGTCTCAGGGTTCAAGCTCTACCACGGAGCAATTGCCTACTTTTACGTCATATTTCACTGCACAAACGTCCATGCACCACTGATTCAACTATCGGAACTTCATTGAACCTATCATGATCATAATTTATACGTTTATACAAAATTTGGTAGGACACTCTGTCTCTTAGAAAATGTGATGCCTACCTCTGCTTTTCCGACGCCAAAGTATTCATCAGCCAGCTCAACCATCTTTGTGTTGTTTATATCCTTGGCAACGACTTCTGCAAAGGTGCTCCACTGAAATGAACGAAGACCCATTTCAGGAGTGTACTGATCTCCGGCAGATAAAACACCATTACTGGTGACTGCGGTGACAATTAGCACCTGTATCGCTAGATGGAAACTCATTATAACCATTAATAACAGAGAGGACCAACTGATTGGTTCTTTCTGACTCGATGACTTTAGAATGAACTCTATATAGCACAGCCAAACCTGCCATATATGAGTACAGACTTGCCTAACGCGTTCATTGGCTATTATTGAAAATATCACTTAATATTGATAGGAGAAAGTACACGCATCGACGGAAGATTCGCAAAAGCCGATAGACTGTTTGTTCTTCATCTTGCTTTTGACTATGTAGTTGAGATGAAAGCTAGTATATTTGTGCGACTGTTCAAACCCCCCCTCCCCCCATTAACAACAAAGCTCAGAGAAATATCGGCAAGACATTGGAAAATGAAGCCAGTTGCTGAAGAGCAGGGTAAATATCTGCAGAGGTGTATGTTAATCAAATAGTTTTCTGGTCACTGCTCTTCTACACAGCACTCAATCCATCAAGCATAGACGTAGTAAAGAGTAATTTATACACGCATCCAATGATGGAGAGCCAACAACCTGCCTCTCTACGCTGATGAAATCAACCTCTACGTCAGAATGACCGAAAGCCTAACTCCGGGTCTACTCTGACCAGTGTGTCCAGGGATGCTATAGAGCTTCTTCAAGGTGGTTGTAAATCTGAAGGACTTGAAATCTTGAAGACCCAATTTTCTTGCCTTTCATAACGTTTCAAAATCCTTCCGCATGTTAGCTAGATGCCTATCATATTTTAGTTCAAAACAACAAGGTCTGACTGCTGGCTGGAGAGCAGGATAAAATCAATAATAACAACTTTTTCCCATCATTTCTGGCTTCTAGAATACAGGAGTGTCCCAGTAAATATGGGAAGCTCAACAGTTATCCTCTCCAACACAGCTGCCTTGCGTGTTACTAAAAGAGGTCCCGTGGCATACCACTGATACTCTGATATGATCTGTTAAATGTTTCAGCCAAATGAAGGCATGCTATGATAGACATTAAAAACCTGGCCAGAGGAGCGTTGAGATCATTGGTCATACCTTAGGACCACAGAGTACAGCTGATGACCTTGACAGGACAACAGTGCTGATCTTATCTACCACTGTGGCACATGCAAGTTCTAAGCTTGTCAAAAAGTGATTTTCCTCGATAGAAGACTCATCCAGTATTCCAGTTCAGAAAATTCATCAGGCATATGAGCCATTGATCAATACAAAGCACCAGTTAAATCATCAGAAACCTTACTGAAGGTGGTAAGATATCTCTTCATAACAGATTAATATAAGTACACAAGGTGAACGAATGGCTGCTCATGGAAAGCTCGTACAGTTTTCCTAGAAACTAGCAGCTGGCTTTGTGAGATTTTTCTTCAGTCGTGTGGCGGTGAAAGAATGAAAGTTGAGAATCTGTGGTTAAACTATCGAATATCAGCTGCATTTCTGGCACCTGGAGAGCAAGGTCACTTCCATATTATAAGGGCTGCTGCCACATGGGCGAGAATGCTGTCTGGCACCAATGTTCTCAATCCTGTAACACGAGACACTGCTGTAAGCAGCATGAGAGTAAGTCATCTTCGGAGTTATCCAAACATGGAGGGAGAGATTAGCAAACTTGCAGTTTCCTCTAATGTAGCATGTGTAACAGAGGCTGGTGCAAGTGTACTGAAGTTTCTGTAGGTGAGACAGGTACACTGAATAGCTGATTGCATTCACTCCGTCTGCAGACTGTGCCTAGTTTGGTAGAGCCCATTGGTAATATACTGGTATCACGCAGAGACAGACAGCAGAGTGTGCTAGGCTTTCCTCGGCCATGAATAACTGTCCCACTGATGCCTGGCTACTTTTGAACAATCCAGACAGCTGGCGATTGGAATCAGTTTGTCACCCCTCAGCTGTTCACCTTGACATTCGTTATTCTTTCTTGCTGATATACCAAAAAGCCTCACACCCACATCTTTTTCCAGCCTCTCCTCGCTCTTCTTTCTTGTTCCTTTCCTTGTTAGCACACCATCGTAAAACTGTAGCTAGTGCTCCTTTGATTCCTTCATTTACAGAAAGCAATCTTTGAGGCGCCTTTTTGTAGCAAACATCCCCATGGGGCAGAGCTGGGAAATGTCAACGTTTGCAAAAGTTATGTCAAGTGTGAAGCTCCTATCTGTGGAATCTCAAGTCATCCGTTTACCATCCAGATGCCAGTGGTTGAAGTAATAATTGAAGTCAAGTCTTGAGTGGTGAGATTTTTTTAAGTCTAAGTCAGGCGTCAAGTCAAGTCATCGTCAAGTCATCGGTATCGGAGTCTACATGAGTATGAATTCAGTTGTGAATGGCATGCAAAGACACAGTTTCCAGAGATGATATTTTTACATGAATTACAGTAGGGAGTATGATCATAATACCCGGAAGCGGTTGTGCGCAGCATGAAATACAGATACAGCAGTACAAGTAATGATTTAACTCTCTTTGAAATAGTGCTGAGAATTCTCTCTGACTGCTGCTTTGAGTCTAAGCGGGATAACTTTGATGCCGGGCTAGACGTGATGCTTAAATTCAACTTGTAGTCATGCTGGAACTTTACTACAACTTCCGCTGGAACTTTATGCACAGTTATGAGGCTGTCCTGTGTCTCTATCGTGCTAGTGTGATGCTAGGTCCTCATATAGCTTACATTTCCCTTGCATAGCTCGCACAGCTCATGCAATGATCGCTGCTGTTCACTGTCAGTCCTCATGTTTTATGTAAACCTCCAGACCCTCCTGTAGCTCGATTTTCGGTAAATCTGAATATTGATGGGCAATGAGATTACAAAGCAACTTATCAGGGTTAATAGCAACAGCAACACATTCTTCTGTAAGCAGACAGAGAAGAACGCAGTGGTGTGCGTTGTCAACGCCAACTGACTAAAGTAATGAGGGGCAATTAAGAGCTTCTGCAGACCTGAATTCTGCAAGGAAAAAATTTTCGTAGTCACATGAATGGCATTTCATCAGTGCATTAGAAAGCTTGATTGAGGAGCGCCACATAGAGTAGATATGATTGGGAGATAATTGATTCCTATCTTATTTAGTGATATTACTTAGAAAGTGGGTCATTAATACACTTTAAACTTTTCTAATGTGATCTCGTACTGGAACGCGTTAGATTAATTGGCAAGTTGAAGCTTTCTTACAGACATATCCATATTCCAATCAATGCACCAAAATCTGGTCTGAACAAGTAGCTGCAATAGAAAATTCTCTTTACTCAGTTAGCATTAGATAACGATAAAACCCACCTGCCTGATCGCAACCATCAGCAGTAAAATTGTTGCTACAAGGAAACTTTCTCTCAACGCCGCAGCAAGGTTGTTTCCTGTCGTTCTGTTGTTGAAGGCGTTGATGTTTGTGGAGGAAACAGGATGACCAGGATGGTATGGTAACTGTGTAATTAAATACATGAATGCAGCAAAAATTTTGTGGGTGAAATTGTTGTTGCTGAAATGCTAATTTTTGAAAGAATATGTCTAGTGTCCCCATATCCAATAAACTTGGTCTGAATAACTTGAGTGAGTTGCTATGACACATATCCTCCGCAAGCGTAGCGTGGAGATTAAGTTAGCAAGAATTTGGAGACGTTATAGCGGAAGGGGAGTGATCAATCTGCATCTATATATATGAACTTAAGTAATCCCCAACTTGTGATCGAGACGTACAAGAGCCGGAATCCCGGCGGCTTTATGGTTTAGATGAAGTATCACTAAGCAGATTTATCCATGATAACAGTCATGGGGTTCTCTTCATCACTGCTAGCAGATTTTGCATAAACTGATCCATCTAGAATTGTCATGCCTCTTGGCTGTTGAATAGCCTTTCATAGAGAATAATTCTGTAGAATAGTAGCAAAAATTCCAACTGACTGCTACTAGTATTTATAGTCAGATATTCAATCTTCACTCTCTGAGTTTCACATGTACAGCACCACTACTTGTACCTATATCTATAATTCTCCTATCGTATACAGAGTAATGGTGCCATCAGTACGTGTCAGCAGTAAATACCGGAGGTATGTGTCAGACGTACGCTTGAACGATACGCGTCAGCAGCAGGTTTAGGTGTCACGTCTCAGAGGTATGAGTTGTAATGAACGTAGCAGTTCTCAATCACCGCGAGTGTGGAGCTTTCATCGTATTTTATTGTTGAACTCATGCCAAAGAAGCTATAAACCAGAAATGGTATAGCGATCACAGCCTTCCTTCATATTCATGGCCACGTTACTGATGTCAGGAGACATTACAGCCTGGGCGATGACACCAGCGTTGTAGAAGTATATAACGTGCAGTCCCATATCCAGACATTGAGGAGTGAGACGGAAGCAAGGTACGTCTAGCCACGTCTTCCTCGAGCACTCATTCGGTTCCTACAGGGATTGTATGAAGTTGGAATGATAAGAGAAATCTTGCAATGGATGAGTTAGTCACATACAGGCAGTACTGGACTCACGTCTGGTATAGGGCAGTCAGTGGTGTAGTCGGATTTTAGGGTCATTTGCTGCGGTGAAGGATAGTATACTTCTCCCTGATAGTGTGAGTAATTGTACAGAGGCGGGATGTCGGCAAAAGGCACCTGGGCAATTGGGTCCGTGGCATGAACTAGGCGGTAGCGATTTTTCACCAACTACAACATATTTTGGAGACTTTCCTTTGGCAAAGTAGTGGTGGAAATGGTGACAGTGGCTGTAGAAAAAATGAGTAGAGCAAATATGTCATGTAATGGGCCAAGATGACTTTAGACTAATGTGTAATTTACTGGCTATCAGATTACCAATTTGAACTTTGGAATTGTCTTCTCTTGCAGTGACAGGATTTATACAATATATAAAGGGCTTAGCTTAAACTGCAATTTCTCGATAGCTGTTGTGTATGAAAACTGCATTTCATAGCCACAACGTCAGCGATGAAACGAAAAACGCTGTCACATTCAAATTTCCACCTGAACTCATCACTGGCTAGCTTCCTAAAGTGAGTTACAGAGGCCTTGCTCCCCTCAAACCTCTCCCAATAATCGCTTTAGCCTGGAAAAAGTTCGAGATAGAATTGACTGGATGGTCGCAATATCTATTTTATGCAGGGATATAGGTATGTTCAACAGAGGGTTGAAATAGCGATGATTTTCTTAAGCTCAAGATGAATCCAGAAGAAGCGATATGTGTGAGGCAATCAGAGGCAGCAAATTAGTATGACTTACATACATGTATGTTGAAATTTCAACACCTCATCGATTTACCTTCTCTACATTCTCAGCAAATGTCTTGTCTCCAACTCTTGGGCAGCCAAAGCTGTATACAGACAGGTCATCATATGGAACCGATCCATCATCTCCAGCAAACGCAGCCGCCATTGATGCCAGTGCTCCACCAAGAGAGTGTCCAATCATGGCTACCTAAAATTGGACACAAAAAGCCTAGAAAAAATTGAAGGTAATCGTTGTGCCATATCCAATAACCGTATATTGCGATAGTTAATCACAGATTTATAATTTCATTCATGCAATCAGAGTTTCTCTACATTAAAGCTAAACCCATTTTAGCATAACTTGTCGGAGTTGCCTTTTCATCTTTTTATAATGTTTCAGTGGTACGTTGATGTTGCATTTGTAGAATGAGGCGACCAGTGTGCTTACATAGAGTTCAAACCTCCACCTATTAGTTGTGGTAGCAAACGAAAGTCTGAGGCACTGCAGCTGCTGGCTGATCTGTAAGCTAACACAAACTTCAGGAAAGTGGAGCATTGACTTAGTTTCGCACAATACCAATGAGCGTGATCTTTCAACCTCAGTTTTTCACCCTGATTGAAGCCTTGTGCAGTTTCATCTGCATGGCCCCGCTAAACCAAGCCACAAGCATCACCATACCATTACCTCCCTCACTAGCAACTTCCATATCATCATGCTGCATGCTCATCCTTATGAATGAACGTAGGCGGTATTAAGTATTCTCGCTATTTTGTCAAAAACAGATGAGAAAACAACTCCAACCTATTATGAAGCGCACAGGGTTATTTTCAGTTTAGAGTAACTTTGATTGAATATATGATGTTATCTAAATCTTCGGTTGGCTCTACAGATACCCTGATATTGCTTATTGTTTTATCCTTGTCTTACCAATAATTGGCTGTGCACTCTATACCGGAATGACTGATCGAAGACACTAATGTATTATATAACACACTATAGTGCTGAACATTCAACAGTATCGTCATTAAAAAGCTAAAATATCAGCCACCAGCCTTCAGTGACTTCAACAGACAAGGTCTGGAGAGGACGAGGTCAAGGAAATTACCTTGTAGCTAGGGTATTTAGCCATGGCTCTCTGAATCTCCGCCGTCACGCAGGGATAGATGTTTTTGTGTCCAAGACCAAAGTACATTTCAACCTAAATGAAAATGCAGCCAAAACTGAAGTGGTAGGGTTGCAGGATAGACAGAAACAGGGATTGGTGTATGAAGAGACCGGTTGCATAATCCATTGAAGGCAAAATTTTCAACTGGAGGAATATACATATGATGCACATTATACAGGATGACCTGAAAGTGTCGAGATTAACCACTTGTAGTTTTATTATGTAATCACGTTTAGCCCCTTTCCAGTTCCATTGTTATAAAGCTATTGCAAACTTAAGGCTTAACTCTGCACTTGCAGGAAAATGTATTTGACTGAAATAGGATTAAATCTGACCGTAGACTGGGCACATGGACTGCAAGTGATTAATAAGGGTGAAGCCATTCGTAATTGTATCTGGCACGCCAACTTCAAGGCAGTAAGCCAGTGCAGTACCAGCACAGTGAGTCAGTAACTTACCTTGCCCAGTTTAGTTGTCTCCATAAGCCAAGAAGAAGATAACAAAATTTCCCAAGCAAACTGTGAGGCACTGTTCGTTCCTCTGAAGACCGCGACGACCAGCTGCTTCTCGTGATCAACACCGAGTAGAGCTGAACAGCGCTCCTTTCCTTTTGGCTTTACATGGCATTCGACATCAACTACATACGTCAGCTAAAAATGGATGGAAGTTCGTATATCATGCCGCTCTCATCCTATATTTAATTCGAACAGGTGTCTTTTGAAGTTAAAGCCCAAGATAAAACTGCAAGGTTGTCTTATTTGCTTGCGCACTGAGAAATTACAGTGCCATAAGGGTGAGGCTGTCATATGCGCCACCAGACAGCTCTTAGTTTTTAGGCAGACAGGAGCACGCCTGTGGCATGAGGACCCAGCAGTAGGGCCGCAGTGGGAGCCGATTACCTCTCAACACTTCTGTGTCACAAAGTTTAGGTTCCACCACTGAGCCATCTCCTACTTTTACGTCACATTTGGCTGAAAAAACATCCTTGCACCACGTATTCAACCATGGGAACTTCATTGAACGTATCACAATCATAATTTATACACTTACACAAAACTTGGTAGGACACTCTACGTCTTGGAAAATGTGATGCCTACCTCTGCTTTTCCGACGCCAAAGGATTCATCAGCCAGCTCTATCATCTTTGTTTTGTTCACATTCTCGGCAACGACTTCTGCAAAGGTACTCCACTGAAATGAGCGAAGACCCATTTCAGGAGTGTACGGATCCCCGGCAGGTAAAGCACCAGTACTGGTGACTGCAGCAATGATGAGTACGTGTATCGCTAGATAGAAACTCATTATAACCATTACCGACAGAGGGAACCAACTGATCGGTTCGTTCTGACGTACTGACTTCTGCATGAACTCTATATAGCACATCCACACCTGCCATATATGAGAGCAGACTTGCCTAATGCCTTGATAGTATATTATGGAAAATGCCAACTAATGTTGACAAGAGAAAGTGCCCGCATCGACGGGAGATACACAAACGCCGTAAACTGCTTATTCTTTGCTTTGCTTTTCACTACGTAGTTGAGATGAAAGCAAGTTTGATATATCAGAGTATAGACATTGGGCTTTTTTCATTCTCCCATAGATATTCATGCGTCAGCATGTGCGGGAGTTAGCGAGAGTGAGCACTGACAGGCAAGGATAGGCACAGGAGTGAGCGTGAAAATCAACAGGAGAATGGCAAATACCATATGTTGTTTTCTTCATCATTAATGTTTGCAAATCCACAAGATCCCTCAATCCATGAAAAAGTTCAGAGTTATATCGACAGGACATTGGAAGACAAAGCCAGTTGCCAAAAGCCAGGGTATCACATCGGAATTATCTGCAGACGTATATGTTTATGAAATCACCTTCTTGTCACTGCTCTGCTATGCAGCACTCAATCCATCAGGCATAGAACAAGTAAAGAGTAATGGGCTTTTGTCATTCTCCAACATATATACGTTCATCAGCTCAGGGAGCGGGAGTGAGTGGGAGTGAGTGTGAATAGGCATGAGAGTGAGCACAGAAATCGACAGGAGAATGACAAAAACTGAGTAATGTATACACAAATTCAATGATGGAGCGCCATCAACCGCCCTCTACTCTGACGAAATCAACCTCTTTGTTAGAATGAGTGAGGGCATGACTCGGGTCTTCCCTGACCAGGGGGTTGGGGGGGGGGTGCTATTGAGCTCAGTCAGTGTGGTTGTCAATCTGGTCGACTGGAAATCTTGAAGACCCAATTTTCTGCGCTCGCAGAACTTTTCAAAATGCATCATCACTATAACTAGGTGCCTAATATATTTGAGTTCAACTAAGCAATGGCTGACTGATGGATACAGGAGAGCAATATAAAATCATTGGTACCAATGATTCTCAGGTCGGTCTGCGCGCCTATGAACTTATTAGTTCGCCTCTAGGCCGCCTAAGGCCCTCATAGGGTGGTTCTTAGATATACCTATAGTCACCATAGCTGCTGAGCATTCAATGCAGCACAGCTTGTGGCAGCGTATGAGCCACTTGAGGGCTGTGAACAATGCTACTTGTAGACAGGAGGTCTGCACGTAGCATGTATGATCGCAAACGTAGTTTTGTTAAACGATGCCGAAGATACTAGTAGTGGATAGCAATGTGAAGCTGCAAATTTTTTTGTACAGTCACTGAAGAACGCTAGTGATGTTTTATATTCGAAAGAGGGAAATAAAGCTGATTGTTTCATGTTATGGTTGTGCATCTTGGAGAGTGTAGCTGTTGACCTATATAGCAATCATGGCTACCGACTAAGAGTCGCTGGACGTCAATGAGTGTGTGCCGAAACTATGAGAATAGGCTCTTAGCGGTCTTAGAAAAGATAGGAACAAGTTCTTAGAATGGAAGCCTATCCGTTCCTATGCGATCATGGGGACGCCTAACAAAGCAGAAGATCGCCTGAGGAATAGGAC